>Ga0272441_10012758_pt1 | contig 12213 bp, 12 predicted proteins | sample SSMProp6N_FD_193582 | JGI IMG/M metagenome (GOLD analysis project Ga0272441, IMG submission 193582) | Marine sediment archaeal communities from Little Sippewissett salt marsh, Falmouth, MA, United States - SSM-Prop-6N | ecosystem: Environmental > Aquatic > Marine > Wetlands > Sediment ...
TACAGGGGCCCAGTCTATTCTTTATGAGATAACACAGCACTATATACAAGGCAAGATGGACGCATTATATAGCCTTGCTTATGGTGATAAACTCAATAAACTGGTTAAAAAGTCTAATATGGATTCGCTTACGTTGTCTACTAAAACGCAGCCCACAAAAGAGGGCAATATTGAGGCTATTGGTGTGGGTGGAGCTTCTACAGGTCGACATTATGATATAATCCTCAATGACGACATAATTACTATAAAAGATCGGGTTTCTAGGGCAGAGAGAGAAAAGACAAAGATATTTATCCAGGAACTTAAAAATATAGTCAATCCAGATGGTCATATTGTTTATACCGGCACTCCATGGCATAAAGAAGACGGATGGAATATAATCCCTGAACCGATTAAGTACCCGATAGGCTCGCTTAATTTACCGCATGTTAACAGTGAGTACATAACAGATTTACGGGATAGCATGACAACATCCTTGTATGACGCTAATTACAGGTTAGTACATACGTCTGATGAGACAAGATTATTCCCCGAACCTGAGTACGGCGAGTGGCCTAATGGGATGGCCGTTAAAATGTGGATTGATCCAGCTTATTCGGGTAAAAATAACACTTCGTTGACTTTGTTAGGCAGTCATAATAATAAATGGTATGCTTCTGGGTATACATGGAGACGTAATATTATAGATTTATACAGCGATATAGTGAGGATAGCTAAACAGTATAATTGCGGTACCATATACATAGAATCAAATGCAGATAAGGGGCTAAGTGCAAGAGACTTAAAACACATGTATCCGGCAGTAGTAGAAAGGCATGAAAAAGAGAATAAACACAATAAAATAATCGGTTATGCCGTACAGCATTTTAGACATTTAATATGGGATAAAGATACACAACCTGAATATATGTCTAATCTTATAGATTATCAAGAGGGGGAAGAGCCTGATGACGAGGCTGATTCTTTAGCGTCTTTACTCAGGGAGTGTGGTTTTAGTAGCAACATAAATGCAAAGGTGTCGAAAGTAAGCGCGGCATCGTTGGGACTGTAAAAAAAGCATTGACAATATGAGACATAATTGATAAATTACCCGTGAAGGCTGGACTTATAGAGTACATCCGTCAAATAAATCAATGAAAGTGGGATATGATACAAATAGATTTTGACGGCTACCTTAGTACTACACAAATAAGAGACATTATTTCAGATCATTCTAACTCTGACTATATTAGAAAATATATCGATAATGAAGCCTATTTCAGAGGTGAGAATCCGACTATAGCTAAAGGGACCCTTGCAAGTGTCCGCAAAACAACACAGAAAGGGACTACTTACATAGACACTAAAACCGGGCAGCCTGTTTATTCTACTGACGCACCTGACAACAGGATTGCGGTACCTTATGGTCGCAAACTTTCGTTGACGACTAAAAACTATCTATTTAACAAACCCGTACAATATAACTCACAAGACACTACATACATCGATACGCTGAGAGATGTGTTTTATATCAATGATGGGTATAGAAAAACCAATCAGGTTGGTCTTGATTTGGTTGTACACGGGCAGTCATATAAATTGTTTTATATCAAAGATGTGTCCGGCTCTCCTGTTCCAGCTTATGCTGTTATCCCTGGACATCAGATGATACCTATATACGACACAGAGATAGAGCCGCAATTACAAGCAGTCATCAGGTATTACAAACACAGCAGAAAATACACTACTAACGAGATAGTCTGGAATATAGAAGTGTACTACCCTGATAAATCAATCGGCTATGAGTCTAATGGTGAAACAGCTATCTCAGGTGAGATTAAACAGGTAGCTGAGACGGTTAATCCGTTCGGTGCTGTCCCCGTTGTTGTCTATGGTGATGATTATAAACTCGGTGTATTCGATGCGGTTAAAGACTTAATCGATGGCCTTGACATGATTGTATCAATGAACTTGAATGAGGTCGAGAAGTTTGCACTGGCTTACTTAGTACTAACGGGTCAGAGTATAAGCAATGAAGACGCTAAAGAAATACAAGATAAAAGAATAATAGAGCTTGAACTTAATTCAAAGATTGAGTACTTAACTAAGAGCCTTGACGGTGACTTTAATAAAGCGGTCGAGGAACTACTCATTGCACAGATACACAAGCAATCTGGCATACCTGATTTTGATTCTAAAGAGTTCGCTGCCGAGTCGGGCATTGCACTTCAATACAAACTAATGGGATTTGAAAACTTAGCGTCTGACATTGAGAGTATATTCATAGAGGGAGAGCAGAAGAGCATTGACCTTATTAACTCGATAGTAGAGAGAACTACTACAACTTCTATCTGGGATAGATTCGCATTCTGGAAGGACAACCCTTCTAAGCAAGTAGAAATAACAATGGCTCGGAATATACCAGAAGATACAAAGAATAAAATGGAGGTTGCTCTTGATATGCAGACACTCGGAATGAGTCAAGAATCTATAATGTCTTACGTTCCTATGGTCGAGGACGTAGACGCAGAGCTTGAAAGACAAGAAGAAAATAAGCAGTCAGACATAGAGTTAATGAACAGCATGCAGACAGAGCCACAACTACCAGAGGATGATGATGAGCTTTCAGAGTGACCAAAAAAAGGAGTTTAACAGGGCTCTAAAGGAAGTTGAGAAGAACAGAAAGCGTATTGCTAAGTTCTTTAAAAATCAGATGTTGGTTATTCGCGGTCTTGTTGAAGAGTTTAACGAGAATCAAACTATCGGATTGCCTTTGTCTACATCGAGAGAGATTAGACTTGCTGAGTTGTACAAGGCTATAAATGCAGAGTTAAGTAAGCTAAATGGTCAGATAAAAAGATTGATAACTAATGAATTTGAGAAAGCCATGTTTGAAAGTTATTATTCAAATAGTTTTAACATTGAGAAGGCCCTTAACGTTGATGATGTAGTCAAACAACAGTTAGGAGTTGATCCGAAGGTTGGATATAGATTAAACGTTGACATGTTAAGATACGAACAGATAGAAGCGGCATTTAACAAGGAAGTTGCCGGTATGACTTTTAGTGATAGAGTTGTATGGATACGCAATAAATTACAGGGCATGGTCAGGCAAGAGGTTGCCGGTGCTATCACTGAGGGTATTAGTGTTAAGGAGTTAGCTAAAAGGTTAGCTGGTATATCAAAGAAAATGAAGCTCTCTCAAAGCGAATGGGAGAGAATAGCACGCACAGAGTACTTAAGAGCGTACTCTATTGCACAAGAAGAAAGTGACAGACAGGCTGAGGATTTAGGTCTTGAGTTGACATATATATGGGACGCTACACTTGACGGTAAGACCCGCCCGGCTCATGGTACAGCAGATGGGCAAGAAGCAAAGAAAGACGATGACGGTAATCCATACTTTATAGTCGGTGGTGAGAAGATGTCAGCACCAAGAATGGGATATAACGGGTCTACTCCCTCAGCTAAAAATGTAGTTAATTGTGTTGTATCTAACACAATTGTAGGGTCAGATTCGCTGATAAAGAAGTTTTTCAAAAGATACTATTCAGGGAAGGTTGTTAAAATCAGTACTTCCGGAGGTAGCAATATAACAGTCACCCCTAATCACCCAATATTGACAGAGAGAGGTTGGATACGATCTAACGATATTAAGAAATTTGACAAGATTGGCTGTGTCGATAGAAGACTCTACGTCAATAAAATTTCTTATCCAGATAAAAACAACATGCCAGCCATTGTTGATAAGGTATTTAATTTTTTCTTTGCAATGTTTGATTCTTGCAGGATTCCCGGTATTGATATGCAATTCCACGGCGATGGGTCTTATAGCGATGTCGATATTATATTTGTTCACAGCAAGTTGATGGACAGGGTCAAATCCATATTTAGACAATTCGTCTATAAGTTCAATTTCACCGTGTCCAACTTTTGTAAGGTGTTTTTGATAGCCAATAGCTTTGTTTATAAGTTCTTTTTCAGACGCTTTTTTGCCTTTTCTGGAAATGTTGGCCTTTTTAGCAAGGCGTTTCCTTTCTTCTTCGGAAGTGTTGGCCATCCTCACAAACATGCTTTCACTTCTGTTTCTGGGAGTGTACCCAACTTTATTAAGTCTTCTATAAATTGTATCTCTGGAAACTCCGATTTCGGAAGAGATAGACTTGATAGACTTTCCGGACTCGTGTTTTTCGATGACATAATCGACATTGAAATCTTTAATTATAGTGGACATGTTTACAACCTCCATACAGATAATAATTATTATTTTGCAAATGATATATCATGCAACGACAATGTCAAGCAAATTGTTGTGCACAATTGCCGTTGCCGTAGGTCTTCCACAATAGGAGCTATAGAAAGACGGTCAAGATTAGCCAGGACTTACGATGAAAACGGTAAAGAAAAGTGGGAGAAGACTAACGGGAATATTACATATAGCGAATGGTCAAAGACCGAACAGGGTAAAGAGGCTATACAAAAAGAGAAGGAAAAGAAAGCTAAAAAAGCGGCACGTAAAAAGGCCGCATAAAAAGTCAGCACTTTAGAGGGCTGAATATAAAGGAGTTATAACAATGACAGAAGAAATTAAACAAGAGGGCAACGGTGTTGAAGAAGAAAGCAACGTTGAAACTCAACCAGACGCAAACGAAGTAATCGAGCAATTAAAAGCTGAACTCGGTCACATTAAAAAAGCGCAAGCTGGATCTGATAAAAAAAATGCCGAGCTGAAAGCACAATTACAAGAAGCCATTAAAGCACAACTCAGTACAGAGGAGCGTATTAAATACGAGCAAGAAGAACACGAACGGTCTATTAAAGAACGTGAAGAAAGACTCTTGATGGCAGAGCGTCAGAACATGGTTAATGACTTTATTCTGGAAAATAATTTAGACCCAAAATGCAAGAAACTACTTAATGGCAGTAGTATAGATGAGTTGCAAGAACAGGCGATAGTATTACAGTCTATCATCGAAGAGGCCATTAAAAAAACAGATGATGCATGGCTGAAGAAAAGCGGGCTACAGAACAAGGGTACAGCGGGGAATAATTTCACCACTATTGACCCACCTGCTAATGTAAAGCCAGGATCTACTGAGGCTAATTTGGAGTTACTAAGAAAACTCCGACAAAATTAAAAATAAGGGAGGCGTGCAATGCCTACAACTATATCGAATGGATATTCATACGAATATCAAAATTTAGTCAGAGATTTATCTGGCGTATTCAGTCAAATGATTGCAAGTTATCCATTTTTTATCTCACTGGTAAAAATGGGATCACCTGCAATCAATACAAAAGTGGAATGGCTTGAGGACTCACTAAGCCCCACGCAAACTACAATCGCATCTTTTGACACTGACGGTGATGGTACAGGTGTTAATGTAGTAAGCACGGCAGGAATGAGGGCCGGCGCACTATTACGATTCACAACCGCCGCAGACGTGTCAAGGACAGAAATTTGCAAGATTGACTCTGTGGATTCAGCAACCGATCTTACCCTGACGCGTGACTACGGTGCTTCAACTGGTGTTACTCTGGTAGTCGGTGACAAGGTGCATCTCGTATCTTCTCCACTGAATGAGAAAACAACTGCAAGCGCACAAGCGGGACAAGAGCCTGATGTTGCATACAACTACACAGAGATTTTTGAGAGAACAGCGGACATCTCAGGTACTTCTCAGGCTATCAAGATTTACGGCTTAGAAGATGCTCTTGACTATCAAGTACAAAACAAAATGAAAGAAATAATGTGGGAAATGAATAGTGCTGCTATCTATGGTCGTAGAGTAGTAAGAGCCGCAGCTGAGAACGGTTCGATGGGCGGCATCCTGCAATTTATGGAATCTGGTAATATTACCGCAGTAGGTGGGGCGATCGGTGAGTCTGATATAAACGATGCTCTTGAAGATATTTTTGAAGATGGTGGTTATAGTAACAACTATGTAATACTATGTTCGGAAAATCAAGCGCGCAGAATATCAGCTTTCAATACTGCCGGCTCTAATCCTATGGTAATAGATCAAAGGTCTGATGATATGACTTACGGTCATTATATCAGCAAATTTGTTGGTGACCTTCCAGTCCAGAAAGGTTTTACTGCCAACATAGTGGTTGACCCGAATTTCTTAAAGGATCAGGTTGCTATTATTGATATGAATAGCCTAGAGCTACGACCTATTGTCGGTAGAAACCTACAGGACTTTGATGCTACTACTCCAGGCATGGACGGATATGCACGGAGAATTTTAGGTGAATACACTCTAGTGGTTAAGAACGGAACGAAGGCTCATGCCCTATTAACCGGCTTGACTGTATAAGGGGGTGGACAATGGCCCTATTTGAATACAAAGTAAAAGCAGACGACACACTGGTATTGCCGGAAAGCTCAGAAGAGATTACAACTACCGGTACGGGTGATGTTGTCGATCCTGACATAAGGCACTCGAGAGTAACGACAGGCGGAGCTCACACGGTAACTCTTGCTGATGGTACAGTTACAGGTCAGATTAAAGAGATAATTCTAATCTCTGACGGTGGTGACATGACTCTTACCCCAGATAATTTTGCAGATGGTACAAGTCTCACTTTTGCTGACGACTTAGATTATGCAAAGTTAAGATGGAGCGGATCCGATTGGGAACTGGTCGGGGGTGCAGGATTAGCGATTATATAACAGTTTACCCTGTTAAAAATAAGCGATATAGGGGGGTAATCCCCCCCTGCCTTATCGCTAAAAGGTGAATACAATGTTTGTAAACGAAGACAAAAGTCCATTTGTTAAAGGCGGAAAGATACCGAGCACGACCTACATAGGCAGTTACGGCATGCCCGTCTGTAATGCTGACGGTACTGCAATAGGCGGAGTTAAAAGGGTTTTAGAGCAAATTACTCTTGCGGCAGGTGCGGCAGGTACTACAGGCACAATAACGCTGACATTCAAACCGATCTACAACGCTGATGGCTCCGGTCCCATAACGAGTGTTGATAGTTCTTTTCAGATTACTTCTGGTACAGCTCTGGGGACTTTTGTGGCAACCGCTGGTGCTGTTATTGCTAATGGCGATTATCATATTGATGCGTACAGTGGAGTGTTAACCTATCAGAAGGCAAGTGCTGATACCACACACGAGGTGTCTTATGTTGCCGGTTCAGAAGGTGTTGCAGTTAGTAATTTTAACGAATTGCAGACTATCGAGGTACTTGACAATGACTATACAGTAACACCCGTGACAACAGGTGCTTATGTGCAGTTGACAGCAGCATTATCGGCAGATGTAAAAGAGATGGAAATATTTGATTCAAGCGGTCAGAGTTTAATAATAGCTACAGGCGCAGCCGCCGCAGAGGTTGATAGGTTTATAGTTGTCCCTGGTGGTAATGGTAGAATAATAGAGAATTTTGGTGCTGGTACTAGAATATCGATAATAGCTAAATCCGCCAATGCGACAGTCGGATTTATAGAAATAAATTGCAGGGGTTAACAGATGGGTAATGTATCCATATTTAAGGGCAATAGAGCCTTATTTCTCAACTCTGATGGGTTTGAACATATAGACGGCAGATTGAACATATATGTAGACGCAACCCCTGAAGGGAGTGTAACCGCACCAGTAGGCTCAATTGCTAATGATAGGACGAACGCTATTATATATTATAAACAATCAGGCGCAGGTAATACCGGATGGGTGCCATTTGCCGGCGCTGTACCGGTTATGAAATACCAGGGAGCAATTGCGGTCAATACTGATTTTCCACTCATCGCAGATGTACAGAACGGGTGGTTTTATACTATCTCTGCCAACGTGACTGATAATGCAGGGGCTATGTATACTAACACGGGTCAGAGTTTCACCACAGGTCAGGAAATATGCTGGAACGGCGCAAGTTGGACACTTATAACAGACGAGAATGAATATCGATACTTCGGGACAGTTGCCAACGCTGAGGCCGCAACCGGTCAGGATGCTTGGATTTGTTACGTAGAAGAAACCGAGACTTTCTACAGATACGAGGCCGCCGGTGCTGGATACACAGACGATAACGAAGGGGTACTATCCACAGGTGACGGCGGCAATACAAGATGGATTGCAATATCAGGCAGGTTTAATTTTAAGAACATACGAGACTGGGCGACAGGCCAAGTTTATGCAATTGACGACTTAACAATAAATAATAGTACAATATATAGATGTAATACAGGGCATACCGCAGGAGCAACTTTTGCCGGTGATATTGCTAACTGGGATTTACTCTATGCAGAAGAGCTGGCGAGTGTTTACGGATACTTAGCAGCCGAAGAGATTGACGGGGCCGGTAATGCGATTGACACTGATATAAGCCTTTATACCGTATCGGCATCGACTTATACAAGACCGGTTAATATAACAGCGACCAATAGGAATAATGCAGTAGTAAGAATTAGAATCGCTCACGTTGACGGTGCCATCGGGGCAGTAGCTAATGAGGATTACCTTGATTATGACATAGAGATGCAGCCTTACGAATCTAAAGAAATAACTATAAAAGGCATGGAAGCAGCCGACACGATACTGGTGAGGTCTGACACAACAGATGTTAATTTTATAGCAGAAGGTCAAGAGTTTTCAAGCGACGGAGCCAAGAGACTCGCAGCGGTAACCGTTGTTGCCGATACTAACACAGCTCTATATGTGGCTACTGGGAACGTTGACGAAATTGAAATAGTGGCCTGCAATAAAGACAGTGTAAACTCTGCTAATATAAGAATAGCTCTGATAGACGGTGCACTCGGCACATGGGCAGATGAACACAATCTCAGGTATGAAGAAATACTTTTAAAAAATGAATCTGTTCATTATTCGTTCGATAGGCGGTCATTAAGAAATACGCACACTATCGGAGTGAGGTCTACGAATGCAAATGTTAATTTTATTTTTTATGGAAAGGAACTATAAATGCAATCAAGTAATAAGCCGAATATAGATTTTGCAAAAAAAGTTATAGTGTCTAGTTTGCAAACTGGATCCTATACAGTAACGGCGGCATGGGCAGACGTTGACAATGGGTTTTCGATAACCATACCGACAACGGGGTTGTATAGATTGACCTGTCAATGTATTGCAGAAGTAGCACACACGACCAATACAATAAATAGTGTTGAATTAGTTCTCGCTAATAACGGAGTGGATATTCCCGGCTCATGGGGTAGGACATATAAAAATATTACAACGGCTTTTTCAGTTGCACAGACTAACACACTAGAAGCACCTATCCAAATGCTTAGTGCTGGTGATGTGATAAAGTTAAGAGCAAGAAAGACTAATACTGACACTTGCTCTATCCTGTTCGGTGTTACGGTAGGTGGGTTTATTCAAGCCGAGTTGCTTAGTCAGTATGTAAACACTATTCCTTCAATCACTGACTGGCAAAGTTATGTAATGAATATCGGAGCAGTTACGACAGCACCGACAAAGGGAACTATTGTTGTTGATAATGCTCAGTGGCGAAGAGTTGGATCGAACATGGAGATAATGTATACTTATTTGCAATCGGTCGCAGGAGCGTCCGGTTCAGGAATATACCTTTTCCCTATTCCAGCCGGTTATACGATTGATACAGCACTGATGGCTACTTGTCTTGGAACAGGTAATTATGGAGTTGGCGCAGCTGGTTCCGGAAATGCTTATAATGGGACAAACCACTATCCGATAGTTTCTTTAGTTTATGATTCTGGGAATATTTGTTTAAGGTATGATAGCACTTCAAGCCTTATTTCTAATGCGGCGATGGGTCTTGGTTCCGCTGCAAATTTAACAATATCTTTTAAAGCAAGTGTACCAATAGTAGGATGGAGTTAAAATGCAAAGTACAAATAAAATATTAAGCCCGATATATTCCAGACAGCCAGAGTTCGACAATGGGTGGGTGCAATGCAATGATTGGACAGATCAACAGTTAGGAAATACAGTTGGGTCTAATTTTGTCCACAATCTAAATAAGCCATTATATGAGCTTGATGTCACGGTAATATTTTCCCCTATTGCTGGTGATGTTGATTCGGCGGTATATCATAATGTTAGCACTGATGGAAACCCGGGAGGTAATAACCCGGTTGGTTTTTCCATATCGCATGTCAACAACAATGAATTATATATACAGACTGGTGGTCAAGGAATATTGAGATTAAATACTGCTACTGGTGCAACTGCGAATATCCCTGCCGGGTGGTATTATAGACTTATTGCAAGAGTTAGATATGGAACTGTTTCTGTCCGTGATGTATCCGGAGACATAAGCACTACAGCCGTTGACACTGGACGAAATGACAGCGATGGCAAAAGAATATACAAAAGAGAATGGACAGGAACAACCGGAGCGGGGGCAACTTCGACTCTTGCCTTGGGCATTACGATTGATAGAGTAACGGCCCCAATGATATTTAAAATAGACTCATCATCTTTCGGATGGATGGGGCCGGAAGGTAGTAATAATATGAGCGTATATTTCACAAATACTACTCAAAATGATATAACTATGTTTCATAATGCAGTTCACATGCAATCAAGACCATATAGATTGATATTAGAGTATACAATATGATAGAAATTACAATAGATAAAAATATAATTATTGCGACAGTGACCGGTGGTCTTGACGTTGAGACAAGCGATGAATTAAAAAGCATATTAGCCGAGAAAATGACAGACAAGACGCATTGTATATTAAATGTCTCTAAAATTGAATATATGAACAGTTATGGAATAAATGCGCTAATCAATTTTAAAAGAGATTATGGAAATGTTTGCGTAATAAATAACAAAGAGAATCTTTTAGTATCGAAAGTGATCGATTTGATTGGTTTGGGTAAATTCATGAATGTTTTTTTTTCAGTAGATGAGGCCCTAGAAAAATGGGCAGGGCTGAGGGAATAATGTGGGGAAAATTGATATTGAAACCCTCATCACTGTTTCGGGCGCGATTATTGTTTTTTTTATCGGGCTTATTATCAGTCTGGTATCAATTATTTACCGGTTATATTCAAGGCGAGACGATGAGAGATGGCGCAAACATAACAAGGATCACGAAAACCATGAGGATTATATCAAAGCAAAGGTTGATGCTCAACTTAGAGAGAAGATAGAAAAGATATTGGAATTTGATGCGGAAAAATGGAAAATGTACGAAATCGAAAAAAAGGAAAATATTGAGAAGCAGGATACACGAATTGACAATGTTACGGATGGGTTTAGAGTGATAATGCAGGATAAAATTGAATCGATACGTGGCGACATAGAAAAAATAGAAAATTTTTTCCGTGACGAAAGATCTTTTGTAAATGGAGAGATAGATAAAACGGAAAGACTATTGAAAGAATTATTTGAAAGCAGAAAAGAATTATGTTCGGCTATAACTGAAATATCTGCTAGATGTGACGAGAGACACAAAAAATGAAAAAGGGGTAACAGTATGGGCAGGAAACCAAGTAAAGGGACACCAAAAGATAAAAGACTTAAAAAAAATAATTGTATAAAAATCAAAAAGGTTAAGAAGAGCAAAAAGAAATGAGTGTAATAACACAATACCCATTTACTACGCCCGCGAATTATACCTATGACCCGTTGTTGATTGAAGTAAATGGCGGTGTAGCTCAACTAATACTTGCAGACAACCCTGGACAGGATTTTGTTGAGGACTTCGCAGTAGATACCGGTTTTACTTATGACAGCACGTTCACTGAGTTTGTAGCCGGAGTGATGAGGCAGATAGACACACGGCCCGCAAATGCGACTTTTTACGCCTCTTATGATTCATCGATTGGCGGTAACTGGGGAGGCGGAACATTAACGGGTTCCGCAGTCGGTGGGGCGTCTGTCAGTGGTAACCGGTTGGATTTGGCTCATAATGACTTGAGGTATGTATCTTACGAGGACACCGGGCTTGTGGATTCTGGTCAGGTCGGGACGATCCGTTTCAAGTACACGCCAAATTATTCAAACTCTCCAGCGGCGAACGTCTCTTTATTTGTAATTCAGCAATCTTCAGTTAGTAATTTTAATCAAATAGCGCTGTCCCATAGAAGTTCTGGACAAATTCTTATCTATTCAAGGAATAACGTCGGAGGCGTCGAACTAAATAATAATTGGCATTTTTGGCAGCCGACAGCCGCGACTACCTACGAAATATAGGTGAATTTCGATTTTACCACCGGAGCAACGAGGATTTTTATAGATGGAACTCAGCAGGGCGGCACGT
>Ga0272441_10012759_pt1 | contig 12213 bp, 10 predicted proteins | sample SSMProp6N_FD_193582 | JGI IMG/M metagenome (GOLD analysis project Ga0272441, IMG submission 193582) | Marine sediment archaeal communities from Little Sippewissett salt marsh, Falmouth, MA, United States - SSM-Prop-6N | ecosystem: Environmental > Aquatic > Marine > Wetlands > Sediment ...
ACACCTGTTGCCTCAGAAATTCTTTACTATGAGGACCCTCCGGGTACTGAACATGTGGGATATTCAGTAGATGAAAGAAAACTGAACGGATTTCTGTTTGATGTTGAACTGAATTTTACCGCCTATTTCAGCGGAGGTCTTTATATCTCCCTGGGACTTGACTGGGGCGTACACCTGATAAATTTTAACGAGGCATATAATCTTACAAACCCGGCTACCGGGGAAATATATTTTGAGGACCAGGTATCATCGAATATACGTTCTTACAGCTTTATTATATCCGCTGGATACGCTTTTATGAATTAAATGTCATGTCAGGTTAAAATCATTGCCTGCAGACAATTAAATATTCCAGGAGTTTTTTATGAATGATCAGGTTAAGGAAAGCCTTAAGGAAAAGAGTTCCTGGCTGAGGCTGCTCTTTGTTATACTTTTTGTCTTTATCTGCTATGTGGCGCTGGGTCTGATAGCACTTGTAATGCTGTTCCAGATACTGTATACCCTTATTACAGGAAAGCCTAATGAAAAGGTCCTTCCCTTCAGCAGGCAGCTGACCGCATATATACGTGATATCCTGCACTATCTGACATACAGCACAGAAGAGCGGCCTTTCCCGTTTTCAGACTGGCCCGGGGAATGAGCCCGGTCCGGCAGCAGTGTCCCTGCATAAAGATGACGTACCGGGACAGGGATAAACAGTAGCTGCCGGAGTTGCATCGTAATCCCGGTAAGGGGGTTGTATGGAGAAAAGAAGCAAATCACGGGTCTCTTTTCATGTACGGTCACGTATCCGGTTCGCCAGTATGGTCCTTGACAGCGAAGTAGATAACCTGAGCACTCATGGAATGTTCGTGAAGACAGGGGAAAATATTCCGGTCAGCACTGCTGTTGAAGCTACCATATACCTGGAGGGGTCCTCATCCAGCCTTTCAATTGAACTGGCGGGAACAGTAGTACGCAGGCAGGAAGACGGTATTGCTGTCAATTTTACCAGTATAGACCTTGATTCATTCATACATCTTAAGAATATCGTGGCAATCAACCGTCTTGATGAAGAAAAGATCATGGATGAATTAAGACGGTCATACCGTGGTGAATAGCTAAAAGCTCAAGCCGGGTCTGGCTGCGCTTACCTCTTAAATGGTTATCTGTCTTTGCTTATAATCAGCAATGGCCAGCGTTTTTCAGTATCTTAAGAACCGAAAAGGTTATCCACCGGTTCTTTTCCCCCAGGGGCGGTTTTCTGAAATTCCCGTAGAGCATGCCGGTCCGGGCCTGTTCCAGTTTCCATGTGCCGTCCTGGTCCTGCTTTGACATTACAATATTAAAGGCCTCCCCTGTCCTCGGGTCATGGAAAAGGCCGGCCCGTGCAGCAATATAAAGGCCCTGGAGTATGGTATAGCCGGAAAGCACGGGATAGCCGAGACTGCTGCATCCGTTTCCGGCAAACCCGGCAGTGTTTTCGGGGGCACCGCGGGTAAAGAGTTTTGCGGACAGTAGAAATTCAGCTGCCCCTGCAAGCGCATCTTCAGCAGGGCCGTGAGATTTATGCCTGCAGTATTCGGCCAGCGCGCCGGCGCACGCCGCTGTTGCCTCAAATCCGCTTTTCACGCTGCTGTCGTTTTCAGCTGATAGCCCCCTTCCCGCCCTCTTGAAGAGCACGAGGCCCAGGGTATCCAGTCCCCCCAGTACAGGGCTGTGAAGCCAGCCCCCATCGTGTCTCTGGTGCCGTAGGATCCATTCAATTCCACGATCAATCCGTTCATCGGAAATTCCTGTCCTGATCAGGGCCTGCATGATAAAACCGGTACGGCATGCGTCCTCGCACAGGGGCTTCCAGTTCAGGGTGAATCCGCCGGATGGCAACTGGTACCGGTCAAGAACAAGGCGCGCTGTATTTTCAACAACACCGGTTTTCCTGTCCAGGCCAAGTTCTGCAGCCTCTGCAAGGCACCACATCGCGCCACGGTAAAACAGGTCAAAACGCACAGTGTCACCCAGCACACCGTTGTTTTCAGTATTCAGCAGGCGCCTGACCTGAGGTGCGGAAAGAAGGCGGGAGTAGTCCGTGTGAGAAGGCTCCCGGTCCAGCAGTTCTGTGATTGTCCTGTATCGGACGCACGGATCTGAATCTTCAAGGAGCCAGTCAATGGGATTTACGTTCAGGTACCGTGAATAAGCAATGTAATCTTCTTGCATTTTATGAATCACTCCGGTCTGTTGATCCATAATAGTTGTATACAGGTTAAGGGCTCTGTCAACTGAATTATGGGCAAATCATATTGGTGGTTTTTAGAGGTCTCCTTAAGGAGAAATCATAGATGTACTGGCACATGTCAGCAGAAAGACATGAGAGCTATTATTTATATGACATAATAGAAAAAACTGTAAAAAAATAACCGTTTATTTCCGTTAATTAACAGTAGAAGACCTTTAAGATATATATTATATTAATGAGGGGTTGTAGTTTATGGAAGAATATATCCCTGAAAATAACCTTGCTGTACTGTTTTTAATGCTGGTTATTACAGGTGGTCTGTATTATTTCTGGTGGCTGGCCAGGGTGAGCAGGGTTTTTGGTGATGACCCGGTCATTAATATTGTGCTAACTGTTTTTTCCGCAGGCGTATGGAGCATTTACCTGAATCTCAAGTATATGCAGAAGTCCGAGTTGCTGAACAACAGGGATCTCAAGTGGTATATGATTCTTTTCCTGCCACTTTCACCAATTATCATACAGCATAACATAAATGAAAGATTCTTTCCAGGCAGATAGTATTTCAGGAGATATCAATGATCGTCAGATGTACACAGTGTAATTCTGCTTTTTCAGTTGATGACGATAAAGTCGAGGCCAAGCGCTTCGCTTTTACATGTCCCAATTGCTCTGCAGAGAATGTAATAGATAACCGAAAAGATATACCTGAAGCGGTTGAAGAGCCAGTATCAGGTGATTTTATTACTGAAGGTGGAGATTTTATAGCATCTCCTGATGATTTTGAACAGGAATCAAGAGGAGATTCCGGTCCGGGACTTTCAGAGGATGCTGCTGCAGGGGCACAGGAGGACATGGAGACCGGACTGCCCGGGCAGGAGGAGTTTTCCCTGGATGATATTGACCTGTCCGGGGCTGATGATATTCTACTGAACGGGACTGATTCAGATAATGAAACGGTACAGGCTGGAGCGGATAATACTGATGATTTAATTGACACGGACATAAACGGTCTCATGGATATCGTTGATATTGATGAAGGGGCAAAGAGAGAAGGCGGGTCTGTTTACGGGGATGGTCTCCCCGGTGCTGGTGAGGAAACAGCAGTGACTGCCGGCAGTGAAACCACACGGGATGATTTTGAGGATATTGACCTTGGTGACATTGGCGCGGAAATGCAGGACATGATGGAAGAAGAAGCAGGTACTCCGGCACGGGGAGCAGTGGATGATCCCGGGGACATGCAGGATATTGATCCGGGCGAGCCCATCATGGACATGACAGATGAGGAGCTGGCAGAACCTGTCATGGCCGCGGAGGACCTTTCTACGGAAGGGGGCGCCCGGTTCGAAATTGAGACCGATGCGGACATTATAACTGAAGAAGTTCCTGATATCACTGATCTTGAACCATTTGAAGCAGAAACCGGGGCTGTTACCCTTAAGGATAAAAGTGACATTGCCATTGAAAGCGAGGTCCCCTCAGAGGAACTCTATTCCCGGGAAGGCGATGATGAAGATGAAAGCATAACAATTGACCTTGACACACTTGACATAGAGCTCGAGGAGGGTGACGAAGAGAATGTGGCAGCCCGGGCTCTCACTGAAGAAGATATAGACATTGACCTTGGTGAACCTGAAATAACCGTGTCCGCGGACCTCTCTGCCGCGGAAGATGAAGTTGAGGATGAAGCCATTACCCTTGACCTGGATTCGCTGGATATTGAGCTTGCGGAAGATGAAACCATCAGGGAAGGAGAAAAACCTGATGATCTTATGGAGGGGGTAAGCTATATTGAGGATGAAGTTCCTGCTGAAATCCCGGCTGGCATGGATGAATCCCTTCTTTCTGAAGAGGATGAAGATATTACCCTTGACCTGGATTCACTTGATATCCCTCTTGCTGAGAGTGAAGAGATCAAGCAGGGCGAAGAGCTTGATGATGACGAGAAGCTTACACTGGAAGACGCGGGTCTGACGCTTGATGAACTTACCGTGGAAGAACAGGTTTCAGCTGCAGGCGTTGAAGAACCTGAAGAGGACATCAAGCTTACGATTGATGAGATAGATCCCACGCTTGACCTGGACGCGATTGAAAGTGAAACCCCGGGCACGGAAGATTTAGACACTGTGCTTTCGGGAACGGATGAATTGATTATTGAGGATGAAGAACCGCTGCCCGGCCCGGACCTGATTGAGCCGGATGCCCATGGCAGGGATGAACTGATTATCAATGATGTTGATGAATTACCGGAAATAGATATAGATGAGTATTTTGAGAATGAGCTGCCCGGGGAGGCTGCTGCGGTTGTACCGGATGATCTTGAAGAAATGATCGAGATTGATACCTCCGGCTCCCCGTATGATTATGAAGAGTATGATGACCTTGAGGATTCCCAGAGAAAACTTCCTGACATGGTGCCTGGAGGTTCTGTCAATTTCTCTATTGATTATTCGCTGAAATACTCCAGAATCGGAGCTTTTGTGCGTCTTGTTTGCCTCTATCTTATAGGGCTGCTCCCTCACTTCCTGGTTTTCATGGTATATACCCTGCTTTCACTGGTCCTTGGCATGATTAATCATGTTGTGGTCATGTTCACAGGTGAGGTTGTGGAGGACTTTGCAGAGATCCAGGAAAAAACCCTGCGGTATTTCCTGTCAATAAATGTGTCAGCAATTGGCATTGTAGAGGAGATGCCGGTATTTACAGGCAGGAAAGATATTGACTACGCCCTTCAGATGGATGTGACTTATCCTCTTCGTCATTCGCGAATCCTGGCCCTGATGCGGCTTACCGTGGCCGGTATATTCCTTGTTACCCTGCCGCACCTTCTTATCCTGGTGGTGCTTAACCTGGTTATACCGATTTTCTATCTTGCAGGGATTATCTCGATCCTGCTGACTGCGAGATGGCCGCACTTCCTGTTCGATTTTCTGACAAAATATTTCAGGTATCTCTCCAGGGTACTCGCCTTCATGATCGGCCTGGTTGACGTGTATCCGCCATTTACCTTTGAGTGAGCACGGCCTGTTGACGGAAAAACAGGGGGCAGCCCGGTACAGGGATTGCCCCTTTTTATTTTGTAAGTACTGAACCGGGTTGAGCGGGAATTCCGCAGGCGGCTTTTTTAACTTGACCGGAAAAGCAGCTGTCTGATCAGAATACCGGACCAGAATTTATTACAGGAACAGTATATGTTTATCCCTGCAACACGCGAAGAGGTCCGCAAACTCGGATGGGACCGCCTTGACATTATACTTGTGACCGGGGACGCGTATGTGGACAGCCCTAATATGGGCAGTGCCGTGATAGGGCAGGTGCTCATGGACCGGGGATACCGTGTGGGCATTATTTCCCAGCCGGACACAGAATCAGACCGTGACATTTCAAGACTTGGCGAACCGCTGCTCTACTGGGGTGTAACCGCGGGTTCAGTTGATTCCATGATATCCAATTACACGGCCCTGATGAAGAGGCGGATGAGGGACGACCTGACCCCGGGGGGTGAAAATACGCGCAGGCCGGACCGTGCCCTTATTGTCTATACCAACCTGATAAGGCGATATTTCAGGAACACCGCGCCTGTTGTTCTTGGGGGTATTGAGGCGAGCCTGCGGCGGATCGCACATTATGACGCAAAGGATAACCGTATCCGGCGGTCAGTTCTTTTTGATGCAAAAGCTGATGTGCTTGTATACGGCATGGGGGAAAGGGCCTCTGTTGAACTTGCAGAGAATATTCAAAAGGGGCTTGGGCATGAAGGAGTACGGGGAACCTGCACAATAAGCAGGGAAGCGCCTGAAGGATACATGGAGATCCCTTCGTTTGAATCAGCTGCATCAGACAGCGCTGTCTTTGAAGAAATGTTCAGGGTGTTCTGTGAAAACAGCGAGGCGCCGTCAGCTTCAGGCATGCTGCAGCGCCATGGAGACCGTTTTCTTGTGCATAATCCTCCTCAGGAGGCCCTGACAAGTGAAGAACTTGACCGCGTATATGAACTTCCCTATGAGCGTGAACTTCATCCCCTTGACAGGAAGAGGGGAGATGTGCGCGCACTTGATACCATCCGGTTCTCAATTACATCGCACCGCGGGTGCGTTGGCGAATGTTCTTTCTGTTCTATAGCTGTCCACCAGGGGCGCCGGATAATATCACGTTCAGAGGAATCAATCCTTCGCGAGGCAGAGAAATTTTCTTCACACCCGGTGTTCAGGGGGATTATAAATGACGTTGGCGGGCCCACCGCGAACATGTATGGAATGGACTGTACCGGAGCTGGCGGTACATGCACGCACAGGAGCTGCATTTATCCTGCTCCCTGTACTGCTTTCAGGCTGAGCCACGAACGGCAGATTAAACTGCTTAAACGCCTGAGGTCTATTAACGGCGTACGAAAGGTCTTTGTCGGTTCTGGTGTGCGGCATGACCTTATACTTGCGGACCGTGAATACGGGGAGGCCTACCTCGAGGAGCTCATGCGGCATCACGTGTCCGGGCAGATGAAGATTGCGCCGGAACATTCTGAGAACAGTGTTCTCAGGCTTATGCGAAAGCCGGGCAGGGAGGCGCTTGAGAGTTTTATCCTGCTTTTTAACAGGCTGAGGAAAAAGACCGGCAGCAAAATATTTCTCACATACTATTTTATCGCTGCCCATCCCGGGTGCACCATGGATGATATGAAAAAGCTGAAAAAAATGACAGCCGCGCTCCTGAAAATACGGCCGAAACAGGTCCAGGTTTTTACGCCATCTCCTTCAACCTGGTCTACATTGATGTACTGGACCGGGACCGACCCTGTTACAGGCCGGGAGCTTTTTGTGGAGCGGGACCGGAAAAAAAAGGAAACGCAGAAAAAGATTGTGACCGGGCCGGGGAAATGATCATCCCGCAATTACCCGGTGCATGGCCCTGGCAAGTTTCTCAAGGCTGTGTGGTTTTTGAATAAATCCGTTTACTCCCATGGAAAGAACCTCCTTTATCCGTTCATCCTCACTGAAACCGGAAGTAAGGAGCACCCTGACCTCCGGGTCTATTTCCCTCAGGCGGATAAAGACTTCCCTGCCGGACATCCCGGGCATTGACATGTCCAGGAGCACGGCTGATATTTCACTCTGCCGTTTATTAAAAAGGTCAATACCCTCCTCTCCGCTGTCAGTGCAGATGACTTCATAGCCGCATTCCATGAGTATCTCCTTTGCCGTGAGCATCATTGATTCCTCGTCATCAATGACAAGTACGAGTCCCTCCCCTCTCGGAATAACCGCTGTTTTTCCTGCAAGGGCTTCGTCACTGCCGCTATCGCGCAGGCACGGGATGTAAATTTTAAACGTGGACCCCATATCAGGATCAGAATAGACATCAATGATACCGAGATGCTGCCTTATGATCGAGTAGACCATGGAAAGGCCCAGTCCCGTGCCCCTGCCTTTTTCTTTTGTTGAGAAAAAGGGATCGAATATCTTGCTGATGATATCTTTTTTAATTCCAATGCCGGTATCGCTGACTGACAGGAGCCAGTATGGTTTCTGTTCTGCCTGGGGGTGGATAGAGCAGAAATACCGGTCAGCATTGAAGTATTCAATGGAAAGGGTAAGGGTCCCGCCCCATTCAGCAGGATCAGCCCTCATGGAAGTCATTGCCTGTGCGCTGTTAATGCACATGTTGAGAAGGACCTGTTCAATCTGTGCAGGATCCGCTGATACCATGGCTGGCGTGTCTGCGTAACGCGGGACAAGTGTAACGGATTTGTCAAAACCTGATTCGCAAATCTTTATTACGTGCTCAACAGCCCTGTTCAGATCAACAGGAGTGAAGGAGGGGGGCTGCTTCCGGGAGAGTGTAAGGAGATGTTGTATCATGCTCGCGGCTTTAGTGCTGGATTGATTCATCATCTCGATATATTTTTGAAGTGATTCCCTGTCAATGGACCCGTCCTCTTTCAGCCTGTGATCCATGAGGGAGAGGTTTCCTATAATAACACCCAGGACATTGTTGAAGTCATGCGCAAGGCCACCGGCCAGGGTCCCTATCGTTTCCATTTTCTGAGCCTGTATCAGCTTTTCCTCGGAACGTTTCCGCTCGGAAAGGTCCCTCCACACCACGTGAAGGATGCTCCCTCCTCTTGAGGGAATAGCGGTAAGGGAGACATCAACAGGGAATATTTCACCGCTGGCCCGGATGTGGTTCCATTCAAACCTGGCGCTTCCGTTATTCACCGCATCAGATATCATCTCCTGTGCCTTGTCAAAGGAAAGCCGGCCATCAGGCTGCACCGGGGGGGATATCTCAGCCGGGTGCAGGTTGAGGATCTGTTCCCTGTTTTCATATCCAAGCATTTTAACAGCGGACTGGTTGCAGTCTGTAAACTTTCCGCTGTCAATTATAAGCATTGCGTCTGTTGAGTGGTGAAAGAAGGTACTGTATTTTTCTTCGCTCTCCTTAAGCGCTATTTCATCATGCCTGCGTTGAATGATCTGCCACATGCCGTTCATGAGAAGGGTAAGGTGATTTATATCATCTTCATTATACTCGGTTTTCTTGTTTCCGACACCTGCTACAAGTACAATCCGGCCGCTGTCAAACACGGGCACGTTCATGTGCCTTATGATGGGCACGTGTCCTTCGGGATACCCTTTTTTCAGGGGATTGGGAGCGGAATAGTAGTTGGTGATAACGGGCCGTCTCTGCCGGACAGCTTCTCCCCACAGACCTGTTTCCTCAACCGGGTAAAGTAATTTATTTTCAGTAAGTTTACATTCCTTCATGGCTGTACCGGACCAGGAATGCATGGTGAGCATGGTCTCATCCTCGTTCAGGAAAGCGAGATAGCCAATACTGCTGCCTGTGATCCGCACGCCCTCCTCGAGAGCGAAATCAGCTATTTCCTTAACAGGAGAGCCGGTCTTCTGGCTCAATGCAAGCAGGGCCTCGATCCGGATCTCTTTAAGCTCCTGGTCTTTACTGTGTGTGTCTTCACTGTCCCAGTAATGCATCCTGTTTTACCCCTTTCACTACAAAATAATGGAATATCTCAGTATGGCAATACATTAATTTATCCGGGCACTCAATGAGAAAGGATTGACTTTTTTTTTCCCTGTTATTTCTGTTACAACGTGGGTAAATATTCAGGTGGGGGTTCCGCCATGATATCGAAATCGCTGGTTCGTCTGCTTTTAACACTTATCATTATTCCTTTTCTCTTCACCTTACAGGCAAAGGCAGGTGATGTTCAGACAAATTTTACAATAAGCCCGCCGCCGCTGGGGTATCCGGAGTTTTCAGATGAACTTGTAATCACTCATCAGGGAAAGGCCCTGTTCGGCACAATATCAGGGGACGGCATTGATCTTTACGGTGTAAGTGCTGCCTGGATACCCAGGGTCTCTACTGGATACGTGGCTGCGGACCTTCTTGTGGGTTTCCATACAATGATGGGCACTATTGAAACAGGAAACGGAAGCACGGACATGAATTTTTTTGGCTTTGATCTCGCGCCCAATGCGGAGCTTCTGGTCATCAATTTGTCCGGATTTAAACTCATATTTGCTGCCGGCTATTCTCTCAGCAATAACCGTAGCGCCTATATGATTGAGGATTTTACCTTTGATGCTATAAATTATTACGATGTTACAGTATACATTAACACGCTTATGTACGGCCCGGTTTTTACTATACAGGGCAGCATCATGATGGGCACTGATTTCATGTTTTCCCCCTATGTGGTATTTGCCAGTATATCAGGCACAACAAACACGCACGCGGACCCGAATTTTGAGTTCTTTAATACCAGCTATGATGTGCCTGCCTTTCGCACCATGACTTATGGCTTTGATGTACTCTATGTCCCGGGAGGGCTCACCCTGAGCGGGATGCTGCAGCTGCTGGATAAATCCGGGGACAGGGGAGAGGTCAGGATAACATCTTTCGGAGCGGGAATCAAGTTCTGAAAGAAGGGTTCTGTCCGATAATTTTGACGAGAACCTTCCTGGTGCGCGGGCCGTCAAACTCGCAGAAGAATATACCCTGCCATGTGCCCATGAGGATGGCCCCCTCCTCAATGAATATTATTTCAGAACATCCTATTATTGAAGACTTGATGTGCGCGGGAGAATTACCCTCCTGGTGGCTGAACTGGATTTTTTCAAGTCCAAGGCCTGCCAGGCCCTTCAGAATATCTCGTCTTACGTCCGGGTCAGCGTTTTCATTAATGGTGATTGCGGCTGTAGTGTGAGGGGTGTATATATGGCAGGTGCCGCAGAATATGTTCTGTGCAGTAATAATCTCCCGAACACGGTCTGTTATATCAATGAGTTCTTCATGTTTTTTACTTCTCACGGTAAAGGTTTGCATGTGAATCATCCCTTATGAGTTAACAAATGCGTCCATGACCCGTTCCACGCAGTGAGCAAGAGTGTCCAGGTTGTAACCGCCCTCAAGAAAGGCGATAATCCGGTTGTCCGCGTATTTCCCCGCTGCCTCAACCAGCATGGCTGAGAATTCCGCGTAGGCGTCCGTGGAGAGCCTTATCTCCGCGAGCGGGTCAGCCCTGTGAGCGTCAAAACCCGCTGATACAAGGATGATTTCCGGTTTAAAATTTTCAAGGGATGGTATTATGAGATCATGAAAGGCATTCAGGTAGTCACGGTCTGAACTGCCCGCGCGCATTGGTATATTAAGGGTATAACCCTTGCCCCTGTCTTTACCGTTCTCCATTACCGAACCTGTGCCGGGGTAATGGGGGAACTGGTGAGTGCTGATATAGAGGACAGTATTGTCATCGTAAAATGAGTGCTGTGTCCCGTTTCCGTGGTGCACGTCCCAGTCAACTATGGCTACTTTTTTCAGACCGTGTTCGTCCTGCAGGTATCGCGCGCATATGGCAATGTTGTTGAAGAGGCAGAATCCGGCAGAGTAATTCCTTTCAGCGTGGTGGCCGGGCGGGCGTACTGCGCAGAACCCCTTGTCCGCGTGTCCCTGCATGATAGTGTCGCACATGTTCAGGCACCCGCCAACTGCCTCCATCGCGACCCTGAAGGAGTTCAGGCACACGGTGGTGTCCATTGAGTCGATATAGGGGATACCCTGGGCTATCTCCTGGTGGATCCTGTCAATATAACTCGCGGAATGAATTTTCTCGATATGCTCACGGTCTGCGTAAGCAGGTTCAACCCTGACAAGGTCAGGATACCAGGGTGCGGTCCTCAAATGATTGTCTATTGCAGTAAGGCGCTCCGGCCTCTCAGGATGGCCCCACCCGGTGTCGTGTTCCAGGTAGACATCCCCGTAAAGGTATGCTGTTTTCCCCATATTACTCTCATCATATATTGTTTTTATTTATGTATTTTTTATTTTTTATGCATGAATTTTTCCGCAATGTCAACACATAATTTCTGTTCTCCTGTGTCTGAAATTGTCCCCTGTGCCCGGAAAATGTATTGCATTTTGACAGGCACTGTGCGTCCATACGATGTGAAATGCGTGCCTTGCATGTGCGCGTATGACATGAAGAAATGGCGGAGGACCCGGTGGAAGAAATTTTCGGTTCGGACGGGATTCTTAAAAAGACATTAAACGGGTATGAGTACAGGGAGGAACAGGAACGCATGGCCGGTTTCATCCTTGAACGCTTTTACAGCGGTGAAAACGGAATGGTCGAGGCAGGGACCGGCACGGGCAAGACCCTCGCTTACCTTATACCCGCAATACGATACGCGATTGACAATGACAGGAAAGTAGCGGTCACCACTGAAACACGGGCGCTGCAGAAACAGCTCCTTGACAAGGACATTCCGCTTGTGCGGAAGATTTTCCGTGAGCAGTTCGGAGAGGATGTTTCCTGTTCCCTGTGCCTGGGCAGCGGAAATTACCCCTGCCGCAGGCGACTGGAGGGAGTGGTAAAGGCGGGCCGTTTAATGAAGAAGGACATGCCTGCCATTGAATCCATACAGGCTCTATTCCGGATGAAAAAGCCTTTTTCCCGGTTTGACGTGCGCGTGCGG
>Ga0272441_10012760_pt1 | contig 12213 bp, 8 predicted proteins | sample SSMProp6N_FD_193582 | JGI IMG/M metagenome (GOLD analysis project Ga0272441, IMG submission 193582) | Marine sediment archaeal communities from Little Sippewissett salt marsh, Falmouth, MA, United States - SSM-Prop-6N | ecosystem: Environmental > Aquatic > Marine > Wetlands > Sediment ...
ACGACTACGCCGTGGCGGTCCTGCCGTACCAGAAGTTACGCCCGGACGACACGGTCGATCTGACGACGTCGGTCCTGCAGTTCGGCGCCGGCGCGTCGGTGCAGGACGGCTACAAGGTGGTTCTGAAGAATGTTTCCGGCACGGCGTACCCGGACAGCGCGGACATTGGCTGCTTCGTGGCGCGGGCGTGCTTCAGGCCGTAGGCGCCGGGGCCGGAGAAAGCCAGAGCGTGCAATGACTCAGACAACGCAACATTCAGATCTTGGGCGGCGGCGGCCCGGGCGATCGAACCGGCCTGTCCGGGCGGGAAATCGCTCCGGCCTGACGCTGACCGAACTGATGGTCTCGGCGGCGATTCTGGTGATGATGCTGGCCATCGTCAACGGCATGCTGGCCTCCTCCCGGCGGGCCATCCGGCATGCCCAGACGATCATCCGCGTCAACGCCGACATGCGGGCGGCCGTGGACCGCATCCGCAAGGACCTCGCCCGGATCACCAAGGACGGATTCCTCGGCATCAGCGAGGACCTGAACGGCTCGATGCACATCACCTTCACCGCCACCGGGGTCTTCCGCAGCATGTGCGACAACATGGTCGCCAACGCCGCCCGGATCGACTTCGGGGTGACCGAAGACGACAACAAGATCCTCTGGCGGCGGGCGATCCTGATGGATCCCAATGACACGACCACCGACGACAAGGACGACCACGTCAAGGGGTCGCTGTCGGAGCAGTACGCCATGACGATCATGCCGCGCCAGTACGCCGGCAGCGTCCTGGCTTGGACCAGCGAGCGGTTCTACTTCCCCAAGTTCAACCTGCCCGCGGCCAAGTTGTCCGATCTGGACAACCTGTGGCCCTATCTGATCGGCAACGTGACGGATCTGAAGATCCAATGGTCCAACGGGACGCTCGAAGACCCCGGCGACCCGTCCAGCGCCCTGGTGTGGCACGACAAGTCCAAGCCGTACCAGGATCAACCCCCGGATTGGACCACCCGAATCCTGATCGACCAGGACTTCCGTGAACCGAACTTGGACATCCCGGAGTTCCAAGTCCCCGGGACCAAAGGCCCGCGATACAACGCCCTGTGGACCTACGCCAAGAAGGACAACTGGCCCACGGCGGTGCGAATGCAGCTGAAGATCGAGGGCCAGCCGTTCGAAATCATCGTCGCGCTGCCCAAGTAGGGGCGGACTGTGAGGTGCCGCATGCGTAGGAAACCTCGACATCACGAGAACGGATCGGTGGTTCTCATGGCGGTCGGCCTGCTGGTCATGCTCGCCATGATCGGCACCACCTTCATCATCGTTTCCCACATGGACCGCCGAGAGACGTCCAGCCTGGTGGCGTCGGCGCCGATGAAGGAGATCGCCTCCGGCATCGTGGCGCAGATCGTCGCCGATCGCTTCGAGGACCTGCACATCAGCGACAACGGCACGCCGAACAACTTGGCCGACGATGTCGTCTATGGGGCCGCGACGGACTTCAAGCAGCAGATGGACTATCCGGCCGACACGTACGACTCGGTCCTGGCCAGCGCCGAGCCGCTCCAGAACTACTGGATCCACCTGACCAACGTGCACGGGGCGCACACGAACATGGTGACGCGCGTCAGCGCCACGAGCCCGAAACTGGCCGATACGGATGGGTTCGTGAACTTTGGCACCAAGACCGGTGACGCGCTGCTGTGGGATTCGAGCGTTCGCGACAGCCTGGGGCGCGAGTACTGGGTGGCGGTCCGCGTGATCGACGCCAACAGCCTGGTGGACGCGAACATCGCCTACGCCCCGACGGCGGCCACCGCGGGCGTCACCATGCGGTCCACCGACGTGTCGCTGGAGGCCCTGACCGGGGCGGCGATCCGCGACGCCGTCCACGCCGCACGCTGCGGCCCGACCCCCAGCACGGTCCCGGATTACTGGACCAACTTTGCCCTGCGCCCCATCAAGCCGATCCTGTCGTATCGGCCCTTCATGATGGACGACATGCTGGCGATCCGCTGGGGCGCCGCGCTGCCCAGCACCGCCACCGGGCGCCTGTTCGACGCCCTCGGCGACCAGTTCAACGCCGTCAAGCCGCATCTGACCATCCGCAGCGCCTCGCGGATCTTTCCCCGAAAGACCGGCGGGGCCGTGTCCAAGACCTACATGGCGGACCTGAACAAGTCCACCTTCGCCGACCTGTACGCCGCCTACTACGACCTCCTGGCGTTCAACAACGACGACGCCGCCCGCAAGAGAATGGCGGCCCAACTGGCGGTCAACACGATCGACTTCCGCGACGCCAACAGCACCGTCACGGAGGCGGCCATCCCCGGAGGGACCGACAAGGTCTTCGGCATCGAGCGCCAGCCCTTCATCGTCGAGGCGGGCTTCAAGCGCGAGAACGTCAGCGACACTATCGTCAGTTACGACGCCATCGAGTTGCTCAACCCCTACACCACCGCCATCAACACCAGCGGCTGGAAAGTCAAGATCGGCGCCGCGGCGCCCGTGGACCTGGGCAACCTCAACATCCCCGCCGGCAAGCGCCTGGTCCTGTTCAACCGCACGGAAGTCCAGGTCGACGAAACCGACGCAATCAAGCAGAAGATCGACACACTGAGCCTCAACGAGTTCGTCCGTATTCTACGCCCGTCGGCCACCGTCGCCGGGGCCGCGGGCGCCCTGGTGGTCGTGGACGCCGTGGGCAAGGACGATTTCGGCACGAACAAGCCCGACGCCACCCCCGCCCCGGCCGCTCCGGTTTTCAACTGCATCCAGCGGAACGACCATCTGCCCGCCGCCTTCTACACGCTCGACCTGGTCAAGGACTTGGCCATCGACATTACCTCCAATGCCGCCAGCAACCTCGGCAAGGCCAACGGCAATCACGCTTTCACCGGGAACGAGCAGCCCTGCCCGGTGTACGTCCGCGACAGTTATTTCCTCAACATCGGGGACGTCAGCCGGATCTTCCACGTCGGGCCCGGCGAGGACGCATCCCTGACCTCGCAACTGACTCAGACCACCAACCTCGCCAACGGGCGGCTGGACCTGGCCGGGCCGGTCCAGGCCACCGGCAACGCCTGCATCCCCGCCGTGCCGCCCGGGTGCATGATCTCCGATTTCCTGATGGTGGACAGCCCCATGGCCGACGGGGTGGACAACGACGTCGACGACATCCTCGGCGGCGGACAGAAGTGCGACAAGAACGATCCCAACGGCGGCGAGGAGATCGTCCTCGGGCTGATCAACATCAACACCGCGTCGCCCAAGGTTCTCGCCTGCCTGCCCGCCTTGGCCAGACTCCCCTCGACCGAACGCGACAAGATCATCAACTGGATCATCACCTACCGGGACGGGGCGGCCCTGATGATGTACATGCGCCCGATCCTGGCTATCCCCGGACTGCGGATGGATCCGGGGTTCGCCACCAGCGGGGAGTTCGCCCTGGCCCTGCGCCTCGGCAACGTGCTGGGCGGCGTGGCCGCCGCGTACAAACTGCCCCAGAACGCCTACGCCGCCGACAACAGCGGCCCGTACAACTACGCCGTCACCAACGGCAGCGACGACGGACTGAGCATCGCCGACGGCAAGCGGGTGGACAACGACCTGATCAAGCAGCACACCTATTACAGTTGGTGCAGCAACCAGATCACGGTCCGCTCGGATGTCTGCATCGCCTACATCCGCGTCCAGATCGGCGACGATCCCCAGGCCACCGAGAACGTCCGGCGGTACATGGCCGTCATCGACCGCAGCAACTGCCGCAACGTCAAGGACCTTCCTCAGGTCATCATGTTCACGGAGATTCGCTAGGTCTGTCTGTCCCCGCCCCGGCGATCGGCCAGCACCGCGCGGACCTCCTTGACCAGCGATTCAACGATGCGGTCGGCGGGCACGGTTCGGATGCGTTTTCCCGCTCGGTAGATGGCGGCGTTGCGGCGCCCCAGGCACGCGGCCACGTCCGCGGTTTCGGCCTCGCCGGGCCCGTTGACCACGCAGCCCATCACCGCGACGATGACGTGCTCCGTCACGTCCGCCAAGGCCGCCCCCACCTGGCGCGCCAGGCCGTCGACGTCGCCGGTGGTTCGCCCGCAGGTCGGGCAGGCGATGATTTCGGCGCCGCGCCGCGCCCGCAGACCCAGCGCGCACAGCAGTTCGACGCCGGCGGCGACCTCGGGCCGCGGATCGCCGGCGAGACTGACGCGGATCGTGTCGCCGATGCCCTCGGCCAGCAGCGCCCCCAGCGCCGCGGCCGAGCGAATCACGCCGGTCTCGGCCGTCCCCGCGTGCGTCAGGCCCAGGTGCAGCGGCCAATCGTACCGATCCGCCAGGGCGCGGTTGACGGCGACGCACGTGGCGGCGTCGCGGCTCTTGGCCGACAGGACCAGGTCCTCGAAGCCCGCCTCGGCGAAGACCTCCAGGTACGCCGCCAGGGTCTCGACCATCAAGTCCGCCAGCGGGCGGGCCAACTGCTCGCGCCGGTGCGCCGCGTCGGCGCGGTCCATCACGGAGCCTTCGTTGACGCCCACGCGGATGGGCACGCCGCGATCCCGGCAGGCGGCGATGACCTCGCGCACCTCGGCGCGGTCGCCGATGTTGCCGGGATTCAGGCGGATCTTGTGGGCCCCGGCGGCGACGGCCTCCAGCGCCCGGCGGAAACGAAAGTGCACGTCCGCCACCACCGGGATCGGCGACGCGGCGACGATGTCTTTCAGGGCGGCGGTGTCGGCTTGGGCGGGCGTGGCGACGCGGACGATGTCGCAGCCCGCCGCCGCCAGCGCCTCGATCTGCGCCAGGGTCGCCGGTACGTCGCGCGTGGGCGTGGTCGTCATCGACTGCACGGGGATCGGCGCGCCCCCGCCGATATTCACGCCGCCGACCGTTACCGGCCGGGTGGGCCGCCGCTGGATCGTCACGGGCTTCAAGGGCGCATCCTTTCGAGAATCTCCCGGCGGCCGATCAGGTAGAAATCGCGGACGACGCGGCACTGCCAATGGCGCACCGCGACCGGAGCGTCGGTGTCGAAGCCGGGCCAGCCGGGTACCGTCGCGGCGTACACCGGCGCCATCAGGCGCCCCGTGAGGTACCCGTCGATCTTGGCGGGGCTGCACAGCGAGTCGGCGAGAACCAGATCCAGTCCGGCCGGATGCCCCGCCAGGGCCAGCGCCGCCAGCGCCCGGCGTTTCGGGAACGTGTCGGCCTCGGCCAGGGCGACGACCGCCTCGGCGAACTGGCCGCGCCCGAGCATCAGCAGCGCACAGTGATACGACCCGGCGACGAAGGGGTCCTTCTCGCCCCCGTAGGCGGCGCCCTTGAGGCGCGATTCGATGGCGACGGCAACGGCGTCGGCCTCGCGCGTGTCGCGCGCCAGCAGCGCCCACAGGACCGCCCCGGCCGACCGGACCGCCTTGTTGTATTCGTGCGGGTCGAACAGCATCGCGGCGACCGCGCCGGCGCGGAGATGACCCCACCGCCCGACGCGCCACGCCACGTAATCGCCCGCCAGCCAAGTCTCCGACTCGCAGGCGATTCGGATCGCTTCGTAGGCCTCGTCGGCGCCGAGCATCATCAGCGTTACGGCGGCGGCGGCGGCGGGCACGGGTGTGTCGGTGCGATCGGCCCCCTGGCGGAGGATCTCGATGACGACGGCGTGTGTCAGCAGGGCCTTGGCCGGCCTCGTCGTGGCCCGGCGCACCGCCTCGGTCGTCGGGCGAGGTCCGGCCGGGGCGCTGGTCGTCGTCGCGCCCGCGCCGGGCTTGGCCAGCATCTCCGCCGCCAGCACCATCGCCCGCGAGGTGCTCCTGTGCCACAGCCGGGCCATCGCGACGGCGACGTTGCCGGCGACGGGGGCCTTCAGGCGGCGGGCGGCCTGGATCGCCGCCGCCAGCGTCTCGACGTCGGCGTAGGTCAGCGATTTATCGGCTTGGCGGGCGATGACGCGCTCCAGGCAGGGCGCGACATGGGGAGTTGCCTGCTTCAATTCCATCTTCGCGGCGGCGACGAAGGCCATCGCCGGCGGCATGCGGTCGGCCTTGGCGGCACGGTCGAGGACGGCGGCGACGGCCCCGCCGACGGCGGGGTCTTTCAGCAGGCTTGCGGCCGACAGCAGCAGGTCCCGCAGGCCGCTCTTGCCGGCGCGGTCGGCGGCGTCGATGGCGGCGGCGATGTCCTTGGCGCGGCGCGGCCCGTCCAGCCGGGCCAGGGCGTACGCGGCCGCGGCGCGATCGGCGTCGGACACCGGCTTGGCGAAGACCTCGCTCACAGCGTCCAGGCACGCCGTCCGCCCGGCGAGGCCCGCGTCGATGGCGGCGGCGGCGCGGACGGCGGGCTCGGCGTCGGCCAGCAGTCGCAGCAGCGTCGCGTCGTCGCCCAGGCGCGCCGCCAGGACGGCCGATGCCGCGCGCACCTCCGGGGATTCGTCCCCGGCAGCACACGTCAAGGCGGCCCGAACGTGCGGGTTGTCTCGCCCGCCGAGGATGATCTCGTGTAGCCAGACGCCCCGCGCCCGCGCGGCGCCCGGTCCGGCGGCGGCGGCCAGGTTCATCGCCCAGTAGCGGTCCAGTTGCTCGCCCGCCCGGCCCGGCGCGCGGAACCGCCCGAGGCGGTTGAGGACCTCGACGATCCCCGCGAACAGCCGGTCGGGCGCCGTCGGCAGCGCGCGCTCGAGCCGATCGGTCCAGACGGGGTCGTCCGCGGCGACGCGGAGCGCCCAGGCGATGCCGCGCTGCTGGTCCATCGGGTGCTCCGCCGCCAGGAGGTCGAAGATCTGGCGGTCGCGGATCACAGGCAGCGCCACCCAGGCGGCCGAGACGCCCAGGATCGCCGCCAGCGACGCCGTCAACGCCCGTCGCTGCCAGGGGTGCTGGCGGAAATACCTCACGAGGACCCACATGCCGCCAGTGTACGCGTCGCCTTCAGCAGGCGTCAACGGCGCTTGGCCCGGCGCCACGGGGGCGTGGGGGGCGTGGATTCACTGGCGGGTTCGGCTATAATGCCTTTCGCATCGGGCTGGCATCGGGAAGGAGCCGCACATGGGGCGGACGGTAGCGTGGATGATCGTGCCGCTGGGGTTGGCGGCGATGACAGGTCCTTGGGCGGCCTGGGGGCAGGCGCCCCCGGCCTCGGCTTCGGCCAGCGCGCCGGCGACGAAGGCGACTACGCCCGCCACGGCCGCATCCGCCCCGGCGACGGCCACGGCCTCGGCCCCGTCGATCCGACTGGTCCAGTGGCACGTCGAGCACAAGACCGCCGCCGCCGCCGCCCGCAAGCGAAACACTCTCCTGGTGATCGTCTATTCCGACCGCGACGCGCCGGCCTGGGACGACTTCGACGCCCGGACCCTCCGGGACGTGCCGACCCGACGGTTCCTCGCCGACTTCGCCGCCCTGCACCTGGACGCGACGGCCGGCGAGGGCAAGAAGCGCTTCGCCGCCACCGGCGCCGCCGAGGCCCCGCTGACCCAGGTGTTCTCGCCGGCGGGCGAACTGCTGGACAGCCTGCCGGGATGCATCATTCCGGCGTCCAAGTTCCGCGAGTGCCTGTCCCATTCGGTGGCCTACTGGAAAGCGTCGCTAGCGAAGCCGTTTGACGCCGCGGCCCGATGGCGTGCGGCGCAAGCGCGCCTGGCGCTGTCCAGCCGGGCCGAGGCCGTCGGCGACATCGACGGCCTGCTGAAACTGCCCGCGAAGAAGCGCCCCAAGGGCGCCACCGAGGCGCGCCTGCACCTGGCACGGGGCCGGGCGCTGCTGCTGGCGAAACCGGCCAAGGCGCGCCCCAGCCTGGAAAAGGCCCTGACCCTGGCGCCGAAGGACCCGGCCGTCGGCGGCGAGGCCCTGCTGGCGTTGGGACGCCTCGAGGCGGTCGGCCGGGAATACCGCAAGGCCCACGGGCACCTCCAGCAGTACGTCAAACAGTTCCCCAAGGGCCCCGGCATCGGCGAGGCCTGCTATCGCAAGGCCGTCCTGGAGGCCACGGCCCTGGACGACCGGGCGCAGGCGCAGAAGACCCTGGAGGCGTTCATCGCCGCCCACCCCGACGACCTGCAGGTCGTCCGGGCCAAGCGCCTGCTGGAATCGCTGAAGAAGATGAAGGCGAAATGAGCAAGACACGCAGGGAAATGGATTCGCTGGGCGAGGTGTCGGTCCCGGCCGGGGCCCTGTACGGGGCGCAGACGGCGCGGGCGGCCGAGAACTTCCGCATCAGCGGGCGGCGCCTGCCGCGGGCGTTCATCGCCGCGCTGGGCATGATCAAGCAGGCCGCCGCCGAAGCCCACCACGACGCCGGGCGCCTGAAGGCGGACGTCGCCGACGCCATCATCGCCGCGGCCGGCGAGGTCGCCGACGGGGCGCTGGACGACCACTTCGTCGTGGACGTCTTCCAGACCGGCTCGGGCACCTCGACGCACATGAACGCCAACGAGGTCATCGCCAACCGGGCGATCCAGATCCTGGGCGGCAAGATCGGGTCGAAGGACCCGGTCCACCCCAACGACCACGTTAATCTGGGCCAGTCGTCCAACGACGTGATCCCGACGGCGACGCACTTGGCCGCGGCGGTGGCGATTCACACGGAACTGGTCCCCGCGCTGCACGGGCTGGCTGAGGCCCTGTCGGCCAAGGCCGAGGCGTTCGACGCCGTGGTCAAGGTCGCGCGGACCCACCTTCAGGACGCGGTGCCGATGCGTCTGGGTCAGGAGTTCGGCGGTTACGCCGCCGCCGTCGGCGACGCCGTCGGGGGGCTGGAGACGGTCCTGGCGGGTCTGTGCGATCTGGCGATCGGCGGCACGGCCGTGGGGACCGGCCTGAACGCCCCGCCGGGGTTCGCCGCGGAGGTCTGCCGGTCGCTGGCGGGCAGGACTCAACTGCCGTTCCGCCAGGCGCCGAACCCCTTCGCCGCTCATACCGTCCCGGCCGGGGCCCTGAGGGCCTCCGCCGCGATGCGAACGACGGCCGTGGTCCTGTCCAAGATCGCCAACGACATTCGCTGGCTGGGCTCCGGCCCGCGCTGCGGGCTGGGCGAACTGCGCCTTCCGGCCGTGCAGCCGGGAAGTTCCATCATGCCCGGAAAGGTCAACCCCGTCATCTGCGAGGCGGTCATCCAGGTCGCCTGCCAAGTCGTCGGATTGGACGCGGCGATCGCCGCGGCCGCGACCGGCGGGGTCGGCTCGGTCCTGGAGATGCACCTGGCCTGGCCGCTGGTCGCCGACAACCTGCTGACCGAAGCGGCGCTGCTGACCCGCGCCGCGAAGGTCTTCACCGATAAGTGCATCGCCGCCCTGGCCGCCGACGAAGACCGCTGCCGCCAACTCGTCGAGCGGTCGCTGATGTCGGCGACGGCTTTGGCCCCGGTGATCGGCTACGACGCCGCGGCCGAGATCGCCAAGGAGGCCCTGGCGACCGGCAAGACCGTCCGCCAGGTCGCCGCCGACCGCGGCGGCATCGGGCCGGACGAACTCGACAAACTACTGGACCCGCGATGTCAGACGGGTCCGTGATCCCTTGATTGGCTCCGCGACGAAAGGACGTCGGCATGAACATTGTGTTGGTGGTGTTCGATTCGCTTCGTAAGGATTGCATCGGCTGTTACAACGACGGCGCCCCCGGGCGCCCGGCCTGGCCCTGGCGGGTCGCCACGCCGCACCTGGACGGACTGGCGGGCGAGTCGCTTCTGATGGACCGGGCGTACCCGGAGTCCCTGCCGACCCTGCCCACCCGCCGGGCGCTGTACACCGGGCGGCGAGTCTATCCGTTCCACAACGCCAACTTCCACCTCAAGGGCGACTTCGTCGGCGCTGCCGGCTGGGGGCCGATCCCGGAGGAACAGGACACCCTCGCCGAGATCCTTCGCGACGCCGGCTACCGCACCGGGCTGGTCGCCGACGTGTACCACATGTTCAAACCGTCGAAGAACTACTGGCGCGGCTTCGACCAGTGGACGTTCCTTCGCGGCCAGGAGATCGACCCGTCGCGGTCTGGCCCGGACCCGGACGAGGCGACGATCCGCCACTGGCTGCCGGAAGAACTGGAAAACCCCGCCCGCCGGGCGTTCGTCATCAAGGCCCTGAAGAACATGTACGGCCGCCCGCGGGACGAGGACTACTTCAACGCCCGGGTTCTGACGGCCGCCGCCGACTGGCTGGCGCAGAACCGCGACGCCGAGAACTTCTTCCTGACCGTCGAGAGTTTCGATCCGCACGAGCCGTGGTTCGTCCCGGAGCACTACCGCCGCATGTACGACGACACGGACGGGCCCGAGCAGGTCATCAGCGGCTACAGCGAGGGCATGTCCGAGCCGCTCCTGCGCCGGACGCGGGCGAACTACTCCGGCCTGGTGACCATGTGCGACCGATGGCTGGGACACCTGATCGAGGCGATGCGCGTCCTGGGGCTGATGGACAACACCCTCCTGATCGTCACGTCCGACCACGGGCACAGCATCGGCGACGGCGGGTACGTCGGCAAGCGCGGGTATCCCTCCGACCCGTCCGTGTACGACATCCCGGTGTTCATCCGCCACCCCGACGGCGCCGGCGCCGGGCAGCGGAGCGACCTGCTGATCCGCCACACGGACATCTCCGCGCATATCCTCCAGTTCGCCAGCGTGCCGGTCCCGGACGACCTGGACGGCAAGTGCTTCTTCCAGCAGGCCACGTGCCGCGGGCCGGCAGTCCGCGACCACGTCACCGTCGGCTGGGGGCCCAACGTCACCGTCATCGACGACCGCTGGTGGCTGAACTGCAAGATCGACGGGTCCGGCGTCCTCCTGCACGACCTCAAGGCCGATGCCCCCTTCGACGCCAACGTCGCCGACGGCCACCGCGACGTGGTCAAGAAACTTTTCCAGGCCGCCCTCGACGACGCCGGCAATGACGTGCCCGACTTCGTCATGGACATGGCCCAAAAACAGGAAGACGCCCCCGGGTGCAGCGCCCTGGCAGCAAGGGAATGACAGGATTGGCGAATTCCGATTGACGAATGCCGATTGGCTCCGTCATTCGTGTCACTCGATATCATTCGCGCCATTCGTGGTAGAGGAGCGTGTCATGATTCGCATCGGGATTGTCGGGGCGGAGAACAGCCACAGCGCCGCGATCGCGCGGACGCTGAACGTTGACAAGCGCGTGGCCGGCTGCCGCGTGGTGGCGATCTGGGGCGAGACGGCCGAGTTCGCGAGAAAGGCCGCCAAGGCGGGTAAGATTCCCGCCATCGTCGCCAAGCCCGCCGACATGATCGGCCAGATCGACGGCGTCGTGATCGACCACCGCCACCCGAAGTATCACCTCCCGGCGGCGGAGGCGTTCCTGGCCGCGCGCGTGCCGATGTTCATCGACAAGCCGTTCTGCTATCGCCTCTCTGCCGGGAAGAAGTTCCTCGCCCGCGCCCGGCGGGCCGGCGTGCCGGTGACCGGGTACAGTTCCGTGCCGACGCAGAAGCACTTCGGCCGGTTCGCCGCCAAGGTCCGCCGCGGCGGCCCGGTCGTCGCGGCCGGCACCGTCGGGCCGGTGGACCTCGCGAGCCCCTATGGCGGGATCTTCTTCTACGGCATCCACCAGGTGGACATGCTGCTGGAGGCGTTCGGGACGGACGTCTCGGCCGTGGGGGTGGACGCCGGCGGCAAGGGCGGGCACGCGGTCGCGTCGCTGTTTTTCGCCTCGGGGCTGGTGGCGACAATGCATTGCCTGAAGGACGCCGCGACGGGCTTCCAGATCTTCGCCGTCACCGACGACGGGCCGGCGGCCGCGAAGATCCGCAACGACGCCAACCCGTACCTCAACAGCACGCGGCGGTTCTGCAAGATGTTCGCCACCGGCGTCGAGCCGGTGGACCACCGGCGCATCCTCGCGCCCGTCGCCGTTCTGGAGGCGATGGAGACGGCCATCAAGACCGGCAAGGTTACGCCCGTGGCGAAGGTTTAAGCGCGGGCCATCGGGCGGCGGGTCAGGCGTCGGGGGCGGGCGGGTCTTGTTCGCCCGGCGGGGGGTTCTCGTCCCGGTGTCTCATCTGTCCCATAAGCCTGGCGGCATCGATCGCGGCCTGCACGGCCGGGGGGGGCGCGGGCGGGCCCGCGGCCCTCTGGGCGGCGGTCCGCCGCAGCGAGCCGATCGCCAGGCGATACACAAAGAACGTCACGCCCGTCCACGCGATGCTCGCCAGGTGGATCACCAGGTCCGCGACGTCGGACCAGGGCGACTCGGGCCCTTGGGCCTCGGCCACGGCTACCAGC
>Ga0272441_10012761_pt1 | contig 12212 bp, 10 predicted proteins | sample SSMProp6N_FD_193582 | JGI IMG/M metagenome (GOLD analysis project Ga0272441, IMG submission 193582) | Marine sediment archaeal communities from Little Sippewissett salt marsh, Falmouth, MA, United States - SSM-Prop-6N | ecosystem: Environmental > Aquatic > Marine > Wetlands > Sediment ...
CTTCATCGTATATATGTCCGCATATTGTGCATTTCCATTTTACCATATGATCACTCCCTTGGTTTATACTGAGTATAATAAACCAATACCTATTTATGATGTTGTTTTGTATTCTGAATACCATATAGGATTACATGGGTTATATGACGGGTAACTGGAGTCAGGATCTTTCTTTGACAGGATTATTATCAGTAAGCTGTGTTATGCCCGGGAGAGATAGATGAAGGGAAGGGAAAAGGCACAGGGGATGAATGAAATTGCAAAGACGGTGTTTGCGCCAATATATCCGGTTATTGCCGAAGATATTATCAGCCAGTGTGGAACCCCTGCCGGATTATGTATTGATCTTGGTAGTGGACCTGGCCAGCTATCAATAGCACTTGCAGACCTTCTGGAAGATCCGGATATATTATTGCTGGATTCTTCCTCTTATGTTCAGGAGATTGCCAAGGAAAACGTCAATGAGGCAGGGATCAGCAATAATTTAACGCCGTTAACGTGTGATCTTCACAATATCCCATTGAAGGAGAGTTCAGTCAGGCTGGCCATCAGCAGGGGTTCGATATTTTTCTGGGATGATCCTTCAGGGGTGCTCATGGAAGTATACCGTGTCCTTTCACGAGGTGGAAGATCATATATCGGTGGGGGTTTTGGTAACGACCGCCTGAAGCAATCGGTGTTCGGTGAGATGGCCAGAAAAAATCCTGAATGGCCGGCATTCACTGAGAAGAACCTTGGGCATGATAACAGGAGGCACCTGGTCGGTATTGTGCAAAGGCTGGGAATTCCATTCAGAATACATGAAGACAATGCAGGATTCTGGATTATTATTTCAAAATAATGATTTAGGCCTTGTAGAAATCCCCTCTTTTATCTCTACGTATATCAGATATGAGAAGGAATTTTTAAGAGTTTAAGAGCTCATATCATTAACCTTATATATGAACTTTAATATTTTTCAGCGTGGAAAAGTATTTCCTTCCATATGGCGACGTTCAATTGTATGCCGGGGGATCTCTCTTGAAGGCTGAAAATGGTGTAATCCACCTGCTTTATGTTGACGATGAGGAGATCATCCGCATAGCCACAAGGGAATATTTTGAAAGAAAAGGCGGCTTTATTGTTGATACAGCTTCCTCTGCAATAGAAGGCCTTGATAAACTAACCGGACAGCATTATGATGCTGTAATCTCGGATTTTGAAATGCCCGGTATGGACGGGCTTGAGTTCCTTTCAAGGGTTAGATCAGACTTTAATGAAATCCCATTCATCATCTTTACAGGCAGGGGCCGCGAGGAGGTCGCCATCAGGGCACTCAATGCCGGTGCCGATTTTTACCTGCAGAAAGGTGGAAAACCGAAGGCACAGTTTGCAGAACTTGAAAATAGTGTCCGCAAAGCGGTGGAGAGAAAACGGGCACTTGAGGAGCTTAAGAGATCCCAGACAAGACTACAGACCATATGGGATAATATTCCCACTGGGATTGTCGTAATAGATGGAGAAACACACAGGATCGTTTCTGCAAATCCGGCGGCCCTAAAGGTTATGGATGCACCGGAGGATGCAGTAACAGGAAAAGAATACCATAATTTCATATCTCCGCCTGTAGAGGGCAGTTTTCCTGTTTCAGATAATAAACATGGTCCGGACCAGTTAGAAAGCACGGTAACCAACATCCATGGTCATGAAATGCCGGTCCTAAAGACTATATCGGCAATGGAGATCGACAACAGGAAATATATTGTCGAGAACTTCGTGGATATTTCTGAACGCAAGAAGACAGAAAGAGATCTCAGGGAGCTGGAGCTAAAGCTCATGGAAGAGAATGAGCTCTACCAGAATGTGGTTGAAAAGCAGAATATGTTCTTCTCAGGCCCTGTTGTTGTATTCAAGTGGAAGAAACAACCTGGGTGGGTAGTGGAATATGTATCTCCGAATGTCACCAAAGTCTTTGGATACACCCCTGATGAACTCCAGAGCGGAAGCACATCATATTATGATCTGATCGTGAAGAATGACAGGGAAAGGGTTGTAAATGAGGTAGCAACTTACAATGGCATGGGGGTCAGCAGGTTCCAGCATGAACCATACCATATAAAACGCAGGGACGGTGCCGTGATAACCATTGAAGATTATACCACCGTCCTGCGTGATGATAAAGGGAACATCAGCCATTACCTGGGATATATTATCGATGTCACCGAAAGAAAGCAGGCGGAAGAGGCACTGAGGAAGGTAAATAAAAAACTGAACCTTCTGTCCAGCATTACCCGGCACGATATCCTCAACCAGATTACCGGAGCAATGGGATATATTCAGTTGCTCAGGCTGGACAACTTCATTGAACCTGGCTCAAAGTGTGAGAAGTATACCAACAAGATCATGGGCGCTATAGAGACGATACAACAGCAGATCCTGTTTACAAGGGATTACAAGGATATGGGAGAAATGCCGCCAATGTGGTTCAATGTAGGGGCGATAGTAGAGAATGTTTCCGGCAACGGTGTGTTCAGGGGTCTGAAACTTGTAAACAAAGTGAAACAGCTTGAAATATTCACAGATCCCCTTTTTGAGAAGGTAATATTCAATCTCTTTGATAATGTGATCAAGCACGGGGAAGGGGCCAGAACAATAAAATTCTCAGCTCTTGAATCGGAGAAGGGACTTGATTTGATCTGTGAGGACAACGGTACAGGGGTTCCCCCCGATGCCAAAGAGAAGATATTTACCCGTGAATATTTCAAGAATTCTGGCCTTGGAATGTTTCTTTCACGTGAGATTCTGTCAATAACAGGTCTTTCCATAATTGAGACGGGTGTTCCGGGTGAGGGTGCCAGATTTGAGATTCATGTACCCCGGGGAGCTTACAGGTTCGTTGAATAACAACCTGGTTTTCACAATCTGCATCTGTAAAAAAATCCAATTTTTAAGATCTTTTTCTGTTCCTTTTTTTAAATATAATATTCCCAATGGCTGCTGAAATGATTATCGCCAAGCCGATGATAAGCACTTCAGGTTCAAGATTCAGAAGGAAGAACGTGCAGGTATATATCCCAAGAATTGCAGTTATGGGCACATTCATTATATTTAACGGAACCCTGAAGGGACGTGTTTTATCAGGCATGGAAAACCTCAGTACAATCACGGCAGCGTTGATAACGGCAAATGTTACAAACAGCATGAAGTTAGTAATCAGGGCAATGTCCCTGATATTTCCCACAGACAGAAATAGTATTGAAAATACGGCCACCAATGCGATTGTAATTGCAGGCGTTCTTCTTTTTTCATGTACATATCCAAGCGCCACAGGGAGATGGCCTTTCCTGGCCATGCCATACATTATCCTGGAGGATGCAAGCATCATCAACAGAACGGTATTTGCAGTGGCAAAGAGTGCTATGGCAGTATAGACCGAATAACCACCGGGTATGATACCTGAGACTACTACGGCAAATGGATTCGGTGAACCTGCAATCATTTCCCACCCCCCAATACTCACGATTGATAATGATACCATTAAATAAAGTATGGTGGTGACGGCCAGAGCGATTATTACACTTTTTGGAATAATTTTCTCAGGATTTACGGTCTCCTCGGATAGTTTTACCATCTCCTCAAAACCCTGGTAGGCAAAAAAGACAAGTACTGCCCCCATCATCACACCGGATATACCTTCAGGCATAATCAGATAATTAACTGAACCGAGATATGGAAATCCTATTATAATGATGCCCACCAGCCCCCCTGCCTCGATGAGAGTGAATACTATAGCTACTGTAGTAGATTGCCGTATACCTAAGAAGAGGAGGGAAGTTATGGCAATAATTAGTAAAATTGAAGCTGGAATGAGTGGAAGGCCGCTAAAAGCTGTTAAATATCCTGCAAACCCCATCGACACGGTTGATGCCCCCACTACTCCGGCAAATATTACAAGTATTCCAACGATGAAAGCAACCGAAGTTCCGAAGGACTGCCTTGTATATTCATATTCTGCGCTTGCATCAGGGAAGAGTGATGAAAGCTCCATGTAGGAAAGAGCTGAGAAAAGGGCAATAATTGCTGATATCAGGAATGACAGCCATATAGCATTTCCTGAAAGTGCGGCCGCCTCCCCAATGATGGCGTATATTCCTGCACCAAGGATGATACCCACCCCTGACATGACCACTTCGGGTAGAGTAAGTGTCCGCATAAGTGAGGGCTGGCGATCCGGCTTCATGATTTTAATATTATCTTTAACTATCCCACTGATAAATTGAATTGATAGCTCTGACACACACTGGCTTTTCATATATCAAAATTTTATGATTTGAAAAACAGAGTACGTTTGAGCTGATTAACGTATGGAAAATTATTTTTTGTTCATCTCCAGAAACCTGTCAAAGGGTTCGATCATATGCTCCTTCATTTTTGGAAGCGTCGCCTTTCTTGCCCCTGGTATCGATAGTAAAAGTCCAAGTATTGATGTTTTGATCCTTTCATTGTAGTCATACTGGGGGAAATCATAGAGCTTGTGTTTTTTATAGTAACGGTGATCCGCCCTGAAGATCGGCCTCATACTTCCCCAGATCATGTCCCTGAATATCTTGCCGCCACCGACTGCATAGAAGGTGGGCGGAGCGATATAACCGTTCTTTGCATATTCAACAATGGAATGCGCAAAGCTGTCGATATGGTTATCGAGTGTGGCCGAGTCACTGCACTCGTCGCTTATCGATCTCCCAAAGCCAAGTTTACCACAATCCGTAAAGGCTTTGAAAAATTCTTGGAGGATTTCATTTTGGCGGAGATTTCCTGAGACCATATAACCGATGGTCTTGTCCTTCATTGTCGGTGTGTGACCCTTGAAGAATGAACGGTCGAACACCTGCTTGAACTCCGCAGATAGGAACCGGTCCCTGATCTCTCCTGCATATATGATGACATCAGAAGACAAAATCCCGTTCTTATACCAGTCGCAGAAGCCATCATTATAGACACATTCGTTTTCAAAGGCGCAACGGCAACAGCCAAGGCAGCCTCCCTTCATCCCGATCTCATCGATATGAGTGATCGTAACTGCTCCGTCGAATGCACCTGAAAGACGTTCCACCATCTTGGAGATATTCGATCCGGGGGTCCTGTCATCAGTCAGGATATGCACACCCAGTCCACCCAAACTGGTTTTTTTCACTGGTGTTACCGGGTTGTATGATAATACTGCCCCCGTATTTTTACCGTATGCAGGCTGGATTTCCTGTTTTTTCGCCACAGTGTTCACAAATATTGATGTGAACAATTCCAGCCGCTCCCTCTCTTTTTCATCCAGGAGATCATGCATGTGGGCAGAATATGAATCATGGAATTTCATGCCTAGGTCTTCAGATACTGCATGGATGTAGTTGTGGGCGATGTGATCCATGAAATGGACAGATGTTGATATGGAGGCCGCATACTTGCCTTCAAACGCATTCCCGGCGCCTCGTTCGAAGACAAGTTCGATGAATTTCTTGTATTGCGCCGGTACAAGCATGAAATACAGGGGAAAAGCCCAGAGCACCGCATCAGCATCAGCGATTTTTTCTATCAGTGACCTGAAATAATCCTCTTTCTTCACGATCTTGTTGATCTCTCCGGCGATATTGATCACTTCAAAGATATGACCGGGCTGTTTCAGTTCCATGTACCTGACATAACGAAGCGTGATGCTCATTTCACCTTTTGGGCTTCCGTTAAGAACTACAATCTTCATTTAACTCCACCTTCATCAAACATCTCCAGCACCCTGTTCATGAAATCCTTCATTTTGTCCGCTTTCACGATTGCAATGCCTCTTTTCTCATCTCCCAGCACAACAAGGCTGTCGCCGGGCGATATGTCAAAAATCTCCCTTGCCTCCTTGGGTATGACGATCTGGCCCCGTTCTCCGATCTTGACGATGCCAAATATATGCTTTCCTTCTTCATGACATTCCATCCGCAAACCTCATGTAATTCATACTTTTCATACAACAATGATCTATAAAGGTTTAAATAATTTATGTCAGAAATCCAACAGGATAGATGGGGCGAAGATCCACAATTAAAAAAAGGTTATATAATTGAATAATTTAGGACTTAAGCGGTTGAATCTCTCACCGCAAGATCCATTACATATTAAAACCCATAATCTATTGATAATTTTCAAAATTAATTAGAATGAGTTATTGAATTCTGCTAAATTCACAGGATACAATTATATTGACTTCTTAATCGTTTCATCCAAGATCCTTTATCAGACACAAATCTCGAAAGCGATAGGTAGCCAGACAGGTAAGCAGGTCTATGAATTATACGGTATCAGAGAAGAAAAAATTGCAATTTTGGAAAAGGGAAATAACCCCTAAGCCCTCCCTTGTGAATCTTTCGTAAGGAATACCACATTCTCACGGTCACTTACATATCCAAATTTGCTTAGGCCAATAATTTACCATCCCTGTAGATATTATCAATATACAAACTTACATCATTAAACGTAGCAGGGATGCCGGATTCCATTCTTTCATGATATTGTGACAGACTGCCATTTACCGCAGGAAGGATTTTCGCATTATATGTGAGTATTTTATTCTGATAATCCCATGAGCTACAAAGAAGCTCCACAACAATGACATCATGCCCATTCTCACCGTCAAGGATTTCAAGTGCTGCGTTTGGCGGGTTTGAAAAATCAACTATTTTCAGGAATTCACCAGTGGAGAGATGACCTGCATTCCTGTCAGGCCGGTCGGTAAACATCAGTGTCTGGGGTGCTGCGTTAATAAGAACAAGCCTGTATATCTTTTCTTCTTCATCAATAAGATTCCATTCCCCTGATTCTGCTATCTGAACAAACAAGTATGAAGGAATGTCTTCAGAGGCTTTCACCTGACTCTCATATGGCATGCCGGGATTTCCTGAAAAAACACCTGAATATATGGACATGATTGCAACAGCAACTAAAATTATTACAACGAATACTGCAATTATGGAATTTTTTTCTTCCATAATCCCTATTGGCTGGATATATAAATAATTCCACTACAGCAACTGTCGATATTAAAAAATAAGTTTGAAAAACCTATAATTGACTTTAAAAATGATGCCTGTTTGTTACTATAAAACAATAATAAGAATGGGAACGGGATTCATACATTATATATTGGAATATAATAGTTTCATATTACCTGTTCGCAATTTAAACTGATGAGCCGGTGATATATTTAACCCTCTTCATCATATCCTATGTATTATGAGAGTTCCCCCGTATCTGTTTGTTATCATACCTGTGGCGGTGTTGATTATCATCGCCGCAGGATTCTCGTTCCTGGGAGACTTCTTCTGGTTTGAGGCGACCGGTTACAAAGAAGTTTTCCTTACGATCGTAATATCATCGGCACTGCTGGGCGTGGCAGCCGCCGCGTTATTTTTTGGCTTCAGTTACCTGAACGCGATGATTGCAGCAAAGAATGGTTCCGTAACAGGGAGGTCCTCACACGGTACAAAACAGCTGCTCTCCCTCTTTTGCCTTATCTTTGCCCTGCTTTCCGGGATTTCAATGGCAGCCTCATGGGAGATCGTTCTTAGGTTTATCAATCAAGCTCCATTTGGCATTGCCGATCCAATCTTCGGTCTTGATGCCGGGTTTTATATCTTCTCGCTGCCTTTCTACTCCCTTGTTGTTAACTATTTCATCGGGCTGATTGTTTTTGCCATCATCGCATCGGTGGCAGGTTTCCTGATGGAAAGCGGCATTTTCAGGTTCGAGATGGATACCTTCACCATCGCTGCCCATAGGGAAGATATACACATCCAGGGGTATATTCCACAGCTGAGCGTTCTTCTCTTTTTGCTTTTTACAGCACTGGCGGCCCGTATCTGGCTGGCACGTTACGATCTCCTCTTCACTTCGGGTGGCACCGTCTATGGAGTTGGTTACACCGATGCAAATGTCACACTTCCGGTCCTGATGATCCTTTCCGCACTCGCCGTCATCATAGGAATCGGATTCCTGATAAACGAAAAACTCAGGAGAACCGAGGTAATCAAGTACGGGGTAGGGGCATTCGTGGTGATCGCAATCATTGGTATGCTGGCAGGCGGTATTGTACAGGCACTCGTAGTAGAACCAAACGAGTTCAACCTTGAACGTCCTTATCTTGAAAACAATATCGGGAATACCTTGATCGCATACGGACTTGACGATGTGGATGAAGAGCCATTTACCGTAACCTACAACCTTACTGCACAGGATATCATTGCGAACAGTGCAACGATAAAGAATATACGCCTGTGGGACTGGCGTCCCCTGAAGCTGACCTATGAACAGCTCCAGCTGTTCAGGACATACTATAATTTCAATGATATCGACGTGGATCGCTACACCATCGATGGCATGTATAAAGAAGTCCTTGTATCGGCCAGGGAAATGGACATTAGGGATCTTCCCTCCCAGGCACAGACATGGGTGAACACCCATCTTGTATACACCCACGGCTACGGGGCGGTGATGAATCCGGTGGATGTCGTCTCCACGGAAGGTCTCCCCGCATTTTACCTGAAGGACATTCCCCCCACGTCTGATTATATAAATCTCGAAGAACCCCGGATCTACTATGGAGAAGAAACCGGTAATTACGTGGTAACAAAGACAGAGACCGAGGAGTTCGATTATCCCTTTGGAGACGACAATATTTACACGGATTACATGGGCAAGGGGGGCGTCGCACTTTCGGACGGTCTCCGAAAGCTGATATATGCGATAAAATTCGGATCGGTCGAACTCCTTGTATCCGGTTCAATCGAGCCCGAGAGCAAACTCCTGATGCACCGGTCCATTGGTGATCGTGTGCAGACGATTGCACCGTTCCTCTCATATGATCCTGATCCCTATGTGGTTGTGGCGGACGGAAAGCTATACTGGATCATGGATGCATACACCACAGCAGACAAGTTCCCATATTCCCAGCACATCTGGGCATCATATCTCCGGGATTCAAACCTGAACTATATCAGGAACAGTGTCAAGGTAGTTATCGATGCATACAACGGTGATGTAAGCTACTATGTAATCGACCGGGATGATCCCCTGATCCAGACCTACCGGGAGATCTTCCCTGATCTGTTCAGGGACTTCAAGGAGATGCCGGATGGACTTAAAAGTCATATCCGCTATCCACAGGGACTATTTGAGATACAGTCGGAGCTGTACTCCATCTATCACATGAAGGACCCGATGGTCTTCTACAACAGGGAGGATGCATGGTCCGTGCCTGACGAGCTCTACCGTGGGTCTCGCCAGCAGATGGAACCTTATTATGTAATTATGAAACTGCCAGGAGAACATTCCGAGGAGTTCATACTGATGCTTCCGTTCACCCCCCGGAACAAGGAGAATATGATTGCCTGGATGGCAGCCCGTTCAGACCCGGATAACTATGGCAGCCTGGTGCTATACCAATTCTCCAAGCAGGAGCTGACCTACGGCCCAATGCAGATCGAAGCAAGAGTTGATCAGGATACCGAGATATCGCAGGACATCACTCTCTGGTCACAATCCGGCTCATCCGTGGTGAGGGGCAACACCCTGATCATCCCGATCGAGAATTCAATATTGTATGTTGAACCCCTCTATCTTGAGGCGACCGAAAGAGGAACTCTGCCGCAGCTGAAGAGGGTGATCGTCGCATACAACGACCGCCTGACCATGCAGGACACGCTTGCAGAAGCGATTGACGTGATATTCGGCGATGTGGCGATCGAAGAAGAAGTGGCGCCCGGCGGAGAAGAGGTAGAGATCATAAGCAGCGATACCGCCGCAAAGCTTTCAAGTATCGCAGAGTTCTATGATCTCGCACAGGATGCCTTGTTAAAGGGTGAACTGGGTGAGTACCAGAGATATTTTGATGAGATAGGGAAACTTTTGTAAAGATAAAAACAATCATTTTTTCAGAGGTATTTATGGAGACATTTATCGAACCCAGGTCGTTTGTCGACCCTATTTTGTTAAAGGCCGTATTGAGTCACTGAAAGGACTTAGAAAGGCGCTTTAAGCAGGCGATATTGATTCTCCCATCATCCCGCTTATAAAAAAATTTTTGGAGATCAAACATTGTTATATGCTCCGGTGCTGCTATGGCCATTTTGTGCATAAAATGCAACCTGATGTTCATAATATCGAAACATTGGGGCATTATAAAGGACACATTACCGGGGTTAATTATTGGATCTTGTACGTGGCGCTGGTGATCGAGAATGATGAAAGAGAGGGAGTAATATTCGATGACCTGAAAAAGATCACGGATGTTGATCCCGATTATATCCAGTTCGGTAGTGTGGAATGGTTCTGGGACAGCACGTTAACTCCCATGCAATCCGGCTGGAGCCGGAGAGAGGAAAATGCCAGGACAGCATGATCATACCACCTGATGAAACGTTGCATATCGAAAAGCTGAGGAGCAGATTTTTCAGCGAACTGGAGGAGTTGGCGGAGAGGCACAGTAGTTTTACCAATCCTTTTTTATAATATACAGAACAATTTCAATTCTGCATTGGACAAATCCGGAGTTCAACTTCGGATTTGTCCGGGTGAAGATGAGGCTGCATGATAACAAGAGAGGCTTCGAAAAAACTCAGGCAACTTTCTGCCGGATTTCCAGCGGTATCGGTAACGGGACCAAGACAATCCGGAAAGACGACTCTCGTAAGGGCTGTATTTCCTGAAAAACCCTATGTCTTACTTGAAGATCCTGACACGAGAGCATATGCAACGGAAGATCCAAGGAGTTTTTTGAAACAGTTCAAGGAGACCGGAGCGATTATCGACGAAGCGCAACGAGTTCCCGAACTCTTTTCTTATCTTCAGGGAATACTTGACAGTTCGTCGGAGCCAGGCAGGTTCGTGATCTCGGGTTCACAAAATTTCATGCTCTCGGAAAACATCTCGCAGTCTCTTGCGGGGAGAGTTGGAATTTTAAAACTTCTACCGCTTTCGATAACAGAGCTGAAAGGCGCGAATATCGGGTTTGAAACATACGAAGAATACCTATACACCGGGTTTTTTCCGCGAATTTACAGCAGTGAAATCGAGGTTTCGGACTTTTACTCATCATATGTCCAGACATATCTTGAGAGAGACCTGAGGCAGATTAAACAGATAAAGGATCTCTCCGTTTTTCAGGACTTTCTAAAGATGTGTGCGAACAGAAACGGGCAGGTCGTGAATATCACATCGCTTGCAAATGATTGTGGAGTCTCGGATAAGACAGTAAAAGAATGGGTATCCCTGCTTCAGGCATCATTCATCATATTTTTAACAAGGGCGCACCACAAAAATTTCAATAAAAGACTAACGAAGATGCCCAAACTTTACTTTACTGACCCCGGACTTGCCGCCTATCTTGCCGGAATACAAAATCCCGAACAGATTCAATACCACCCCATGAAAGGAGGACTCTTTGAATCGCTCGTCATCGGAGAGTTCCTGAAATACAGGTTCAACAAGGCGAGGGAGAGTAATCTCTATTACTGGAGGGATAAAGCCGGACACGAGATCGACTGCATCATCGATACCGGACCTGAGGGGCCGGTACCTGTCGAAATAAAATCCGGAAGAACGGTCAACGAGGAGTTCTTCAAGAATATCACCTACTGGAATAATTTATCCGGCAACACGCCAGAGAGATCCTTTGTCGTCTACGGAGGCGACAATTCCCAGAAAAGGAAGACGGGGAGGGTGATCTCCTATAACAATTTGAACCCACTGATGGAATATCTTTGAAAAACATCCCCCTTCAAAAAACACCATATACAATCCCTCCCCATTTTCACACATGCGGACCAGCCATGCACTGCTTCTCAGGTACTATCATGATCCCCAGTTTGACTTCTCAAAAATAAAAGTAGAATACATAGATCGTGGTGCGCCCGGAGATCGTTCGTCAGTGGACGGTGAGGATATATCGAACCTTGACAGGGACTACTTCGAGGTCTTGTCAGACTGGGGTACAAAGCCGATACCCTACCACCGGATACTGAGGATCAGTTATATGGGTTTGCCGGTATGGGAGCGGGAATAACATAATCGAAATCGAAAAAAATCGGCTGAGTGAATTCCTTTCAGAAAAAGGATTAATTTGTTTGATATATCCAAGCTGAATCCTCTTCAACCGGCTATGGTGAATATCGCAAAACGGGGAGGGGTTTCAGGGGAGGGGA
>Ga0272441_10012762_pt1 | contig 12211 bp, 11 predicted proteins | sample SSMProp6N_FD_193582 | JGI IMG/M metagenome (GOLD analysis project Ga0272441, IMG submission 193582) | Marine sediment archaeal communities from Little Sippewissett salt marsh, Falmouth, MA, United States - SSM-Prop-6N | ecosystem: Environmental > Aquatic > Marine > Wetlands > Sediment ...
TTTCTAACCCGCGATTCATGACGTGATAAAAAGCCCCGGGATATTCGATTCGCAGTGGTCTTGACATGGTTTAATTATATTTTGACCAGGATAAAATGTCAAATGTCAAGACTTGACCCCATTTTTTTTCATTTTCATTTTGCTTTTGCATTTTGCTTTTTATGACCCCATTTTGCTTTTTTTCTTGCGACTGTTTTTTCCGAATGGAGCTCGTTAGTGAAGGACGTTAGAACCAGAATAACACGATTAAACCGCCCTGTCTATTTTCCAGAGTTTACCACACAGAGGCAGGTTTAGTTTATTGATTAAAAATAAAAGTGCTATGTTCCTACTGGAATATAGCACTTTACTTTACATTCGGCAATTATTGCTCAAATTTCGCTTCAGGTAACATCTTAATTTATTTTAACAACCCAGCTATTCCTTAAAATGTTAGCGGCATATCTTCCAATAACAAACTAATAAACAAAAGAGAGATTTAAATTTTCATAATTCAAAATTTCAATTTTAGGAGTTCCATCATTGTTCCAATGAATTCCAAAAAAATTTTCTCTTTGTTTCAATTGCCTTATAAACTTGCTAACATCTTCGCCCTCTTTGGCATTATCAATTTTACTTCTTATTTTTTCGTCAAGTGCTTGGTTATTTCTTACCCTAAAAAGAAATACGCAACGTTTTTCGCCTTGGGAAATTTTATTATTAAAATCCCGAAGCTGTTCTGCCGATATATCTCCAGATGCACCAATGTACCACTGTTCATATTTTTCAAAATCGACAAGTTTTTTATCTTGTGTGAAAGCGTTGTGATCCCCATCATATTCACCATCCTCAAAAACATACGTTATATACTGGACGCCATTTGCATTAGTAAGGTTTCCATTTTCCTCTTCGGGATAATACCAACTCCTCTTTTGAACCGCAATAAAAGATATGCTGTTTTCATTTTTAAACCGATCAGCTATCCTTCCCATAAAATACCCTATGTCTGGATTTTCCAAATCATCAGGATCACCATCATACATAATAGTCACCTGACCTTTTCCAAGATATCGTTCTATAATTGGAATAAGTTCTTTTTTAATAAGTTTATCTGATTCGTTTTTATCAGCACCATTAACAGAACCTGCTCCACGTAGCACAATAATATGACCACTTTCTTTTAACAGCTCGGTGGTTAAATCGTCCCAAGCTTGCTTACTGTCGTCAAATATAACCTTATTGGTTTTAATCATGGTGTTATCTCCTTGTTTATTTTTAAGTTGCCAAAGTTTAACTACTTTAACTTACTTTATGTTTTTGTTTGTCCTGATTCTTTCTCCTTATCCCTATCACCCAAATTTTTAAGTAATTTGAGAAAAGAGTGACGGATGAGAATATTTTTTCACCCACCAGGCTAGCAAACTTACTTTCGTTCAAAAAGAACACTGTGATTGCTTGGTTGCTTATGAACACGCCCAGCTTTTGTTCTGGGCACCCATTCCCCATTTTCAAAAACATGAGAAATATCAGATGTAAATATTATAAAGTCCACCCAACTGCCAGTACCAATAAAATCCATTGGGGCATTACATTTTCTAAAAACCGAAACTTTCTCTTCATTAAAACCAGAACTAACTACTATCTTGGTGTATTTAGCGCCGATCTGATCAAGGAATTCCCGCATTTTAAAGGTTGCTTCAACTGTCACTCCATTCCCAAATAATAATTCTTTTGCTTTTATTTTGTCTAATGTTTCTGCATCCACCTTATCCATCAAGTAATCAACAGTACACTTTGTCCCCTGCATAGAACGTCCGCCATGAGTATCAAGACGCACAGCGAAAAGTTTGTCACCAAAAATTTCAAAAGCCTGTCTGGTTACATCAAGCTCCCTGCCTTCATAATCAGTTAATACTGTAATTGGCTTTTCGGGAAAAATCTCATGGAAAAGTTTAGCGGCCATAACGCTGGGAAAAAGATTTTCTTTTTCAGCCATTTCACATACTACAGCAGCCATCGCATGGGGCAATGAGGCATAAAGCTTAAACTTATCACTTGGGTTATACCATCGTTGTACATAATTATATCCAGCTTGCGTGGATGTTCCTGCTGCACCGCCTAAATATGCGGCCAATGAGACTTCCTCAATAATTTGCCAGGGATAGTGACGAGCTGACATGTCAATGACAGGTACACCATCAGCAGCAGCCACAATTCTACTCATAGCTGTTACTGCCCCACTATAGCTAAGAAAACCCAATTTAGTAGTTTCAAGTGTAACCAATTCATAAAAGTTACCTTCAATAGTTAAAACAGGCTCCCCTGAACAGAATTGTTCGCCATCTTTCAATCCAGTAATCTTAACTGGGCCGTAAGTGTTTTCCCTGACAAAATTTACCGTGCGATTACTGCCGACAAGCACTCCATCACGACGAGTAAAAATATTATAACGCACTCTCTTACTCATTAATTCAGGAATTCTGACGGCAATTTCTCTGCAATTGTTAAAATACTGATCAGCAATTTCCATTTAATTTACCTCCTTAAATAAGGTGATGTCTATGAAATCATCCTTCCGTTATAAAATTTTTTATTTTAACACCTCAACCTCTTTTTTATCATTTGAGATGAAAGAATTATCACCAAAATTTTTAGTGGCAATTCTCTAAAAATAAGTAAAGGGAGAAAAGATTTTATTTTTTAAAATCCTCCTCAAAGATTGAAAAATCTTTTCTCCCTATTTTGTTAATTCGAAATTACACTAGAAAGGTTCCCCCAAACCTTTCTGAATTTGAAACATCAATTAAAATACACCCTGATTTTCGTCTTCGTCAGAACCGTCACCTGTATCAACAGGAGTAGCAACAGCAGTTGCGAGGGTACCTGATTTGGCAGTGAATAATCCCTTTGAAGCTGCAACAAAAGATGACGAAATTTTTGTTCCAAAGGCTTCAGCAACCGCTTCGGGCGTAGCTTCCTGAGTCATTACCCATTCGGGTTTAAAACCTAAACCGCCAATACCAGGGGTAAAGTTCGCATGGTTAGCAATAATTGCTTCCATTTCCGGATCATTGCCACAAGCCATTGCTTTAAACATGCGATCGGCCAGCAAAAGCTGTTCCGGAGCTTGCATTTGGTGATAGCTCATTCCTAATTCGGAAACCACATAAGCAACGATATCAGGATCGGCAATACCATAAAATTGAAATGACCAAAGTTCGCTCATTGATCTACCTTTTACAAAGTTGACGATCTCTTCCTGAATACCTTTAGCACTCTGGTTGTCAAATCCGTCTGAGACAATAGGTAATACAATTCTGGTAACTGTCGCTGCTTTGCTCTGCTGAATTGCCTTCAGATAATATTCACAAGATGCAATTGCCCATTGAACAGCTTCATACAACTTGGTCATTCCACCCGGCTGATAATCATTGGCTTTCATTACCGGAAATGCTTGACTGGGATCCAATTCGTTAATTACAGGTAAAAATGAATGATCTTCCCAAATCTGAGTGTTAAACTGAGTTCGGGCAATCTGGAATTTACGACGCTCTGATGTGGCATTCAGGAAATTATGCATTTTTGAATATCCTTCAACGACAGCTTTACGAACGTCCCACATGGAGCCTGTTGCATCAATCACGAAATCGCCAATAATTACCTCTGCAGTATCAATTAACTCTTCAATGTATCCACCGACCTTTTGCGGTAGACTGCTGGCAGCCATCACAGAAGGCACAAAGGATTCATCAAATTGAGAATGGTCAATAATTATTTGAGATGACATCTTATATCTCCTTATAAATTAAAAATTCATATTTCTGTAAATTATTACACTATTTATACCAATGAAAATGTCTCCGTCGTTTCAATGCGAATCTCTTCCTTATCCACCAATTTTTGCCAGGCTTTTTTAGCAAAATCTTCAAAACCAGGTATGGTTCCACAACAATCACTGAGAACAACCATTTTTTTAATCATTTGCGGGATACCTAACTTTTTAAAGATATCAATTGCCTGTTGGACGGTTGTAAGCACACATTTATCCCAAGCATCCCCGTCGACAACGATCAATTCATATTGGTCAAATGCTTCCAGTGTATCAACACGAAGACCGGAGTTAGCATCTTCAGGATCCTCAACCTCACCACCGAACGCACCATATTCATCCCATTTCCATGCCATACCTTTATAAAAAAGAATGGGTTCTGTCTGCAGTAAACCGCGAGCATAATGATGATATGTAATCATTGACATTACAACCGGGTCAATACATGCGCCCATTGTCTGGCGTTGACAGTGGATTGTCCATAAAATCAGTGGCTGCTTATTGTTATCAACTAAATTCTTGGCATAGTCGTATACCCAATCTGGCTGAAATAAGGGTTTCCAAATCCCATCTGGATTTTTAGTCGCATGCCAGATTCGATCAGGAGTTAATATTGGAAACATCTCATCTTCACCATGAACAAAAGCAGTTGGGATTGATCCTGGCTTAATACCTAAATCTCGCGCCTGCTTTGTATCCATTGCAACATACATATGGCGATCGAAAATACTTGTCATGCCATGCCAATCAATAGTGCAAGCGTGTTGAGTAATTGCAGGAGCATTGATGTAGTCCCATTGTGTAGCTTTCAATGTACCGATCCAGCTGTTTGGCACGGATAGTCTCCCGCCTAATACAGAATCAAACTTGAAATAATCCAATTTGGTGAACCATTCAATCGAATCTTCCCAATGTTTCGGTAAATTCAAAATTGGCCTCAAAGCTTCCGGTGCCATTCTTTTCAAAATACCATCCTGAACAACGGTTAGTAGCCAACTAAAATCAGGCATTTTATCAACGTGCAATCGTAAAGTTTTTTTCTGATCGCCTGCCGCTTTTGGCAAATTAGCCATAAAGGCCGCTTTCATTATACGTTCATGGGGCGGTTGATAAAGAGGATCGCCAATTTGTGTTTCTTTAAAATATTCGGGTACAACTCCTGGTTTAATAACCATGATAAACCTCCGTTTGTTTTGTTAAAATTAATATTAGATAAAAAATATTTTAATTATTTACTTGATGCATCTAAAAGTATAACTGAATCATATTTGACTACTGCGATCTGAGTTGTAGTTACTTTTATTAAATCATCATCATCAGTTACATAGTCCTCGCTTCCAGAAAGAATTTTTGTCTCACCAGTTTCAAGATTATGCCAAATTATACCTTTATCAGATGGATGCAAAACTACATATCCTTTAGTATCATTGAAGGCACGCCCTGTAACTCTATCAATTACATTTCCGTCCAAAAGCTCGGTATTTAACAAAAGTTCACCTTGTTGTGAAATAACATCTAATCGGAATACTTGTCCAGTCATTGTTTGAATCCGTCTAATAACAAGAATATTTTTTGCCACATAAATTCTTGCAGCGTCCATAAATTCTTTACCTGAATCAAGAGCCGTCATCTTAGCTTCATATTTCTTATTATTGGAATAGACGAACCATTGATGGCTGTCAAGTAAATGATGAAAACCCACTAAAACATCATTTCCACCATTATCCGTTTCAACTTGATACCATGTATTACCGTCTGTCGCCGGAAGAGTTGGTTTAAAAATTGTTGTTCCGTGAAAATCATGACTTTTATTAATCTTCCGCTTGCCTAATAACCAAACATTATTTCCAACTCCAAACTGCGAATGTCTCATGTACCTGCTGGTTACACTATCTGCTGACATAGAACCATTTAATTTAAAAATTTTGACTGATGGAATTTCCTCATTGCTCACTATTACTACACCAGCAGAACCAACCTTAACGTCCACATTCGATGAATCTATGTTGTCAAGCGAGTTTCTCTTTTGATCTAAACCATCAAATTGATGCATTTCAAGCTGATCACCAGCTACAACAAAGATTTTGCCTTTGTGAGCTCGAACATGATGAATCGGTATACCTTCCAGCAAGATACGCATTGCCTTGAAAACCATTGTCGGAATAGGTTTAGCTGGCATGACTTTAACCTCCTTACAATGAGGACATTGATTTCGACTATCGTGATATTCTTCACCACAATCAGAACAAGTAGTGATACCTTTTAATTCTTCATGTAAAAGATTGATATCAAAATCTTCAGCGCTCTTATTTTCAATTAATAGTCTATAAAAGTGATTTAGAAGTCGATCTGAAAACGTAGCAAGGGGTCTGGCTTTTTTCGGTACATCGACACACGATCCGTCAGTACCCAAAATACCTATTCCATCCAGCACCCGCTCCACAACAGAATCAACTGCATGATTACCTTGATGAAATGGATGAACCCGAAGTGTTGATCGTATTATATGGATTAACAAAGACCAAACATCGTCTGCTGGCTGAAATAAGATATTGCCTTGTTGGAGACTATTCTGCAATTCAAGTATTCGAGGACTTAAAAAATCAAAAGTGCCTGTTACACAAGGAATATTTCCCACTTGGCCAGCATCAACATCGCATATAATACCTGTTAATCCAGGGATAATCTGGGCATTTTTAGAGTTAAAATCACCCAGGATGAAATTCATCTTAGTATGGCAATGATTTATCTGACTATGTAAATTTATTCCGAATTGAAGTAACTTTGACACAGTTAATTTTTTTGCCCGTTGAAGATTACGAGATATCAACTCCTCAAGCTCAATTCCGGTATTTGGCATCAATCTCATTGCCATTCCTCTTAGTGTTCTTCCTGTTTCGTCATATGCTAAGGCGACCGGACCAAACAACCAGTCTGGCATCTGCATTTTAACTAACGCTTCCATTTTCTTTTTTCGAACATTCATCATGATATCAAAATTTGGAACATTAGTCTTCCAAAGCTTTACGGCAAGCTGATTCTGATCCTCTAAGAGTACAACTGCCTCAAATCCTTCTCCTAATATTTTGTGAAGAATACAAAGCTGATTATTGATCATTACTTTTTCTGTAGCCATATCAACCCCCTCTCTTCAAATCAAGCTCTACTGGATCTACTACAACAGCAGCACCATCATCCTCTATTTCTCTATCAGATGAGAAATAATTGATTCTGGTCTGCACTTCAATGGGGTCATATTGATTCCAAAGTAGTTGTAAATCATCCGGATATCCCTTTGCCTTCATCTTTGCGACAAATTTCCTAAAGCGAATTGGTCGGAATTGTCCGAATAGTTGTAATATCTGATCTTCGGTAAAAGCATCACTTGTAATCGCAAATCGAGTTTTCGCCGGAACTTCAGCGACTGAAAAACCTGCTTCAGGCATTACGACATCTTCTCCTTGTTTTGTTTTAATAGTACTTGGTGGAAGAAGATCGTATGCAATATAAATCGGAAACTCAGTCGTAACCCTTGCATCATCTCCTAAAACTTGCACTTCATTTTCAATGGGAAATACATTTTCTCCAATAGTATAAATACCATCACCTCTCCAGAAAATGATGCCGCCATCTTTTTCATCAAAGCAAAAAGCAACGATGGTAGCCAGCATATTACTTGTGACGTAGTCATACATAATATCCAATTGGTGATGATTTCGATCAAACACAATTAATGATTTTTTATCATTATCAACTGCAGCAAGATAAGTATCACCAAATGGCATTTGGAGTATTCTGGTTCTCAGAAAATCAAGTATCATCGGATATAGAAGAGCCGGCAATTGATCGATAGGAATTTTCTGCATGTGCAAACTCAACATCTGGTTGAGTATATATTGCGCTAATTCATTTGCATATATCTCACTCCATTTGCCTTGGCTGCATCCATCACATACAACCCCAAAGATCTTACCTTCAAATCGGGTTTTCCTCACTGCATCCTGCTTATTTATCATTCTATCAGAATGAAGATAGCCTGGCGCAGATCCAGAAGCAACCCAGTACTCAATTGGTTTATTCATAATACCTCCATAATTAAAAATTTATTCTCTTTTTAAAGAATTTTTTGTTTAGGTTTTCTTAAAATTTTCATTTTACATTAGCAAAAAATTATATTTTTGTCAATGTTGACATATTAATTATTTTGTCCTATAAAATAAAGCCTTAACAATCTACCCGCAGAGTTTAACCGAATACCCAATACTTATTAAAACAGTATAGGTATAATCACTTATTTTTTTCTTTTAAGAAATGAAGTTAATACATTTATTCAAATTTTCTAAGTTTTAATGCCTTTTCTTGGTTTCTTGAAAAATAAAATATTCCTCATTTGCTTTATAATTACTTAGTTTATACTTAGTTTATATTATACACATAATATCAGGTAAAAAAATACATCAATTTTAATTTACTTATTAATTCATTCCAATAATCTTAGGGCCCTCGCGTTTACTATCAAAGATACTCTGCTACTGTCATTCCCCGACCAGGTCGGGGAATCCAGAATTTACTAAATTTACATGCCTTGGATCCTCGGGTCATGAGCCCGAGCCTGCCTGCCGCCTGCCTGTCCGGTAGGCAGGGTGAGGCAGGGATGACAAACGTGAAAGTCATAAATATATTAATTAATATAAATTTATAAAAATTGGAGCTTCCTCTTGGTAAAAGCGTATATTTTAGCTGGCCTGTGAGACTCTCCCTTTTTTATACCCACCTCTCTGATTAACCCTAATGAAAGTATTTTTTTTCTAAAATTTCTTTTGTCTAATTTTTTTTCTAAAATAATTTCATATACTTGTTGTAGCTCAAACAGGGTGAATTTTTTTGAAAGCAAGCCATAAACTACATTACTATAAGCAAATTTTGACTTCAATCTGTCTATTGCTTTTTTTAATATTACGTCGTGGTCATAAGCTAAATCCGGACAGCCTTTAACGGGAAACCAGCCCACTCCACCATATTTGCTGGTTGTTTTAAGTCTAATTCCACTAGAATTAATCAGAGCGTAATAAGCGACTGAAACCACCCGACGAAAAGGGTCCCGGCTAACATCACCAAAACTGTATAATTGCTCCAGATACACGTCGCTTACACCTGTTTTCTGGCTTAATTCTGACATAGCAGCTTGGTCAATATTTTTATCAATAGGGACTATACCTCCCGGTAAAGCCCACTTGTTTTTAAAGAATACTTTCTTCATCTTAATTAGCAATACTTGAAGTTTGTTATTTTTTATTGAAAAGATAGCCACATCAACAGCAACAATGGGAAATTTTTTATTTCTATTTTGCGATTTGAAATCATTTTTAGATTTAGATCTATTTGGCATTAATTTTTTACTTAGTGTATTATATACACACAATAGCATGCTTAAAAAAATTGTCAAATATTGTAAAAATTTATTGATCAAACTTTTATATACTGAATGAGCTTAATTTTTATTACAAATTCAGACTTTTGATTTGTGGTTTCGTATTGATTTCTAAAAATATAAAACCGCAAGTATGGAAAATATACTTGCGGTTCCAGATTTTATAATATTTGATTTTATAATATTTGCCACCACCATTTTTCATATTTAGGCCATGCTGGTAAAGCTAGCCCAATCCAGTAGAATAAACTTATTAAAAAAAATTTATCATCCGAGATAAAAACCTGTATTGTTCTACACCTCAAATAATAAATATAAATATATAGAGAGATAAAATAGAGAGATATTATTATCATTTTTATAAAGATTACCCGTCTTCGTCCACTACTCAAAATAACTCTCCACCTGCCATAAGCAAATAGGCAAACAATATAGAAAAAAGAAATTGCTAAAAAGATTCCTAAATCCATTATATTTCCTCCTTGTATAATTATAAGCTTTATTTTGATTGTTTTTTCTAAAATTTTGATTTTACATTAGCAAAAAATTATATTTTTGTCAATTTTGACATATTAATAAATATATGATATATTACTTTGATATTCTGGGCCCAATATAATATTAGGCTAATTTTAAACAAAATAGTGATTAAAACCAAAATTTAAAACCAAATAATAAGGAGTTTACAATGATTATTTTAGCTCAAACCAGTGATAAACAATATGAAGTTAAAGTTACAGGTCAATCAGCCGATGTAGTCACCAAATGCCAACAGTTTCAAACTTGGCTAGATAATTTCGACCACGATAAAATGGAACTTCGCATGATTTCTATTCAATCCGCTGATATCGCTGATACCTTTGGCGGTGGCAAAGTTATCTTTGTCAAAATGGAAACCGAAGTGTATGATAGAAAAACCGGTAAACCCATTCCCGGAATCGTCTTTCTCAGAGGAAATGCCGTGGCTGTATTATGTCTGGTCGTTTGTAAGGAAACTCAAGAAATTTATACTTTACTTACCATTCAACCGCGTGTCCCGCTGGGTCGCCATGATTTTATGGAAACAGTTGCCGGGATGCTGGACAAATCAGATGGCTTAGTTGGGAGAACTGTGGCTGAGATCAAAGAGGAAACATCTATCACAATTGACCCTGACGAACTGCAATATTTGGGAAAGTGGGCGCCTTCAGCCGGTGGCTGTGATGAGAAACTCTTGAGCTTCTTAGTCGTTAAGGAATTAAGCCAGCAAAAAATTGACGAAGTCCTTAGCAAAACCCACGGATTGGCAGCCGAGAATGAAACTATTACTATTCGCATGTATACTCTCAATGATTTCGTGGAGCAAATCTCTAAGGACGATCAAGTCGGCGACGCCAAAATTCTAAGCACATTAGCTTTGTTAATGTTAAGAGATAATTCCAATGCCATGCTGAAGATGCTGGAGAAAAATGCCAAAAAAAGTAAAATAATTATTGATCAGACCTAAACTAAAGAAGGAGGTTATAAATGATTGATATAAATAAAAATTTTTCTATGGAAGATTTAAAAATTACTCTAAAAGAACATTTTCAGATGACAGAGCCTTTTAGCGGCAGGGTTTATGAAATTTTGAAAACCACAACATTAAAAGAAAATGGGAAGCAAGTTGAATTCCCCACAGAAATATCCATAATTAACTTTTCCGTAGTACGTAAATTTCATATAGATCCGGATGTTAATATTGGTAAAGTTGATATAAAAGAATTTGCAGAACTGTACAGGCCAGCTGGAAGCCGCTATGTTTATATAGGGCTACCAGAAAAATGAAAAAATATGCGAACAACGGCCATTGGGTTTAAACTCAATGGCCGTTTTTAAATATCATTGCATTTCATTGGGGTCAAGTCTTGACATTTTGGGTTCATTGGGGTCATTGTTCATTGTTGTTCATTGGTGTTGTTCATTGGGGTTGTTCATTAGGGTCAAGTCTTGACATTTGACATTTTACAATCACGCTCAATTTGTTGAATTAATTTATATACACTTCTATCTTTCTTCGCCGCAACTATCAATCTGTTAACTGCATGGGTGACGGCTGAATAATGATTTTTGCCTGTCCGCCGCCCTATTTCTCTCAATGTTAAGTTGGTGAATTTTTTTAGAGCGTAAATCATTAATTTATTCTCGAGTTTTGGGTTAAGACGATATTTCTTCAAAGTTTCTTCAACATCGTTTGGGGTAACTTTTTTTTGAATAATCTGCAAAAGAGGGACTTCCCTATCTGCTTTTCTGTTATCCAAAAATTTATCTCGAATAAATGAAACAAAATCTTCACTACCGAGTATTGTGCCTTTATAGATATCTTCTTCCGGCAACCATTTGTGATCAATTCCTCCAAGGGTATATTTTTTAAATTCAGTAATCGCTCTCTTTCTTGAGCGATGAAATTGAGCCAAAAGCCAACTTATATCCAAAAAATCGGGTTTTTTTACTTTATCAATAATCGCAGGATAACTTGACCATTTGTATTGATCCGGCTTATGAACCAATTTGGCTTTAACTGGATTCAAATGAATATATTGAGACAGTTGCAATGAATAGCTTTCTTGATCTATTAAAATTGCCTTATAACGACCTTGGAAAAGTGGACCAACTCGCTTGTTTAACTTGTTGAACTTTTGAGTGTAAACACCATCCAACTGCCTCATTATCTTAGATAAATCTCCGTTGGGAGTTTCTATATAGAGGTGATAGTGGTTACTCATCAGGCAATAGCTGTGCACCATCAAACCATACTTTTCATGTAAAGCGCTTAGTAACCCCAGGAAATATTGGAAATTTTCTGGGGTGTTAAAAATATCGCGTCTTTCTAACCCGCGATTCATGACGTGATAAAAAGCCCCGGGATATTCGATTCGCAGTGGTCTTGACATGGTTTAATTATATTTTGACCAGGATAAAATGTCAAATGTCAAGACTTGACCCCATTTTTT
>Ga0272441_10012763_pt1 | contig 12210 bp, 11 predicted proteins | sample SSMProp6N_FD_193582 | JGI IMG/M metagenome (GOLD analysis project Ga0272441, IMG submission 193582) | Marine sediment archaeal communities from Little Sippewissett salt marsh, Falmouth, MA, United States - SSM-Prop-6N | ecosystem: Environmental > Aquatic > Marine > Wetlands > Sediment ...
CCCTCGGCCAATAGCCGAATTCGTCGTCTCGACGTTGCTATACGTGATAAAAGTTCTACTATGAGGAATTACTGGAACCTGTCGATCTCGACGTGAGCATTCAGCCGCGTCATTTTCGAAATTGACGGCAAAAGGCTCCTGACCCCTTTTTCCGTGGGAGGAATTCCATGGCGGAAAAGAAGAAGATGAAACTCTGGGCCAAAATTCTTATCGGCCTGGTGGCGGGTTTGGCCGCCGGCATTGTCCTGGGTCCGACCGCCGGCTATATCAAACCGGTCGGAACGTTGTTTATTAATGCCATCAAAATGCTGATTGTGCCGCTGATCTTTTCTTCGTTGGTGGTGGGTGTCATCAGCATGAAAGATCCGAAGAAGATGGGCAGGATTGGTTTAAAAACCCTTGCCCTTTATCTTGGAACGACCGCGATTGCCGTGACTATTGGCTTAACGTTAGGGACGGTCCTGCGCCCCGGTGCAGGATTGAATTTCGAAGCGGTAGAACAAGCCGCTCCGCAAGAGGCGCCGTCCGTTGTTGACACACTTGTCGGTTTGGTGCCCTCGAACCCTGTCGGCGCATTCGCCTCGGGGAGCGTATTGCAGATTATTGTCTTTTCAATATTCTTCGGTCTTGCGATTAACCTGGCGGGAGAAAAAGCAACACCCGTGGCCAGGTTCTTCGAGGCCTTTGCCGAGATCATGTACAAACTCACCGCCATCATCATGGAAATGGCTCCCTATGGTGTTTTTGCCCTGATGGCCTGGGTTGCGGGCGAATATGGATTATCCGTCCTGCTCCCGCTCTTGCGGGTTATCCTTGGCGTTTATGTCGGCTGTTTGATCCATTCTCTTGTGACGTATGGGGGTGCCATTGCCCTGTTGGGACGGCTTAATCCCGTTCAATTCTTCAAAGGCATACTCGACGCTCAGGCCGTGGCGTTCACAACCACGAGCAGTTCCGGAACACTGCCGGCGACCCTCGAATGCACACAGAAGAACCTGGGCGTTTCGAGAAGTGTGTCCAGCTTCGTTTTGCCCCTTGGAGCCACCATCAACATGGATGGCACCGCACTCTATCAGGGGATCTGCGCATTATTCGTTGCGCAGGCCTATGGTGTCGATCTGACGTTTGCCAATTACATGACCATCGTTTTGACCTCGACATTGGCATCCATTGGTACGGCCGGCGTGCCGGGAGCCGGACTGGTGATGTTGTCCCTTGTTTTAAGTTCTGTGGGTTTACCGTTGGAAGGGGTGGCCATGATAGCAGGGATTGACCGAATACTTGATATGGCAAGAACAACGCTGAACGTGACCGGCGATGCAATGGTTTCAGTGTTGATCGCAAAGAGTGAAAACGAATTGGACGTCAATGTTTACCAGGCCAATCCGGAAGTGTGACAAATAATAAAATAATAATAAGGACAGCCACCTATAAATGGCTGGAGACAGTTAATAAAAAGGGTGACTGTACCTAATAACGCCCGAAACTTTAGTACCGAAACAAATGGAATGATACGTGTTTATGCATAGAGAGAAATTTCTTACAGCATTCTTAGGAGCTCTGGGAGCAGAGTCAATCAGCTTTGAAACGGCTGAAGATGGCCTTATTTCTGGTACGGTTCAATTTGATCCCTCCCATTTCCATTTCGGCGTACTCGTTGACGAGAATGATTACAAACAGGATTTCTGCTGGCATATGTCTGAGAACAGTGTTCCAAACGAAAAAGTATTCAATTTAGCCCAGTTAATACATCGAAATAGCTTGCTGGATATAGACAGGTTAACAGTATCGCCAGATCAGTTAAGAGAAAAATATAACGAAGAATACAAAAAGAACCTGGATCAAGCAGAGTTCAACAATATTCTTGATGAACTGAAACACGTCTTTGTCAAGATGGTCAATGATGGAAAAGAAACTGATACCTTCTATATCCATCAATAGGTACCTGACAAATCGCTGCACCGGACTTGAAAAAATAGGGACAGCCAGCCATTAATGGCTGGAGACAGTTGATAGAAAAGGGTGACTGTGCCGAATAACGCCCCGTGATAAAAGTAGTGTGGGGCTTGCCCCCCCATTTTACTACGAGGAATTGCTGGAATCTGTCGATCTCGACGTGAACATTCAGCCGCATCATTTCGAAATTGACAGAAGCTCCTGGCCCCTTTTTCGGGTTCGCCGTTTATCGCTTGTCCAACGACAGTTTGGGCTTCATGAATTCCTGGTTCGTCAAATCCTGGCGCGGGGTGACATACTTGCCCCAGACCTGTCCCGTGGCCGTGTCGATAACAAACACATGACTTCCGCTGGCTCCGAACCGGAAACGATCTACCTGAGGGGAATGGCTCAGTGCCGCTCCGAAAGCAAGGAGGACGAATCCCGTCAGAACCGCGCCAATGAGAAGACTTCTCAGATCAAACATCGTTTTCATAATTTACCTTCCTTCCTTTTCGTCAAAAATGATAACCCATCGTTTTGCAACCTCTGGCACAAAAACAATCCAGGATTTATCCTATCGTACCTTTAAACCAGCCCAATATCAAATAGCACGGTAGAATCTTCCAATTTATGTGTTTGACTTGCACGCGGAGAATCGATTTTAGAGTATCATTGCATTAGACACTTCGCGACGCTTTTTTGTTGTGATTTCACGTTTCCTCTGATATGATAAATAATGAGGATTGCGTATGAAGATTCGAACGTCCGATTGTGTTCAAAATAAACGACACAGAACCAAGTTAGCCCGCAAGCAGCTTGAATATTGGCGGAAGGGAACCAACGAGTTGAAAAAGCTTCAAAAGCAGGCGAGAGATAGAGGTATACTGCTTATGAAAGGCGAAAAGTAGAATGTTCCCTTTTCCGACAAGTATATTTAGTCCAAGGTGATAAAATGGGCAAGAATAATCAACGGAGACATCCTCGGGTATTTATCAGTTACAGCCATGATTCACCAGAACATGCGGATAAGGTTCTGGGATTCGCTAACAAGTTACGGTCGGAGGGCATCGATGCGATTCTGGATCAGTATGAGCCCTGGCCGGAGAAGGGTTGGGCGCAGTGGATGTTGCAGCAAATGAGCAAAGCTGATTTTGTTCTAGTTATCTGTACCGAGAGGTACTACAAGGGTGTGATGGATAGACTTGCTCCAGGGGAGAAACGAGGGATAAAGTACGAATGGAATCTGATCAACACTTACTTTTGGGAAGAGGGTACTATCAACAAGCGATTCCTCCCTGTTTTTTTACAGAAAAGAGATGTTAGGTGGATACCTGATCCCTTTAGAGGCAGCGTATATTTTCGCACTGATATGGATGAAGGCTATGAGGAACTCTACCGGAGGCTGACAAATCAACCAAAGGCAATAAACCCACAGCTTGGGAAGCTGAAGTCGCTAAACATTCGCGAGCCAAAGACAAACTTCTTTTTTCAAGTAGATAAAATCCGTGTAGTAAAAAAAGACAAATCCATAGTTGCTTATGACAGGGACAAAATCATTACCAGTTTGGAGAAAGCTTCCTACAAAAGACCAATTTCAGCAGATCAAATTCAACAAGTAGCTGACGATGTTGAGGCGGACATCTTCAGGAATTTTGAGATTGATGTACCGTCAACTTTCATTGCTGAAAGTGTGATGAACTGCCTTCGCGACATTGACAAAGTAGCATATATCCGTTTTGCGAGTGTCTATCATGACTTTATGGATGCAGATGAACTAATAAGGGAGGCAGCCAACGAAAGTAAGGATGCAAATAATTTAATTAAGGACAAGCTTCTCTTAAGGGTGTACGTCGAACCAGCAACCAAAGATAATTATGTCGTTGAAGGAATTGCCGAACTGTATCGGGATTTGAACAAGTATCATATTCTCTGTGGCGGTAGAGGACTGACAGTTGATGATTGGCAGATGTTTGTGCGTCAACGTGAGCCGGTAGAGGTGTTACAATGACGGAGCGTCACGATATAATACTTCGCCAGCATGAGGACAAGACTAATCCGCCGGACTTGCTCAGGCAAATCATCCAAGACGTTAAGAAGCTTGTGCCTGAAACCGGAAAGAGCGCTCGCAAATGGATGAGAGCTAAGGGTGACCAGGAGCTTGCAAAAGTTCAAGAGATCAAAGCTAGGGTCTATGAAAAGATCGGTCAGCTTGAAATAGAAAGACAGCGTTTGATTCAACAGCGTGACGAAGACATGCGAAAGGCCGAGTTAGAAAGACAGCGACAGCAAGATGAGCATGACCGAGATATGCGCGAGCAAGAGATACATATATTTAAGGAGAGGACACAAGCTCTAAGAGAGGTTGTTGATTGTATCGTCCGATTGAAGGAAAAAGGTATTGAAGTTGACTTAGAGCTTATAGAGACTGTTGGTAGGTATGCGATGCAGATTTTGAATGACACATAAGCCAACAAAGCTTACTCACTCTGAAAGGACCGGCTAAAGACGGAACCTATTTCCTCGATAAGGTGGAATTAATCGCAATGCCCACTTCGTGCAGTTTTTTTGTTGTGATTCTCCGTCTGGTTTGGTCTGATGGTCGTGAGGCATGAGTTATGAGGACGATGATGGGCAGAGTCGAGCGTGGGTTCACGTTGATTGAATTGTTGGTCGTCATAGCGGTTATTGCGATCTTAATGGGGATTCTGCTGCCGTCTCTTCGTCTGGCGAAAGAGAAAGTGCGAATCGTCGTCTGCGGGAATAATCAGCGGCAGCTTCTTGTCGGCCTGGCCTCGTATGCGACCGACAACGATGATAAGTATGGCTGAACGCCGGCTATCTGGATGGGCACGTGAATCGTTTCAATTCTCGCGATACCTACCGTGTCGGCGCGAATGCCCATGATGACCAAGGTATTGCGTTAACGGAACGGATTTGTCATTCCCGCGTAGGCGGGAATCCACTTTTTTACGCCCTGGTCCCCTGCCTTCGCAGGGGTGACATGTGAGTTTTCTACTTTCCGCAACAGGAACTAATTGGGCTGGCTTGTGCGCGGACGCTGCGTTAGAATAGGCTGAAAATACTTGATGTAATTGGATAAGGATATGTGGCTATGAAGAAATGTGTGACGATGAAATCGACGGTATTGGTTTTGGTAGTTCTGTGGGTGAATGTGTTTTTTTGTTCTGCCTGCTTGGCGGAATTGAAGGGGGGCTGCGGGAAGACGAATATTACGCCGCCGCTGGGGGGGCTGCTGATCGGGTCGAAGGGGTACGTGAGCGACGCCGTACTCGATGAGCTGTACGCCAAGGCGCTGGTGCTCAGCGATGGGGACGAGACCGTCGCCGTCGTCGCATGTGATTTGCTTTATACGCCACTGGAAGAGATAACGGAACCGGTGCGCAAGATCGTTAAGGAAAAGACGGGGATACCCGAAGAGAACGTTCTCGTTTGTGCGACGCATACGCATTCCGGGCCGGAGGTGTTTAAGCGATCCAAGCTCGCGCCGGAAAAGATCGTTGAGATGACGGAGGTGGACCGGTCCTTTGTGGCGACGCTGGTCGGGAAGATCGCCAGTGCGGTGCTATTGGCTCATAAGAATATGCAGCCCGTGAAGATCGGCGCCGCCAGGGGTCAGGCGCCGAAGGTCGTCTATAACCGGCGGCCGCGGGATGCCGACGGACGCGTGGAGATGGCCTTTACCCTGCCGGCTGAAATGAGGGGAACGAGGAAAGTCGTGGTCGATGCCGACGGTCGCACGCGTGTCACATTTACCTATCCGGAAGGGCAGACGAAGCGGCGTTTCGGACCGATTGATCCGGCCGTGCGCGTGCTCCGCGTCGAGGATGCCAACGGCGTGCTGGTCGGCTCGCTCGTGAACTTCGGCTGTCACCCGGTGAGCATCTATCCCTACTTAAGCACCGCGATATCGGCCGACTACCCCGCCTACGCGACGGGCGTCGTCGAGCGGGCGGAGGGCGGACTCTGTCTGTTTACGCTCGGATTGGCGGGCAACGCCGTTCCCTACCATCGGGGCGTTGTTCCCCGGCAACAGATCGGCAGGGCGGTAGGGGGCGAGGCGCTCAAAGAGCTTCAATTCCTTGCGACCCGCGACGATATCACGCTCGATGCCGCTAAGAGAGAATTGCTGTTACCCACTAAGAAGCCATCCTCCGAAGAAGCCGGGAAAAGCGCGCGGCCGGAGCGGATGAGTACGGAGCTTCAGGTGGTGAGACTCGGGGATATCTACATCCTGGGCTTGCCGGGCGAGATTCTCGTGGAAGTCGGCCTGGAGATACAGAAACGGGCCGGACTGGACAATCTTATTATTGTTTCAGTCTGCAATGACACAGTCGGTTATGTTTGCCACAGCGCCGCCTACGATGAAGGCGCATACGAGCCCGGTTCGGGTACAAACCTCGCCAAAGGCGCCGGCGAAATCATGATCGAGAAGGCGCTGGAGCTGATCGAGCAGATTAGACAAGAACACTAATCTCGTTTCGATGCACGGGTATTTCTGATAGCGTGTCATTTCGACCGGAGCCGAAGGCGGAACGGAGAAATCTGTTCGGAATAGATGCCTCCACTTCGGTCGGAATGACATCAGGATTTGATCGTATTATTGGCGCCCTTGAGTTTGCTGCGAAGCTGTCGTAGCGTTTCGTCGTATTCGATCTGGCCGGCGAGGTTGTTCATTTCCGTGGGGTCGTGCTTCACGTCGTACAATTCCTCGAACACGACCCGCGACGGCTCATCCGCGTCGAAGGTCTGTATGAGCTTGTATCGCTCGGTGCGCAGGGCCAGCAGGGGCCGGCTGCCGAGTGTGGGCGTCGGGGCTTCGTACAGAAAGGATTTTCTCCATCGCGCCTCTTTGCTCTTCACTAATCGAAGGAGGCTCCGGCCGTGCATGTTCTGCGGAGCCGGAATCCGCGCCAGTTCGAGGATCGTCGGTGCCAGGTCGATGTTGAGAACTAAATGGCTATCCACGCCGTGTTCGATACCGGGCCCGGCGATCATCATCGGCGCGCGGATCGATTCTTCATAGGGCAAGACCTTGCTGGTGAAGCCGTGCTCGCCCATGAACCAGCCGTTGTCCCCCATGAAGATGAAATACGTGTTGTCCCGCAGACCTAACTTATCCACGGCCTTGAGAACGCGACCGAGTGCGGCGTCCATCTCGGTGATGGCCGCGTAGTATCGCTTTAAATGCCGACGGATGTTTTCCGCCTTGTCGTAGCCGTAACGCAGGGCTTGTTTGCGATTCCGGCCTTCTTTCAGGTACGACGGCTTGCCGTTCAAATCGTCCCGCCACGTCTCGGGCACGGGCATTTGATCCGGATCGTATGTTGCCAGCATCTCGTCGCGGGCCGGCCAGTCGAACGTATGGTCCATGTGCGGAACCTGGGTGCAATACCAGAGCATAAACGGCGACGATGAAGCGTCCTTGATAAACTCGATGGCCTGTTGTGCGTTGAAGTCTTCGATATATCCGGCGGCCCTTTGCGACTTGTCGTTCTTAATGACCTTGCGATTATAGTAGGTCCCGTTGGACCGAAAGAATGTGGCAAAATCGAATCCCAATTCGGCGGGCGAGTTGCCCAAATGCCACTTGCCGACCACCCCCGTTCGATACCCCGCTTCTTTCAGCATGTGGGCGATGGTCTTTTCGTTCTTATTGAGCGTTCCGGGCACGCTCGTCACGCCGGTAGCGCTTCCATATCGCCCGGTCAGGCACGCCGCCCGGCTGGGACTGCAAATTGAAAGCGTCACAAACGCATTCTCAAACCGAACGCCCCGCGCTGCCAGCGAGTCGATATTGGGTGTACGCACCAAAGCATTCCCCGCACACCCCATCGCATCATGCCGCTGATCGTCCGTCAGAATAAAAATAAAGTTGGGCCTGTCGGATTTTTCGCCAGCGTCTTTCGCTCTCAGTTTGTTCTGGCAATTCATGACAAGCGGGAAGATGGTACCAAGCCCCACCCATTTCATAAAGTCTCTTCGTGTATGCATCATGTATTCGTTTCAACCCATTCATAGACATCTTCGAGTGTCACCAACCTGCCTCAGCAATTCTTCCCATTTCATTGCGATATCTTATCATTTATGTATATATATTGCAATAGAAACAGATCCAACGACTGAACAAGGACAGGTTATCCGTTCGCCTCAAGCCGTCTCTGGAGGTCTTCGAGCGTCAGCAGACGACCAGGGTCCTTTTCGTAGTTCTCCAATCTTCTGCCCAGTTCCTCACGATGGCTGGTCCGCACCGGAACGTTTGACTCAAAAAACGTACCTGACACTTTCAATTCTCCCTGAGATGCTGAGCTTTTGAGACGAGAAAGAAGAGATAAATGACAATGATGTGTCGAGGGCGTCTCGCTCTCGAATCGCGGGCAAGATGCCCACGGCGCAATTGTAATGTATACACTCGCAACTTCAACGCAGAATGGACTGTCTTTCACCTGTTGTCATCAGGTTTGTATTTTCGCTGCCTGATTGTGTCTTCGTCGATCACAGTTAAGGCATAAGAGAAATCGATCTGTCTGTCCGTAAACAATTGAGCGAGATATCTGCCCGGGTCCTCCGGACCGAATGTCTTCCATCTGAGGTAAATCACGCCGCACGGTGGCCTTTGACCATGTCGAAAGATCAATTCTCCATAGTGTCTGTCGAACGTTACAATGGTCCGTTCCTCTCGAACGGCTATCTCCAGGATTTCCCGATCAGTGATCCCTGCACAATCTGTTCCAACGGTTTTAACATCGATTCCTGCGGCTTTGAGGAAGTGAGCCCTCTTTAGAGGGAAGTTCTCATTTGCCAACAGTTTCATCGGTCGGCCTTTTGCGAATGACTGATGAGCAATCCGTCCTCGATACACTCTTGAACGAAAGCAAATACGGCTTGCAGATGCTTCGCTGTCAATCTCGGGTAGTTCTCCAGCAACTCGCCCTGCGTCCAGCCTTGTGCAAGACGCTGAATCACGAACTCCACCGAGAGTCTTGTTCCCGTGATGGTCGGCTTGCCACCTAAAACAGCAGGATCGGCAATAATATATTCTTTCCAGTTCATACGTGAATTATACGACATTCGATCCGGTCTGTAAATGCCCGGTAAAACAGAGGCCGTTGGCCTACCTGGCATTACTGGTTCGGTGTCGGGATAGCGATGTCGATTTCGTTCACTGATCCTAAGGTCGAGAGCGGCTCGCCGAAGTCGTCGGGGCGGCCGACGGCCAGGATGTGCACCGTGTCGGGCTTGAGGTGCTTTCGTGCGACGCGCAGGACGTCGGCTTTCGTGACCTTCTCGACGTTTTGCTTGATCTGCAACAGGAAATCCGCGGGGTAGCCGTAGTACTCGTACACCATGAGGCGATTGACGATCTCGCCGGTCGTGTCGAAGTTGAAGACGAACGAGTTGAGAAAGCTGTCCTTGGCTATGGCAAGCTCTTCGTCGGTTACTTCGCTCTCCTTTATCTTCTCAACCTCTCGGAGCATCGCGCGGATGGCTTTGACCGTCGATTCGGACTTGGTCTGGCATCCGACGTAAAACTCGCCGGGATAGTCGTAATTGGCCGAATAGGCCCCGAAGACCGAATAGGCCAGGCCCTCGCGTGAGCGGACGTTCTTGAAGAGACGGCTTGTGAAGCCGCCGCCGAGAATCTTGTTCATGACGATCAGGGCGAAGTAGTCCGGATCGTTCCGCAGGCCGCCGATGTGTCCTAAGTAAATGTTCGACTGGTTGACGTCGTCTTTGCGAATCACATTGACGGTTTTACGAAATTCATATTGCACCTTCGGCGTCTGGGGCCGTTGCAGATTCACTTTCGGCCATCCCTCGAACGCTTTCTCGATTTTCTCGATCATTTGCTTTGTATCGAAATCGCCCCAGACGGCCAGCATCATATTGTTGGGGCCGAAGTACTTCTTGTGGAAAGCCACCAGGTCGTCCCGGCTGATATTGGCGATCGTCGCGTATTCGGTGTGCCGCGCGTACACGCTTTTCGGGCCGTAGATGAGCTTGTCGAACTCGCGTCCCGCGATCGATCCGACGTAATCGTTGCGCCGCGCGATCGAGCTGTTATGCTGCATCCTCGCCAGCATGATTTTATCTTCGCGGAACGCCGGATGCATCAGCACGTCAGCGAGAATCGCCAGGCCCGTATCGACGTCCGCTTTCAAGACCGACATGGACGCCGAGCCGGCATTGAGGCCGATCCCGGTTTCGACCGAGGCCGCGATGCTCTCCAGCTCTTCGTCCAACTCGTCGCCCGTCTTGCCGGTCGTGCCGCCGGTGCGCATGACCATGCCCGTGATCGAGGCCAGGCCGATCTTCTCGGCCGGCTCGTACATCGATCCGGTCCGGATCCGGACCGAAAGGTTCACCAGCGGCAACTCGTGATCTTCGAGCAAAAACAGCCGCATCCCGTTGTCCAAAGTTACCTGTTCGACCTCGGGAATCTCGATGTCCCGCAGCTTCGGGTACTTCAGACGCTTGTAGTCGCGGACGGTGGGTTCGGTTTTGAGCGATTCAAGGTTCAACGCTTTCGGGGCTTTGGCGCGGCGACTGTCCCGGGCGGTCCGTTCGGCGCACCCCGTCCACAAAAGGCCCGATCCGAGAACAGCCATGAGCACAATTTTGATGATTCGTGATTGATGTCTTATCATTTTGATACTCCCTTCAAACTTCGTAATTTTTCTGGACTCTCGGCGGCAGAGATTGCTTCGTCGCTCGCCCCCGAGGGGCAAGCTCCTCGCAATGACATTGTGTTTTTATGGCCGTCATTGCGAGCCGACCGAAGGTCGGCGCGGCAATCTCAGTCTCGGGATATTTATGAAACATTGTCCTAACCGCCGGCTCCGGTTGTCTTGATGATTCCGACGGACCGGTTCTGGGTCGTAAAATATTCGCCGGCCACGCGCTGAATATCTTCGGCCGTCACCTCCTCAATTTTATCGAGCTGCTTGAACAGATTGCGCCAATCTCCGGTGACGACTTCGTAGAAGGTTAACTGGGCCGCCAGTCCGGAATTGGAGTCGAGCTGCCGGATCAAACCCGCCCGCGCCCGCGTTTTGGCCTTGGCCAGTTCCTCCGGCGTAACGAGCTCGTTTTTGAGCCGCTCGATTTCGGCATTGATCGCTTCCTCGCATTCTTCGTTGGTGTGCCCTCTGGCCGGGACGGCGTAAAACAAGAATAAGTTCGGATACTTGACGCCGGGCATGCCCTGGAATCCGGAGGCCGCCACGGCGATTTTCTTTTCCTTGACGAGGCTTTTATGTAGCCGGGACGTCCGGCCCATACCGACGATATCCGTGATCGCGTCGAAGACGGCGTCGTCCGGATGATGGATGTCCGGCTTGTGGTAACCGATCAGGACGAACGGCTGAGACGGATCGTCCACCACCACCCGCCGCTCGCCCAACTGCGGCGGTTCGACCGTCTCGACGAGATCGGGTTTGGCCCGGCTCGGGATGGGACCGAAGTACTCTTGGGCCAGGGCTTCGACCCGGTTGGGATCGACGTCCCCCACAATCGCAATCGTTAAGTTGCCCGGCGAATAATACTTCTCGAAGAAAGCCTCCGCCTCGGTGCGGGTCAGCGTGGCAATATCGCTCATGTGACCGACGATGGAGTCTCCGTAGGGATGGGCCTTATAGGCGACGGCCATAAATTCTTCGAGCAGGCGCCCGACCGGCTGGCTCTCGACGCTGAGCCGCCGCTCTTCCATCACGACTTCTCGCTCTTTATAGAATTCTCTCAGCACGGGATTGGCAAACCGGTCGGATTCCATCACCATCCAAAGCTCCACCTTATTGGACGGAAGGCTCAGGATATACTGCGTGGCGTCCTGGCTCGTGTACGCGTTGAAGCCCGAGCTCCCTTCCCGCGAAAGGACTTCCTCGTATTCATCGTGAACGAGATGCTTCTGCGCTTGCTCCTGGGCGTCCTGGAGTTGCTTGTGCAACTGTTCCAGGCGGGCTTTATCCGCCTGCTCGCCCTTCCGGCGTTCGGCCTTCAACGCCAGAAATATTTTGTCCATCTTCGCCATCGCCACTTTCTCGGCCATGTAGTTTTGAGTCCCAATCGTTTTGGTTCCCTTGAAGGCCATGTGCTCGAAGAGATGCGCCAAACCCGTGATGCCCCGGACCTCATCGGCGGCCCCCACATCGGCATACGTATGAAACGAAACGACCGGCGCCTCGTGCCTCTCCAGGACCAGAAACGTCAGCCCGTTGTCCAGCGTCCATTTCGTCATCCGCTTCTCGAACTGCG
>Ga0272441_10012764_pt1 | contig 12209 bp, 11 predicted proteins | sample SSMProp6N_FD_193582 | JGI IMG/M metagenome (GOLD analysis project Ga0272441, IMG submission 193582) | Marine sediment archaeal communities from Little Sippewissett salt marsh, Falmouth, MA, United States - SSM-Prop-6N | ecosystem: Environmental > Aquatic > Marine > Wetlands > Sediment ...
GCGGCCCAGCCAATCCCCCGAGGCATCGAAGAAGACCAGCCGATCAGTGCGGGTGCGTCCGTACCAGCGCTGCTTCCGTTTGCCCTCCACCAGCACCGCGACCGTCTCACCCAGATAGCGTGCGTTGAGCTCCTCAAGGATCCCGGACTGGAGCTGGTCCAGCTTGCGGCGGCGGCGCTCCTTCTCCTCGCGAGACAGAGCGTCCTTGAACTTGCGCGTGGCAACGGTCAGCGGGCGCGCCGAGTAGCGCGCGATATGGGCCTTGTCCAGGCGCAGCTCCTCGAGAAGCGCGTAGGTGTTCTCGAACTGCGCTTCCGTCTCCCCCGGGAAACCCACGATAATATCCGTAGCGATGGAAGCCCCGGGGATCAGCTCGCGGATGCGCGCAACCAGCTTCCGGTAGGCATCCACCGTGTATCCCCGCCGCATGCGCGCCAGCACCGTGTCATCGCCGGCTTGCACCGGCACCTCGATATGTTCACAGAGCTTGGGAAGTTCGGCCACGGCACGCAGCAAGTCATCCTTCATCCACTGCGGGTGGCTGGTGAGAAAGCGAATGCGTTCGAAGCCGTCAATAGTATGAATTTCTCGCAGCAGCGTGACCAGGGGGGATTCCTGGGCATCCGCAAACTCCGGCAGATCGTAGCCGTAGCGGTCGACGATCTGCCCCAGGAGCGTGATCTCCTTGACGCCCTGAGAAGCCATCTGCCGGGCCTCAGCGACAATAACGTCCAGCGGGCGGCTGCGCTCCGCGCCGCGGCGATAAGGAATCACGCAGTAGGTGCAGGCGTGCGAACAGCCCAGCACAATCGGAAGATAGGCGCTCACCGTCTGCGCCTCAGCCGAGGGCGGCAGGATCGTATCACTGCGTCCCAGCGCCAGACGGCGCGCCTCGGCATCGGCGATCAAGGTCTGGGCCTCATCCAGCATCTCGCGCTCGGCCAACAAAGTCCAAAGCGCGGTCGGGTCCGAGGGCGGCAGGAAGAGATCCACCCAGGGGAAGCGCTTCCGCAGTTTGACAGGCTCCCTATTGCCCACCATACAGCCCATCAACGCCAAGACGCGTTCCGGATGCTGTTTTTTGACCCGGCGCAGTTGATTCAACCGCCCCACAGCCTTATCCTCAGGCTGCTGGCGGACCACACAGGTGTTCAAGAGAATGACATCCGCATCCTCAGCCCGTTTTGCAGGCTCATAACCAAGGCGTTCCAACCCAGCAGCGACGCGCTGAGAGTCCGCCACATTCATCTGACAACCAATTGTCCAAATATGATAACGCATTTTTATAACGACCTTATGACTTATTAGGATGTATTCTACCTTGTATCCGACACCGGTCAAGGATCACAGAAAAAAAGCGGGACCTGACAGGCCCGCTTTATGCATCAAAACAGCGCGTCCTTAAAGCTCAACGCCGCTCCCACTCCTTCGTTGCCGACCGGATAAGCGCCTGCACCTCAAGATCGGGGATCTCCTCTACAGCATTGTAGAGCGCACCATCGACGATAAAAGCCACCCCACCGTTGGGCGCATTCTGCAAACGGACATCCCGGCTGCTCAGAGAGGGCGAACGCGCCTTCAGTTCATCCAGGATATCGCCGATCTCTTTCGCCAGGTTGATCTCAGGCATCCACATCGGTGGTGTAGATGGGCGCCGCAGCTCCGGTTCCGAGGATGCGGACACGGGCGGCGGCACGACCCGGCCTGAAGACACCGCATCAGGCTGCGCATCCACATGAGGCGCGGGGGTCTTGCGCTGCTTCTGGATATAATCACGGCTGAAGGCAGCTAAGATCCTGACGGCATCCACAACCTGATCGCGTGTCTCCTTATCAGGCACAGCGTTCAAATTAGTGTAGCGCACGCCGCCGACCAGCACCTCCCAGATGCCCTGGGGGTTCAGGCGCACCTGCAGGAAATCTTTCCCATCCGATGCGCCAATGCGCCGCGAGAAGTCAGCCGCATCGACAACCGGGGATACATCCGGCTTATCCTGATTATTCCGGCGCATAAAGACCGTGGCCAGCCAGATGCTCAACCCGATAACAGCGAGCAAGCTGAAGAAAAATGCAAGGGGCAGCCAAATGTTTTGCATATCAACCCTCCAAGCACACGCCTACTTAAAACGCCTCTCAACTATGCAACCGTTCACGTCTCAACCGCACAGTGCCAAGGTGAAACGTGCCCACTACCAAAATTATACCGTGTCTGGCGCGTCCTGTCTACCCACTTTACTGCTGCAAACGGCGGATCATCCTGGGGAGCAGCGCCTGCCAATCATAGGAAGCGACGAAATCGCCGGCACGTGCTCCCAGCGCGTCACGCAGCGTCCGATCCTCGACCAGGCCGATACAGGCCCGCGCAAAAGAATCCGCATCATCGGCCAGCGTCAGCGCAGTCCCCACATCTGGGAAGCCCTCCGCCCCCAGGGACGTCGAGACCATGGGCTTCTGCATGGCACCCGCTTCCAAAATCTTGAAGCGCGTGCCTCCGCCCACCCAGAGCGGCACGACATAGACGGTCGCAGCCCGGATAAAGGGACGGGTATCGGGGACGCCGCCGGTGATGACCACGCCCGGCACCTCGCGCAGCGGCTCCAGGCGGCGATGGGGACGCTTGCCGACTACATAGAAGTGCGCACCGGGCAAAGCAGCACGGATGCGCGGCCAGACCTCACGGACAAACCAGAGCACCCCATCGACATTGGGGCGAAAATCCATGGTCCCGGTAAAGACAAAAGCGGGCTGCTGCAAAGCAGCGGCCTCCCCAAAAGCCCCATAGTCCGCCACAGAGATCCCGTTGGGGATCAGCAGCGGGGTCACCCCCGGGGCAATCGCCCGCAGCGCAGCACCATCGTGGTCCGACACAGCGATCACCAGGTCCGCCTTGCGGCAAACCTCCGCCTCATAACGGCGGAGCCGCCGCCACTGCACAAAAGAGTAAGCCGCACCGGCCCAGCGCTTGGGACGCGTGAGGTCGGTCAAAAAAGCGCGCTTCTGCAGCAGGTATTCGCAGTTATGCGCATCCAGGGCCACGCGGGGATGCGCCTGATGCCCCCAGACAGCGTCGAGATAGGGCGCCATCTCCAGCCCCTCTGCCAGAACCCAATCAAAGTGCTCGACATCCAACCAGGACACAAGCTGCTCCCGGAACGCCGCGCTTTGCAAACGTAAGGCCAGATCCGGACGCGAAGCCCGCACTAAATCCAAGAGGCGATCTTTCATCGTCCGAACCGGCTGCGGGATCAAGGCCGCGCGCGCAACGGTAGAAGCCAGGAGCTCGGGCGCATCTTGCGATTGATCCGGCGCGGCGAAAGAAAGGAGGGAGACCTCACAATGCGCGGCCAGTCCCTGTAAGATACCCCAGTTGCGCAGGGCCGTCCCCTGCCTGGGAGGGTAAGGGACCTGCGGGGTCAGCATCAAGAGTTTAACCATACGTCACAATCCCCAAGACAACCATCCAGCAGCACACCCGCGCGATCAGCGCAGGCGCAGCCGTGCCGTTGAAGCGCCAACCGCCATGCTCAGGTGCACGACGGGCCAGAGCAGCCCGAAAAGGTTCAAAGCCAACAGTGAGAAGAAAATCTGAGGCAAGCCGCCCAAAATGATCCCCCCCGCCACGATCCACCAGAGCTTGCTCCCATACCGGCGCCCGACCAACGCCCAGACCGCCTCAGCGATCAACGTCCCGGAGAGAGGAGAGAGAAAAATCGCGTACCACCCCAGCATGGGGAGAAACCAACCGGCAAGCCCGCCTAAAATGACCGAAGCCACAGCAGCAATGATGTAATCGGTGGGCTGGGATTGCTCGAAACGCCGCTTGGTTCCCTTGCGGCAGTCGGGGCAAAGGTAACCCACGGGGGTGCGCTGCGCGCATTTAGGGCAAATAGGGGCGCCGCACTGATAACAGCGCAGCGACGTCTCCACGTCGGGATGCCATCTGCAATACACAGCCTCTTCTTGATCCATGGTCACCGTCATACTCCATTCCGGGGCGTCAGCCGCTCCACCAACGTGCGGTAGAAATCCTCGCGCTGTCTCAGCCGCAGGAAGCGGGCCTTGAGCGGGCTGCGCGCGACCCGCACGCAGTCGCCATCCAGCAGCTCTCCCTCCATGCGTCCGTCCACGGAGAGCATGCCGGGCATGCGGTTGTGGACCACCACCTCGACGACAGCATCTGCGTTCAGCACCAAGGGGCGATCGAGGCTGAGATGCGCAGCGACGGGGACAAGCAGGATATTATCAAGCCACGGCGGCAGAATCGGCCCGCCCACCGCATAGGAGTATGCCGTGGAGCCGGTTGCCGTCGCCACAATCAGCCCGTCCGCCACGTACCGCGTCATCAGCGCGCCATCGATGTAAGTCTCCAACTGCACCGTACGTGCCAGGGCGCCGCGGCTGATCACCGCGTCGTTCAAAGCGGCATCCTGACAGAGCACCGCCCCATTGCGAACCCGGGAAACCTGAAACATGGTGCGCTCCTCAACCATGCCCTTGCCCGCCAGGATCTCCTCCATCACATCCTGCCAGAGGTCAGGCATACATTCCGTGAGAAAGCCAACCCGGCCCAGATTAAGGCCCAGCACGGGGATCTCAAAAGGCGCCGCCAGCGGCATGGCACGGAGGATCGTGCCATCCCCCCCCAGCGTTATCAATAAGTCCACCTCACCCAGACAGGCCTTCTTCGAAGGTTCCGCGTGGGTAGAACAAACCCAGCTCTTGATTCCCTGATCCTGCAGCCATGCTGCAATTTCCTGCGCCAGCGGCAGCGAAGCTTTCACTCGTGGATTATAAAGCAGCCCAATGTTTTCCATACGCAGTCACCACACACAAGAATCGACAACAAAAGACGCACGGAACATCCAGACAACGCATGTCCCGCACCTAGAGCACGATACAAGAGCAGGGCAAAAGAAAGATGAAACTATACCGCGGACAGCGCCTCCTGCAGAGAAGGAACCAACGCGGTCAGGGCAACCGTCTCCTGTTTGCCATCAGCCAGGTCCTTTACTGCAACTTCACCGCGCGCCAGCTCATCCTCGCCGGCAATAATCACAAAGCGCGCGCCCCTGCGGTTAGCCTGGCGCATCTGCGATTTGAGGCTGCCGCTCATCGCGACCTGCGCGCCCAAACCGGCAGCCCGCAGATCGACCAGCAGGCGAACGGCTGCACGACGGGTCTGCTTCCCCAGATAAGCGACGAAGACCGGCGGCGCAGGCAGCACAGGCACCGCGACGCCCTGGCTCTTCATCACCATGATGACGCGCTCCAGCCCGGAGGCAAATCCCACTGCCGGTGTGGGCGGCCCGCCTAAGAGCTCGACCAGCCCATCGTAACGTCCACCCCCGCACACAGCAGCCTGGGCACCAATGCCCTCTGCCCAGACCTCGAAGACCGTCTTGGTGTAGTAATCCAGCCCCCGCACCAGGCGGTGGTTGATCGTATAAGGCTTTTCCAAAGCATCGAGATAGCCGCGCAGCGTAGCAAAGTGGTCCGCGCATTCATCACAGAGACAGTCCATGATCTTAGGCGCGCTGGCGATCACCGGCTGGCACTGTGCCTGCTTGCAATCCAGGACGCGCAGCGGATTGCTCTTGATACGGCGCTTGCAATCCTCGCAGATCTCATCCAGATGGTCCTGATAATGCGCCACCAGGGCCTCCGTGTACTTGGGACGGCAGACAGGACATCCCGTGGAGTTCAACTGGAAGGAAAGTCCCTGGAACTCCAGGTTAGCGTAAAGATCCCAGGCCAGCAGCATCGCCTCCAAATCGGCAAGTGGATCCTGAATACCAATGATCTCGGCATTGAACTGGTGGAACTGACGAAATCGCCCCGCTTGCGGCCGCTCGTACCGGAAAATCGGACCCAGCGAATAAAGCTTGACAGGCTTGGCAAGCACACGCATGCCGTTCTCGATGTAGGCCCGGACCACACCCGCGGTAAACTCCGGGCGCAGGGTAATCGGGTTATCCCCTTTGTCCCTGAAGGAATACATTTCCTTTTCCACAACATCCGTCGCTTCCCCGACGCCGCGGGCGAAAAGGGCGGTGGACTCAAAGATAGGTGAATCAAGGCGTTCAAACCCGTACTGGCGCGCGAGCCCTGAGACCTGCGCTTTCACATATTCCCAGTAGGGCTGTTCCTCCGGCAAAAGGTCCTGGGTTCCTTTAGGACGTGAAAATTCGACCATGATGTATCTCCCCTCTCAAACAACACTTGCGCTCAGGTACGTGGGAACTGTCTCCTGAACGCTTAGAAAGCATTATAGAGCATAAGCCCTTCTCTGACAAGGGTTTAAAGATGTACAAACGCGTGCTTAAATCAAAAAAGGCCGGTGTATAAAACACCGGCCTTTTTGTGACCCCAAGGGAAGTCGAATCCCTGTTTTAGGCTTGAGAGGCCGACGTCCTAGGCCACTAGACGATGGGGTCTCAAACACATCGGCATTGTAACAGAAAGCATTTTTTTGTCAACCCAAAGCACAAAAAGCGAGCACAAGAAAAAGCAAATATCATGCAACTCAACAACTCAACACCCACCAGTTGCGTATTTTGAATAAAGTCTCTATAATGAAAGTTAGGAAAGTGAGGCGCACGTACCATGTTTGAGGGATTATTAGATTTAGCATCAGCCTTTGGGCTCTCCACTTCGGCGGGTCTGAATGCCTATATACCCCTTTTGACCGTGGCCATCCTGGGGCGATTCACGCCTTTGGTGCAGTTGGAAGAACCCTGGGCTGCCCTGACCAGCGCCTGGATTATCGGGCTGCTGGCCGTTCTGCTGGCGATAGAACTGCTGGCCGATAAAATCCCGGCGATCGACACGGTCAATGACGTCATCCAGACGGTCATCCGGCCCACGGCAGGTGCGATCCTCTTTGCATCCACAACGCAAAGCTCCCTGCACATACACCCGCTCTTGGCAATGGGCTGCGGCGTCATTCTGGCAGGCAGCGTGCACGCCATCAAAGCAGGCGGGCGGCCTGTGGTCACGGCTACGACCGGGGGCACAGCAAACCCCGTCGTCAGCACAATAGAAGATGTCGTTGCCACCGTCACCTCATTCATCGCGATCGTCTTCCCCTATCTGGTCCTCGGCTGGATTTTTCTGGTTGTACTCCTGGCTTACCTGATCGTACGGCGGCGAAGATTACGCCGCGAAGGTGCCGTCCGAAACGGCTAAAAGCCAGGCTTGCGGTTTCATCTGTAGCAGTTGCACTTGTTCATCATATATATCAGATAAGGAGAACAGAAACATGAATCAACCCTATTATCAGCAGCAGCCACCGTATTATCCGCCTCCGGCACCCACGAGCAACAGCGGCACCGCCACGGCCAGCCTTGTTCTAAGCATCCTGGGCCTCATCGGGCTTCTACCAATCATTGGCAGCGTCATCGGGCTGTTCCTCGGGTACAGCGCCAAGAATGAGATCGATCGCAGCAACGGGATGATTGGCGGTCGCGGCATGGCACAGTGGGGTATCGCTCTAGGCTGGATCGGCATCGTGCTTTTTGGATTGGGCCTTTGTCTGATACTCAGCGGCGTTGTGGCCATCCCCGGACTCGCCATCTGTGCCGAAACGGGAGCCCTCGACTGGTAAAACGTACCCGCGCAGACAGCTCGATCTATTTATAAGTCAGCCGTAATTTTGAAAGGAGCATCATGGCCGAGGAACCTGTTTATGAAGTACCAGCGGAGCCAGAATCGGAACCGGAAACACTGCCGCCCATGGACTACGACGGACCTGAACCAGAACCCTTGGAACCAGCCCCTACAAACAATAACAAGACCATTTTGATCATCGTCGCGGTCATCGCAGGCCTTATCCTGCTTTGCTGCTGCGTCGTCTTCGTGATCTTGCCCCTGCTCGGTGGACCCATTGAAGAGATCTTTGAGGAAATCATCGAGGGCATGGAAAGCAGCGCGCTTTCCTTCTACATCTAAAGCCGATGAAATAACATTCACAACTCGAAAAAATTTTAGGAGGAATTATGACATATCCAGAATACCCGCCAGAATCCATTCCACCCGTGGAAACAGAAGTTTTGCCGCCTATGGGCGCTTCACCAGAGCCTCCCAAGAAGAACAACAAGACGCTCATTATCATTCTCGTGGTCGCTGCCGTGCTCTTGCTCTGCTGCTGCTGCGGCACTGCAGGATGGTTCCTCTGGGAAAACGGTGACGATATCCTGTATGAATTAGACCTCACAATGCTCCCCGTACTCCTTGTCTAAGGTATAGCATTTTTTATCCCCCAGGCTCAAAGACCTGGGGGATTTTTTATTATGCAACCCTCCCGCAGGTTCGGAACCTGCGTAGGTTGAAGCGCTGCTTCGACATGTAGGTTGAAGCGCTGCTTCGACATGTAGGCTGAAGCGCTGCTTCGACCGCCATCAAACGCGGTTCTCCCCCGCAGCTTCACAACTTCCCTACACTCGTTGTATAATAGAGCCGTGAGACCTTGTACGGAAAAGATACAACAGAAGCTGTCCAACCTTCCCAAAAAGCCGGGCGTTTACCTGATGCACAACGCCAAAGGCAAGATCATCTACGTAGGGAAGGCGATCAACCTTGCCAATCGTGTGCGCTCCTACTTCCACAGCTCCGCGCAGGAAAACCCGAAAACGCGGCGGCTGGTCTCGGAGATCGACGACCTCGAATGGATCATCACCGATTCGGAGGTCGAGGCCCTCATCCTAGAGGCCAACCTGATCAAGAAATACCGCCCGCGCTTCAACGTGCGGCTCAAGGACGACAAGCGCTACCCCTATCTCAAGATAACCCACGAGGCCTTCCCCAAAGTGCTGATCACCCGGCGCATGGTGCGCGATGGCGGGCGCTACTTCGGCCCCTACACCTCAACCGGCGCCCTGCGCGAAACCGTGGACCTTCTGCGCAGGCTCTTTCCCTACCGGACCTGTGACCGCACGATCACCGGAAACGACCGCCGGGCCTGTCTCTACCACGACCTGAAGCTCTGCACAGCACCCTGCATCGGGGCTGTCAACCAGGCGGAATACAACGAGACCATCGAACAGCTCGCTGCCTTCATGGAGGGCGAGACTGAAGCCGTCATAGCGGACCTCAAAGCTCAAATCAAGACAGCCGCGACCAACCTGCGGTTCGAACGCGCGGCACACCTGCGGGACCGCTACCAGGCCCTGCAACAGGTGATGGAAAAACAGAAAATCGTCACGACCGCGGCCCTGAACCAGGATGTGATCGCCCTGGCCCGCGACGACGGCAACGCCTGCGTCGAAATCTTCTTTGTGCGCAACGGCAAACTGCTGGGGCGCGAGTACTTTGTATTGGAGGGGGTGGCCCACACGGAGGACCAGGAGGCCATCGGTGCCTTCCTCAAACAATTCTACACCCACGCGCCGATGATCCCGCCGGAGATCCTGCTGCCGGCCCAGATCGCCGAGGCAGCCGTGCTCGAGGAGTGGCTGCGGAATAAGCGCGGGGACGTGGTTTACCTAAAAGTGCCCCACGAGGGGCCCAGCAAAGCGCTGCTCACCATGGCCGCCACAAACGCCACAGAGACGCTGCGCCTGCTCAAAAGCCAATGGGCCTTGGACAAACACCGCAGCGAGGAAGCCCTGAGCGGCCTGCAGGAAGCGCTAAAACTCCCCACCCCACCTGTGCGCATGGAGTGCTACGATATCTCCACCACCCAGGGGGTCGAAGTCGTGGGCAGCATGGTCGTCTTCGAGCACGGGGTGCCGCGCAAGAGCGATTACCGCCGCTTTAAGATCCGCACGGTCCAGGGGCAGGATGATTTCGCCAGCATGAAAGAGGTCCTCACCCGCCGCTTCGACCGCTGGCGCCGCCTCGAAGAGGGCGAGCTCAAGGGCAGCCGCGGCAGCCAGGCCTGGAGCAAGCTCCCCGACCTGCTGGTTGTGGACGGCGGCAAGGGCCAGCTAGGCATGGCCGTCGAGGTCTTGGAGCAATTCGACCTGCAGGGGAAAGTCCCTGTGATCGGCCTGGCCAAGCGGCACGAGGAAATTTTCGTCCCCGGGCGCCGCACGTCCATCCTGTTGGAACCGAGCGCCCCGTCCATCCTGCTGCTGCGGCGCATCCGCGACGAGGCCCATCGCTTTGCGATCACCTACCACCGCCAGCGGCGCACCAAGCGCGGCCTCGCCTCCCAGATCGACGCGATCCCGGGGATCGGTCCCGTCAAGCGGCGCGCGCTGCTCAAGCATTTCGGATCTCTGACGGCCATTCGCGAGGCGGATGAAAGCGCGCTGATGCAAGTTCCCGGCATCTCAGAGGTGCTGGCCGCGGAGATCAGAGGATACTTCGCAGCCCTGGAGCAAGAGAAACAAACCCAACCCTAAAAAATCAGGGGACAGCTTGGCTGTCCCCTGACAAAATCACCAAAACGCTGTGCAGATCGCTTATTCCAACGCGCGGTCCGCGACAGCCTTCTCCGCAAGCGACACAAAATCCGCGACCGGCATAGAACCCGCGTTCTTGCCGCTGCGCATGCGGACGGCAACGGCCCCGGCCTCTACCTCGCGATCCCCAATCACCAACATGTAGGGGACCTTCTGAAGCTGGGCCTCGCGAATCTTGGCGTTCATGCGGGAGGTCGAACTGTCGGTCGTCACCCGCAGGTGTGCCTGGCGCAGTTGATCCTCGACCTGCTTGGCAAAGTCCACGTGCCGGTCGGCAATCGGGATAATCCGCACCTGCTCAGGCGCAAGCCAGACCGGGAACGCACCCCCGTAGTGCTCCACCAGAATACCGAAGAAGCGCTCCAGCGACCCCAACAAGGCGCGGTGCACCATGTAAGGGCGGTGTTCGCGGCCATCCTCGCCCACATACGTCATGTCAAAGCGCTCCGGCAGGTTGAAGTCGAACTGAATCGTGGTCAACTGCCAGGAACGGCCCAGCGCATCCTTGATCTTGAGGTCGATCTTCGGGCCGTAGAAAGCGCCGCCGCCATCGTCGATCTCATAATCCAGCCCCTCGGCATTGATGGCACGCAGGAGCGACTCCTGAGCCTGCTCCCAGCGCTCCGGATCACCCACCGCCTTCTCGGGGCGGGTGGAGAGATAGGCCTGGATATCCTCAAAGCCAAAGGCCCGCAGCAGCGACAGGGAGAAGCGCAGCACCCGCAGGATCTCATCCTCGATCTGCTCCGGCGTGCAGAAGATATGCGCGTCGTCCTGCGTGAAGCCGCGCACGCGCAGCAACCCGTGCAGCACCCCGCTGCGCTCGTAGCGGTAGACCGTGCCGAGCTCTGCCCAACGCAGCGGCAGTTCGCGGTAGGAGCGCAGGCTCGTCTTGTAGATCATGATATGGAACGGACAGTTCATCGGCTTGATGTAATAGTCCTGCCCATCCACATCCATCGACGCGTACATGCTCTCGCGGTAGAAATCCAAGTGCCCGGAGGTCTCCCAGAGCCAGGACTTGCCGACGTGCGGCGTATAGACAAAATCATAGCCGCCCTCCATGTGCCGGTCGCGCCAGAAATCCTCGATGATCTTGCGCATCATCGCGCCCTTGGGATGCCAGTAGGCCAACCCGGGCCCGGCTTCCTCATGGAAAGAGAGCAGATCTAACTGCTTCACCAGGCGCCGGTGGTCGCGCTTCTGGACCTCCTGCCGCCAGTTCAGGTACTCACGCAATTCCTTCGGCGACTCCCACGCCGTGCCGTAGATACGCTGCAGCATCGGGCGGTTCTCATCACCGCGCCAGTAAGCCCCCGCAACGTTCAGCAATTTGACAGCTTTGGGGTTGATCTCCCGTGAGTTCTCGATGTGTGGGCCGCGGCAGAGGTCCACAAAGATACCGCTCTTGTAAACAGAGAGTTTCGGCGCCTCCGTTGCCTCTCCATACTCATCCGTGCCGCTCTCCAGGATGCCCTGGATCAATTCTAGCTTGTAGGGCTGATCCGCGAAGAGCTCCTTGCCTTCCTCAGGCGTGATCTCCCGGTAGACAAACGCCTCTTTTCCCTTGATAAGCTCGCGCATGCGCGCCTCGATTTTCTCGAGGTCCTCCTCGGTCAAAGGGCGCGGCAGGTCGAAATCGTAGTAAAAGCCGTGCTCAATAGGCGGGCCAATCGCAATCTTAGCCTTAGGGAACATCTCCAAAACAGCCGCAGCCATCAGGTGCGCCGTAGAGTGACGAATCCGGTAAAGATGGCTGTCTCGATACTCTTCAGGACTCATTGTCTTCATCGCATACCTCCAGTAG
>Ga0272441_10012767_pt1 | contig 12206 bp, 18 predicted proteins | sample SSMProp6N_FD_193582 | JGI IMG/M metagenome (GOLD analysis project Ga0272441, IMG submission 193582) | Marine sediment archaeal communities from Little Sippewissett salt marsh, Falmouth, MA, United States - SSM-Prop-6N | ecosystem: Environmental > Aquatic > Marine > Wetlands > Sediment ...
TACTCCTTGATCGCCTTAACCATAGCCTTATCATATTCAGCTAAGGCTTTAGCGGAGGCTTTGTCTAGACGCTCAAGAGCGATCTTTTGATGTTTTGCGGTGATCTCCTCTTTTTCAGGAGTGGGTGTTTCCTGCCCATATGCAGTCCAAGTCAGGAAACCAATAATCACCATCGCTGAGATGATGATTGTCTTAAGTAGTGTAGGTGCCTGTTTCATAGGAATACTCCTTCTCAGTATTTGAAACTAACGAGTGAGAATGGTACTTTGAAAAACGACTTGAGGTCATTCTCTCTTTCGTTGGCTCTAGGACCCTTTGCACACCACCAGCTTGATTGGACATGTCTTCCTCCCAAAAGGGCTTCAGTCAATTTCAGACATCGCCCTGTTTCTTTGCTTTCTTGTATTCTTGCTTGGCTTCTTTCATGATTCCCTTCACGTCTTCGTTCTCGGCCACATTCTTGGCGATGTCCGTCAATTCTTCCTTTGAAAGTCGGGTTGGGTCTTCCCCAGCCTTGAAGACCTTTGTCAACGTCTTTATGTAGATGATGCCTGCGGCGATCGAGATGCCATAGCCAAGAGTTCCGACAACAACAGCAGTCCCGACCTGTCCGATGATGGGAATGAAGGACGTGACGGTCACTATGCCCAGAACCAATGCGAATTGGGTAACCAGGTTTGTCGTTATCCCAGAGATCACGGACTTGACGATATTCTCTCCCAACGGGACATCGATCTTGCCATTGATTCTTCCATACATTGTCCAAATACAGGCAGCAGAAGCAGCCATCAGTGCTGCGCCGCCCATTCCAGGGACCCATCCGCTTGCAACACCAGCAGCCGCAGCCGCCTTTGCATGAAATTTGACAATACCCGAGATCTCGCCTGGGAGACTTTCATCGGTTGCTTTGTCTATTGCTTTGACGAGTTCGACAGCTGCCTTGTAAAGCTGGCTATTGTCCATTTTCAGGCTCTCCTCGCTTCTACAGAAGCTTTTCCCACTGTTGATACCTGGGGCATGTAGTGGCGGCAGTTGTGTTCTTATTGTTCACAGCGATGCAGGCAGCAGATCCGGATTCAGCCTTCACGTAGGTCGGTTTGTTGGCAACGAAATCAATCTTCCGGCCGCCCTCCCAATACCTGCATGTTGCGCATTTCCTGTCACTGAGCTTATAGGTCCCATAGGACATCCGCTGGTTCTCCCATTTTTTGCCCCCTACACGAAAGAGGGCGTTAACTTCCAAGCCCAGCAGGAGGCTCCGGCAAGAGCCCACACAGGAACGAGAAAGCAACGCCCAGGCTGGACGCGCCCTCTTGCATGGTTCCTGTGTTGAAAAAGTTTGCCGGATTTCCTACTGGAACACGAAAAGAGTCACGAAGACTTATTCAATTGCAGTGCCGTCAAGGCAGTACTGGAATTTGCTGTTAGGTCATTCCTCCCTACAGGTTTGACGTTGAGTTGAATATAGCCAAAAGGCAGAGCTTTAGCAACCGCTTTCAGCCTGCCCGAGCATTTCCCCTATGAGAGGATCTCTTTGGCGATTTCCAAAAGGCCGGCCACGGTCGCCCCTGAAGTGCTCCTCGGAACTGCCACCACGTTTGTAGAGCAGCCCTTTTGGCGTCTGCATGTTGGCAAAGGGAATGAAGTCGATCTGTTCCCATCTCAAATTCTCCTCGCTCCAGACTGAGACGCGAGCGAAGCACTGAAAATCGTAGGAGTCCGACTTGATCCTGATTCGGAGCTTCATTTCGTCGAGCATCAGGATCTCTTTGTAGTTGACCGATTGCCTTCCCGCAGAGACCTCCTTGTGAATCGTGTTTGCTTCCATGTTTAATCAATTGCCTTTCTTCGCTGACAGATTCCTCTATCCATTTCGACCGGAACATAGATAGCTTGATCCAGAGAATCGGCCCAATAAGGAGGGTTGGAGCAATTAAGCCACAACCCTCTTAGGAACTATCAAACCCTTGGTTGGGCTCAGTAGCTACTTCAGCTTACTGATGTCTGTGAATTTGAATGAGAAATCCGGGTCGGTCATTGATCCATTTTCTGTGATGCTCTGTTCATGGTAGTGATCGAGAGAATCCGATTCCACCAGTAGATTACCAGAGAACTTCATCGCGTCGCCGATACTCATCTCCGTAAGCTTCTTGAAAAGCTCCCCTTCGCCTGAGATGGTAGAGTCACCGGTGCCCAGGATTTCGAGTGAAATGCGCGTACTAACCGCTGCATCGATTTCACATAACTGAACTTGCAGTGTAGTATCACCATTCTGAGAAGTCTTCATTCTCGTAATCTTGCCTATCCAGTCTTTGGCTTCCGGTTTCACTTTGGCCTTGATTTCCGCCTTCCGGTTCTTGCGTAACATCGTCTTTTTGACTTCTGTATCCGCATCAGCATATTTCATCTTGTAGGCTACAATGATCTTCATGAGTTCGAGTTGATTCGCAGGTGGCTTGTGCCCTTTACAGGTGAATTGAACAGGAACGTTTCCTGTGCCTGTTTTAAGGAAGTTGTCTAGTTCTGCAATTGAACTCTTCTTATCTTCTTTTCTAGCTGCGACTTCTTCCCGAGTTTCTCCACAGGATGATTTTGCCAAGAATACAATTGCAAAAATGAATAAGAACACCGCTCCGAAGAATTTGAAGCAGCCTACCATATCGGACGGCTTTTTCTCTTTCTCCACGTAAACGACTCGTTCAGTGATTCTATCGGGAGGCATCTGCTGCTGGTTGTATACGGGCTGCTGTGGTGGCATTTGCTGCTGATTGTATACGGGCTGCTGTGGTGGCATTTGCTGCTGGTTGTATACGGGCTGCTGTGGTGGCATTTGCTGCTGGTTGTATACGGGCTGCTGTGGTGGCATTTGCTGCTGTGGTGGCATTTGCTGCTGTGGTGGCACTGATGGAGGCTCAACCATAGCGTCATTCAGCTTGGTTACCTTCTGGCAACTATCACAGACCAATATCCTGCCGCCTTCGGCTTCATATTGTTTTACTGCAGAACTGCCACAGTGTGAACACTCCAGTTTACCCTTTTCCTCTTCTGACATGTTGTTTGCTCCAGTGTTGGCCCCTTCTCCCAATACAAAAGAAAAAGGGCATTGCCAAGATGCCCATCTGGGGCCCAACCACGAGCCCTGTCAGCACACCAAGACAACACCCAACTGGGTGTATCTCGGTATCATGCTGCTGACATTGGTGAATGTGGTTGGTTTCAGATGAAGCAGTGATACGAGTTACAAATCTATGTAACACTACGAATTGATAGTCAGTTATCTAACAGGTGGTCATTCCTCCCTACAGGTTTGACGTTGGATGAAATATAGCGAATAAACGGAGAAAGCGCAACTGCTTTCTGGGTCGTTCTTTTCTGATTATTTCAGGGAATATCGAATCATATAGTCTAGGATAATGACAAACTGGTTATTTAGTTAGGGTTACGGTTGCCGTCTTTCCTTTCGCCATCCACCAAGTGGATGACTTTTCGTCCAACATCTTTTCAACAGTGAATTTCCCACTAAATTCAGTGGAGGCTGTTATTTTATATCGAGATGTTTTGTTGGTGCATTTTCCATATACTAACTTCAGTACTGACAAGGCTGCATAGTCTTGATCGGAAGTCATCTCCAATATTATTTTATCATGATCCATACTCGGAATGAAGTACTCGACTTCATCCTTTTCGAATTTGATTTTTTCTTGAAAGACGACTTTTCCCTTCTCTTCTAATTTGAAGATGAATTCTGCCATACCAGCATTTCTCCATCTTCCGTTATCCGATCTGAGCAAAACCAACTTCGTCTTACTCCTTTTTACCCTCTTATTGTCTCTGATCACCTTCTCAGCAAGCTCTTCGGGCACGTATTTTTTACCGAACCCATACTCATCCTCTTTTGTATTGAGGATTTGTACTTGGTTTTTTCTCTTTTTGCAGATCATAGCTCGATCGAAATCGCCGCGCTTCGTATACTCCCTAATACCAACATCGAGAGCTTCTTGGTATTTCTTTAAGGCAGCGATCACTCGTGAATCATATTCACTTTTGGCCTTACACAATTCTTTGTTCAAGGCATCCATCGCTCGATCAGCGTATTTGGATGTGATCTTCTTTTCAGGATTGGGTGTTTCCTGCCCATATGCAGTCCAAGCCAGGAAACCAATAATCATCATCGCTGAGATGATGATTGTCTTAAGTAGTGTAGGTGCCTGTTTCATAGGAATACTCCTTCCGCTACCGTTTTCGCCTGTGAGAAAGGTCAGGTGTCCTAAATTCAAATTCGTCCCAGGGAAATAGAAGAACTCGTTTCGTCCGAGGATGCCTGATATCAGCCGGTCTGAGTTGAATGCCGCCCATCATTACCCGTCAACAGTGAATAGTTACTGCTATTGAGATCAATAACATCTTATAATTATACAGAATAACCAGAGAGAGTCAAATGCGAGTGAAAGAAAACACCTCGGATCGAGTGCGTCTTTGGTGAACGAAACAGAAGCAGAGCCCCCTCCCCATTGAGGTCAACGGGCAGCGATTTTCCGAATCTGGATGAACCGATCCAAGGTCTGCATATGAATGACTTTGCCGTCTTTACCAAGAATTCTGCAGATGTCGGCTTTACTGATCTTCTTGGCGAGGAGATCCCTGACCAGGTCCTCATTCCCGTCGAGGATCGAACGATTAGTTGTTGTGCCCTTGGGTCTGCCTACTGGAAGTCCAAGTACATCCCGACGGTGGCGCAATGCGGCTTTTGTCCGACTGCTGATCATGGTATGCTCCAAATCGGCCAAAAGCGCAAGCGCGAAGGTCGTCACCTTGGATGTTAGGTTATCCCCGTATTCTACATTCTCACGGGCGCTGAGCACGCGGACACCTTTCTGAAGCAGTTCGTTCAGTGCGGATAGAATATCATAGGTAGAGCGGCCCAAACGGCTTACCTCAGCAATGAGCAAACAATCATCCTTTTGAAGCCGCTCAATGACCTCGCCTAGTTTTCTCTTTTTGTAAGACACTTTGCCGCTAATGTCCTCACTGACCCATTCATCAATATGGAGTTGATGCTTCTGGGCCAGTTCGAGTAAACCCAGCCGCTGATTGTCTGTATCCTGAAGACCAGCAACCGAGACCCGCAAGTATGCTATGACCATGATTTGAACTCCTTTCGAGGTTGAAATTTGACGGGTGATGTCTGAATGCGCCAAACGATATTTAATGGGTACGCAGGGGTGATGACGGATGTCGGAATTCCCCATGACCACGGGTCATCAAGGATAGGATCGTTTAAGTTGGTGAACTGGGGTGAGCGACCTATCCGCCCTCCCTGTTGCTGAAATATCGCTCAACGTTCTTGGACAGTTTTTCATTGAGCGGTTGGGTTACTTCAGGATCAAGGCCACTGGAATCCAGTAGGATGTTTACCTTGTTGAACTGGTCCGCCACCAAGGTCGTCAGATCGTCTGTTTCCATGTAGATTCGTCCGTTTGGCATTGTTCGGAGCGGGACCAGACTGAACACAACCCAGTCCATGCAACGACCAAATTTGCAGAGTAACCAGAACAGTCCATTGGACGATTCGTCGAGCTTCCGCACCCAGGCCCTTACTTCTGGGACGGCGGCTAACTCGCGGCCGTCTTCATTGTATCCATCGACAAGCAGGTTCACGCTCTCGAACGTGTCCAGCAGTCTATCCGGTTTCACCATCTCGTTGAATACATGCAGAATGCCGGACACATCGCAATTGTCGATTTCCTGGCGGCTCACGACGAACATGAATAAGTTCTTTGTCATTCTTCGTTTACTCCCTGTAAAATGTTCAAAAAGAAAAAGCCCCATCCCCACAGGTATTGCCTGCAGGAATGGAACTCTCTTGCCGGAGCCTCGATTGAGGCGTGGGAGGCTTAGTGGAGGCTATGTGGACCCGGCGTCGGAAGTCTAATTGGGCGGAGGCGAATGTTCTTGTGTGTAGGCTTTGTGGAATGCTTTGAGATCTGCGCGGATCGATGCATCCATGACGTAGACCCAGAGGATCATCTCAATCTGATTGGGCTCAAGATTCGATTCCCACTCACGTGCATTCTTGATGATCCGCGCAAGGATGATTTTGCTGTCTTGCACGACACTCACGCCTCCGACATCACAATCATCAAAAGGCTGTCCGCGCTTTCCGTGTCGCACTCCGGACAGCAGTAGTCTTCAGCATCCGGCTCGACTCGACCGTAATGGCTTCCACACTGTTTGCAGAATCCATCCATTACGGCATCCTCAAGCTGTGCCTGCTCAACCTTCAACAGTTCATCAATACGGCCGACCCCGTAGAAGTCGCAGATACGTTTCCTTGCTTGCGGCGTAAGCATGGGTTTGTCTCCTTGAAATTGAAGAAGCCTTCCATCATCCGTGAAGACAATGGAAGGCGGTTCCTGGACGGGCCTTGGCGGGCCTAAGAGAGCTTGGCCTTAACATCAAAGCCGAGTTCCTTGATGGCCTCAACGTGTCTCTCTGCAAGTCGCTTGCGGATCTCGCCGCTAATCTCTGACATGGCGGAATAGATCCTGTCGAAATCAGTTACATCCTGCTCCAGCCAGAATTCGGAAGTCTCCAAAACGCCATACGACCTCACAACGAGTGCTGCCGTCTTTTTACGGTTTTCCAGCAATTTCGCTTCACGGGCGGCTTTGATTTCTTCCTCGGTCATTTCGTCTGTGTTCTCTGTCTGTGGATTTGCCATTTTTCACCTCATTTGTTTACATGGCTGTTTTGTGGAATGACGACCAAAATGCCGTCACGGGCGATGACTCGGACCTTCTGTCCCGGTTCGAACACTTCCTCAAGCCATTTGCCAGTGAGGATCAGTGCGGAGTATTTTCGGGAAACAGAAGGTCGAGCGACAGTAAGGACACGATCCTTCATGGACGGACCTCTTTGTTCTCGGTGGGAAAGTGTGGAAAGGGACAGGATATATGCGGCAAAAATCTCGATGAGATAGAGCTGCATGGAATTCAAAGCGACGGATATACGCAAAGAATCCTGAGCACTACATTTTGCCCCATATGGAGATCGACTTTTTAGGAAACGCCGGAAAATATATTTTGCGGCGCTAACGATCCCTTATGAGGAATCTTTCTGCCTGATCTTCGCCATTCGCTCGGCATGTTTCTGCTCAAGCAACTGGCGTTTCGTTTCCTGCTCTTCTTTCTTCTGCTTCAGCTTCATAGCTTCCGTTGAAAAACGAGTAACATGTCCGAGTATTCGAATTCCTCGATCGATCCATTGTCCGACACGAACCGCTGACGATACCAAATGCAGCATTACAGTTGACCTCCTTGTAGGTTACATCACCCTTGAATATATGTAGACGAGACCAACTTATTGAAGGTAAAAAGGCGCTCGCGGGTAGCTATTCAGTTGGTGCAATTCGATCCTGCAGCCACCCTATCAAATCCCTCCATTCGATCTTGTCGTCACCCGTACGCTCACCGAGAAGCGCGGCGGGGTCTTTGCCAAACTCCGACTGCAGATCCTGAAGAAAAACGTCAAGACCGTCAATTGTAACAGTCGGGAAAACAACGCGGCCGCCGGTTCTGTCGTATGCGTACTGCCCATCCTTTAGAACAGCCATTCCTGCATCCCTTGGAATGTTCCGTGGCTTGATCACCTCCCCAATACCCTCAGATGCCACGAGTTCTGTGTCATTGCCCAGATACCAAAGTGCGACCAGTTGCAGAAAGCGGATCAACGGGGCATCCGTCTTCGAACTATTGAGGACATATTCCACTTTGTTGCCCTTGTAGCCTCTGTTCAGCATCACCAAACGCGGGGCCGATATACTGTACGAACGACGCTTCAGCGCTGTCTGCACCTGCTTTGGGGACGTGAAGCCCATGTTTTCAACCCACGCCGACCAAGGTTTGTCTGCAGTAGTGATCTTGCCGAGCATCTTCGCGGCGTCCTTGAGTTCGGGAAGTGCATGTCCACAAGAAGCATTGTTTCGTCGGCCAACATCACAACACGAAGCTCCATCCTCATAGGCTCGACACCGGTCAATTAACGCTTTCCTGAGGACGCAGCTACTCTCAAAGTGCTGATCAATCTGCATTATCTCGTCGGCAGCGCTGACTCTTTGTAAACATCTGAATACGCTATCCGAACAGCCCGGCACCGACCTCGGCGGCGGAAGAAGCTGGTTACGTAGATTCGATCCTACGTTAGCAATCCCCGGCAGAAGCACAAAGCCTGATAAGGTCCAGCCCATGTCCAAAGGATTAAACGCATCAACCACCGACTTCAACAGTGGCAGGGCATCCCTTAGCCGTCTTGTGTTTGAATCTGCGGCGGCACCGAATACCTCGCCGACCAAGTTCCAGATCAGCGCCAGATCATTGGGCAATGCGAAAACGTTCTTGCAGACATATTCCCAGCTCTTCCTGCAAACATCTTCCCAGCTCTTCCTGCAAACATCTTCCCAATAATCTTGGTCTGCACGATCCGTAAAGTTCTTGAAGTGCATTGCTTCCAGAGACCAGATTGCCGCTTGTGCTCGAAGCGGTGCCGGGTACTGCTTCACCTCCGCATACGGATCTTCTGAAGTAACCATAGTAGGCACCGGATGAATCATTTTGCAGAGAAAAATGTCCAGTTCAGCTTTTTCGAATTCATGCCAGGGCAGAAACAATGCGAGCGCTGAAACCAGTCGACTGTTCAACGTATAGCTGCCGTCCAGATCTCCGACGGCGACTCCCAAGGCTTTCAGCATTGTTTCCCGACAAATCTGCATCACTGATCTCTCAAAGTGTTTCCACTGGGAAATATGCTGTCAGATATGCAAGATTCAACCGCACGCGTAATCTGTTGATTTGAAAAGGGTTTCGCCAACTATGCACATCCCGAAACTTGGCCTCCTCGCATGCCCCAGCATCGTTGCTCAAAAAGTCGTTGACCAAAGGTTTTGGCGTGACTACTGGTGCTTCAAAAGACCTGCACAGGCGCAGGGCGAGAGCAACAATGAAGCAAAGGAAGTAAGTAATGAAGACATTCGTCAGGTTTGATGGTGACGATTTTGAACTCTCAACGGTGCACAGCATAGAAACAAAGAACAAGAACATCCTCACAGGCATCTTGGAGGGGTTGACGACAGAGGATGAAGATCTACTGGGAGCAACCAGCTTTGCTGCATGGAACGCTGCAGTTCCTTCGGCTGTTGCCGAGATCGTCGCCAGCGGCACGCATTCAGTGGAAGCTGGCAGCGGGAAATTCATGCTGGAGCTGGGCGTCCGCATGGCAGGTGTAGCTCGAATAGACGGCAGAGAGAAAGGCATGTTGGGCATCAGTCCCGTGGAAGGGGTGCTCCCTGTCGAGTGGCTCAGGTGCGTTCAGACCCTTTACTTCCTTGTTGAGGCGCACGATGCGACCGCAGAAGTCGCGGAGGTCGGTTGGAGCCAGCAGGAATTTCAAATCAGACTAAATGGTGGAATCTTCCCCAATCACATGCGCATCTGGCCGTTTTCATCCTTGCCACAGGCAGAAGTACTCAGCAATCCTCGCTTCCCGAACACCATATACCCATTCATTCGGCTTCCTTGGGCATGGATAGATAATGCTGTTGAGCCGAAGCTGGTTGGTGAACGAATGTGGATGCCTGGGAAAGGGTTCGTTGACCTGACCGAAATGGACAGAAACCAGAGTGAGCAAGGAGAATAGCAATGGCTACTGATTACCAAGATGTATGGACGGGCGTCGAATTGTACCAAAATGGCAGTGACATCTGGATGTACAGAAATGGCAATTCTGACAGGACGAAACTCAACCGCAGCAACATCGTGCACAACCTCCGTGACCACGAAATCGATCCTGACACCAAGATTGACCCTAAGGACATCATAATTCCTGCCGCGAGTCCTGTTTGGCGGCTATCACGGGCGCCACGTTATAATGCCATAACCAAGACGTTCAACACGTACACACCAACACGCTACCTGAAGATGCAGCCAGGCAGCTATATCGCCAGCTTGCCCAAACAGGTTGATATTCTGCTGCGGAACCTTGCAGGCGGGCAATCGCTCGTGCAGTTGATCAACGTCCTCGCCTACTTCTTCCAGACCCTGGAGAAACCACTTATCACAATCCTGATGGTCGGCCCGCCCGGCACCGGGAAGAACACGTTTGCAGAGCTGATGGGTAAACTTTTGGGCGACTACGCAGTGGTTACACAAAACACCCTTCGGAATCAGTACAATTCATACCTCAAAGCCCCGGTAATCCTGCTGAATGAGCTGAACGCTTCACCCAAGCAGAGCCAGTTGCTTAAGACGCTCACAGACGAGACCACGGTTGTCAATGAGAAATACAAAGCCCAAACAACCTGCCATTTGAATAATCTGGTCCTTATTGCCAGTAATATGCGCGGCGGCAACGTCCCCATGCAGATCGAGCATGACGACCGACGTGTCCTGGCACTTGAGGGTGGAGCAGGACTGAATCTGGGTAAAGACGGCCACACCGTTGGTTGGGACCGTGACGCTCTGTGGACCGAATTGGATGACTTCGCCCAATTCCTCCTAAACAGCGCCGTGAATCCTGGTGACGTACAACATCCGATCATGACGGATACAAAGACTCGGATCATCGAATTGTCGATGGACCCGATTGAGCGCGCCGTTTGCGACTGGCTGAAATCCAGAGAATCCGAAGATAGCGAAGACGCAGCACCAGTTGTTGAGCTTGTGGACGACATCAAACGACACCAACCACAGCTCAAGCGTAAGGTAACTATCGCCAAAGCCACAGAAATATGCCGGAAGTACGGTCACACGATTGTCAAGCTCGAAGATCGCAGACCTGCAATCAAGGGCATGATGTCGAAGTACTTTTTCTAGTCCTTAACCGCACTTCATTCAGAGGCGCAATCAATGGAGCATGACCACAATGAATGAATACCGGAAAGCTCAGATACTTATCCAACGCTGGCACGACGATTGGCGTGAGCAAACATGCATCCCACAAGCTGCAATAGATGACTTGGTGTGCCGGGCTATGGGTGTCAGTTGCATAGCTTGCGACCGGACGTCGTATGTAGGCCCATCTCGACGAGACAAGGCGCTGTTCATGGAAGAGCTGGATCTGCCCGGCTTTGAGGACGACCTCGGCGGGAAAGACGAGGTCAAACAATGAACCATAAGATTTGCACCTTAAAATCAAAGGTAAACAGATCAATGGAGTTCCAACGGAAGGGACTTGCCACCCACACCGTCAATGTTGGTGTTCGCTGCGGACACAACTGCACATATTGCTCAACTCCGTCATTGCTGAGAATGCATCCTGCTTTCAGGATTCTCGAAGAAAGACCGTTTACCGTTGGTCCAGCAATAATCGACCCGGAGGTTGCCGATCGTTTGCGCCACGGACGATTTCCAAGGCTTAGATCAAGCGACACTGTGATGATCTGCTCCACTACGGATGCATGGGCTCCTGAAGCCCGGCATTATGGTCTCGGCCGAGAGTGTCTGGAAGCAATCCTTGAGCGTACAGATGCGGAAGTCAGGGTCCTGACCAAAAGCTCAGCCATCGTTGACGACTACGACCTCATTGAAAAGCATAAAGACCGAGTCGTCCTGTCTATATCAACTACCATGCCAACATCAAAGTCTGCTGAATCCCAAGCAGTGGAGCCGAGTGCCAGTGCGCCGGCAGAGCGATTTGCGGCTATACACGAAGCGGCAAATAGAGGGTTGCGAATCTACGGCATGATATGCCCGGTGTTGCCTCTCGGGAATGCTGGCACCATGCTTGCTGATATCTGCGACGAATTGCCGATGGATATTTTCGAAGATGTATGGATCGAACCGGTAAATGCGCGCGGCAATGGTTTGATCAGAACACGAGATGCACTAGAAGATGCAGGCCTTTCAACTGCGGCAAAGAATATCAATGCTATCCGAAACCGAAGATGCTGGAGCAGCTACGTTCAGGATCTATGCCTTACCACGAACGACCTGCTGAAGAAGGGCATGCTACCGCGTGGGCAAACCCATGTCCTCGTATATGGCAAACACTTAACACCAGGTGTCGATCTGACCATCAAATGCATGCCTGAAGTCATCTGGCTGTAAGCTGCAAACAGGTACCCCCATGTTAAGGCCCACTCCAAAGCACCCCCATGTTAAGGTGGCCATTTCTACCCCCATGTTAAGGCCCCGTCAAAACACCCCCTTGTTAAG
>Ga0272441_10012768_pt1 | contig 12205 bp, 7 predicted proteins | sample SSMProp6N_FD_193582 | JGI IMG/M metagenome (GOLD analysis project Ga0272441, IMG submission 193582) | Marine sediment archaeal communities from Little Sippewissett salt marsh, Falmouth, MA, United States - SSM-Prop-6N | ecosystem: Environmental > Aquatic > Marine > Wetlands > Sediment ...
GGAATGCCTGATCTCTGGGGCTTTCCCTGTCTCCATGTGTCGGATCTGTAGGTATCCAGCCATAGTTTGGCAGATAGACCTCCACCCATCTGTGGTAAACATCATCCATATAAGCTAGCTCATTTCTATCCCATGTTGAGCCTACATATCTGGCAGGAATACCCGATGCCCTGCAAAGTGCAATAAAAGCAAATGTATATTCAGAGCATGAACCATGACCGTTTTTCAGAACCGTCGGAGCCATATCCCAAACGCCATCCATATTATAATATAAATGATCTATTAGATACTGATGTAATTTCCTCATTATCCAGTAAGGGTTAAGCTCGTCACCGACAACCTCTTTTTTTATGTTTTGTATTATATCGTTAGTAATCTGATATTTATCATCATCCTGAAGATATCTGGTTTTAATATCTTCAGGAATATCTGTCAGTGAACCCACATTTTCAGGATAAAGAAAATATCTGACATCATAAGTTTCAACTATGAATGTAGCCTGGATACTAATCTTTTCTCCCGGTTTAATATCTTTAAACTGAAACAAGGCTGTTTTTTGATCCCATTTATCGGTTACGATTTTTGAAGGATTTATATTATAGGTTATCTCGCTTAAAAGTTGCTGGTTATCCCTGTTTTCCGGTAAGGCTATATTCACATCAAGGGTTTTGATTTTCCCGGGGCCATAACAGGTAGTAAGGTGATTGAAGGTTACTTTATGTAGTTCCTTGTTTTTACGGATGGATTTTTCATCGTCTTTTATTTGCAACTGGTAGATTTTATCATCTTCCTGGTCAACTGCCCACAGTTTGTCACCACTTACAGTTATTCCGTGTACATAATTCCCGGGAGTGTCGATAATAATTATCACAAAGCCTGTTTTGGGATCAACCATATATATTTCATCGGTCCCCCTGTCAGATATCCATAAATATTTCCCGTCAAAAGAAATACCTTTAGGATCACCGGCCGGAGATTTGAAAGAACTGATAGTTGATCCGTCTTCAGGACTGAATTGAATAACTTTATCAGCTATATCGTCTACAAGCCAGAGATATTTGCCGTCAAAGGCCAAACCCATCGGGTTGTTTGAGGGAGCATGCAATGTTTTTAATATTGTACCGTCATCCGGATCGATCTTAAAGATCATACCGTCTCTGTCTTCGGCCTTATCTGTCCTGCCTCTGAAATCGGCATTCCAAAGATATTTTCCGTCATAAGTCAGACCCATGGGCCAGTATGCGGGGGATTCAATATGTCTGATCAGCTTTCCTGTTTCAGCATCAATACAATATAGTTCATCTGTTTCCCTGTCGGCCTGCCAGATATATTCTCCATCGAAGCAAATACCTGTCGGATATTGCCCCTGTGTATCAAATTTTTTTATTATGGTACCTGTTTGACAAGGAGCAGTCAGGTTCAATAAGAAAAGGAATAATCCTGCTGTAATTAAGTTTCTCATTTTCTTTATTTTTAAATGGTTATGTATAATACATATCATATTACACCTATGCTTGCAAGAAAAGTAACAAAAGGTTCAATATTCTGTTCCACACTTGCTTTCTCAAGGGACTCCATATAAGTTACTCGTTTCTCAACCGGGATTACCATCCAGGAATAACCTCCGGAAGCCAGCATCGTGTTCATAAGGAATCTGGCAATTCTTCCATTTCCGTCTGTATAAGGATGCAGATAAACAAAAAGCCAATGGCCGAGTAATGCTCTCACAGAGGGTTCTGTTTCTTTTGTCAAAAGATCAAACAACACAGGCATAGTATCCCTCACAGAGTTTGGATCAGGGGGGATATGCATTGACTCGCTTATGAAAACAGGTCCATTTCTATATCCTGCCAGATCAGAAGGTTTTACAATACCGGCAGTAACGGAGGGTGCAAATAACTCCCTATACCAATCAGCATGATCTTTTTTGACGACTTCTCCTGCATTTTGCCTGTTTAGAATTTTCCTTATACTCTCTTTCACTATTTGGAAAGCCTGCCAGTAACCCCGGGCTGCCAGTGCATTTATATGTTCTTTATCCTCATCTGATTCATCCGGTTGCCAATTGCCTGTTCTTACTTTTTCAATTAATTCGTGAGATACTTTATACCCTTCAATTGAAAGAGAATGATATGCATCTGTTTTGTAAACCTCCTCCACTTCTTTTAAATACTCCTCTGCGTTTTTTGAAATACCGGGTTTCTCCGGGAAATTATCAATAACAATATCTCTCATCTGCTGCCACATAACATTAATGCGTATTACAGCCGGTGAACTCTCTTTTTCGTATATCAATAACGGGACACTTTTCCCAAATGGGTCTTTTTCTCTGACATCATATCCGGCTGCCTTCATTGATGCGATTATATTATCGGCGATGTCTGATTTACCTATATTTCTAAATGCTCCGGCAATTCTTCCTGCAATTGCTGAATGTCCTCCTTCCAGGAGTGGTCTGAGTATCTCAGAAGGATCTTTTATAAGAAATAATGATGTACGGACATCACCCGGAAATTGCTGATAGAAGCTTTCTGAACAGTAGACCAGAGCCGTCGGAAGTGAATAGATATTGATACCTTTAGATGTGTCAATATCCTTTTTTTCAGGAATGCTCAGTTTAACCTCTAGCATAGATGTTCCGTATAATAGTTCAATAAGATTATTATGAGCTTCAGGGGATCTGACAAGCAGTTGTTTGGGAATGCTCATGTTCCCGGCATGTATTGAAATTGATTCCTCAGGTGAGAGGCACCAGTTATTTGAAAACCTGCGGCTCAGGTATTCTGAACAGAAGTTCCAGTAACTAGTATACCATGAAGTGGAATCTCCGGGTTTTATTCCCGGCCTGCAGATAATATACCATCCTTTCATTACCTCTTGTATAAAACCATTCTCAATCAGCCTTTCACGATGAGTCCTTGTGATATCACCGGCCTTTATTGCTGTAATGCCATTACCTCCTTGTAACTTTCTCAGTATTTCAAGTGATTCTGCTAATTTTTCTGACGGTGTTGCCATTTAGGTTTCTTGTTTTAAACACAGAATGTAATCAGGTTCAGGTTTTAGTTTTCAATGATATGCTATATTTAGTTTATTCTGTTGTTCTGTTTTTAGTTTATCGCGCTGTGTCATATTTAGTATATTGTGCATCAAAAATAAGAAATAATTCGATATGAGCCGGTTAAATTCATTGATTTATTTTAATTCCGGAGCTTACTGATGCTGTACTGCCAGCTACCTGTTTTATCAACGTATTAAAATACTGCTTTAACTACGTTGAAACTCTGTATTATATTTATAAACAGCACATTATATGGAGGGTAATTTTCCGGGATGCAACGAACATGTGTTTTAAAAATGACACTGTAATCCTGGTGGTAGTAGCGTTGCATGCAACGCTACTACTTCGTCACAGCTCCTCATGCTCCTCAAGCCATTTCCTGACTCTCTCATGCTCCGCCTGGTATTTGGCTTGCCATGGCTGTAATTCGTCATGATAAAATTAAGAGGTTTTACTTTTACATCATGGATTACATCCCAGGTCAAAATCCCTTGTTGGTGGAGAGGCAGATACACTAAGGAATTTGGGTGTTATAATCAGAAATGCAACATTTTTTGACAGCATTTGTTTATATATTTACACCTTCTTAATATCTCTGATCATAACAAAACCTTGATTATATGTCGAAAAAGCAGTTAATGACCAGACAATGGGTTAATGGCAAAAACAGAATTAAATGTAAATTGGCACTTATCATTTTTGAAGAAGACAATAACTATATTACATTTTGTCCGGCATTGGACCTTTCCGGGTATGGGGCAACTGAAGAAGAAGCAAAAGAATCTTTTGAGCTTACTCTTTCAGAATATTTTAAATATACAGTCAATAAAAAAACCTTTGCAGACGACCTTAAGAAACATGGATGGATAATAAGAAAGAGTTTTAAAAAACCAGCTGTACCTCCCACAATGCAACATCTGCTTGAAACTAACAAGGATTTTAATAGGATCTTCAACAACTATAATTTCAAGAAAAAAGATACAACTGTTGACATCCCAGCATTAGTTTAATGACTCCATCCATCAAAAATGTAAGTATTGCTTATTTTAGGGCTTTTCTGTCACATCATGGATTAAATCATATAAGTACTACACGCGGACATGAGAAATAGAGCAGAAAAGATTTATCAAGACCCGTCATTTTTCAAACCCATATAGATCCGATACCTCTATTCATCATTAAGAATAATTTAAGGACAATGGGATTAACCCTCACCGATTTACGTAAATTTTTCAATTCAAAGAATTAGTCATAATAAAGACACTCAACTGTGATTGCAGGCTTACGTTTCCGTGTTTTCAGGATAAAATCCCTGTCATTCCGGTGGTTGTAATTCAGTCTGTTGCCACCTGATCCGGCTTAAGAAATCTGTTCATTATCATTTGAATGTAATATCTATAACAACCACTGAATAGGGATCAAGCACAAAAGTCATATCTTTTGAAAAAACTATGCTGCTTTCCACGGGGGTAATAGTACCGGGCTCCTTGATTGAGGCCCGATCATCCAGACCTGCTTTTATTGTGTAGATCTTCACAACAGTATTATCTTTTATTAAGGTTCCCTGTATCCGTGTAAGCAGTGTGTTTATGTTGTTTTCATAATTGACGGCTTTGATTATAATTTTTTTGCCATCATCCGAGCCTGCTGCAATTGCATCCACGCTTCCAGGCTTCCAGTCGGTTGGCTTCATCTGGGAGATATCATCAAAAAACTGTGACCTGTTACGGCTATCCGAGAAAGTACCGGAAGCTGAAGCCAGGTAATTTTCGGCAAAATGTTCCCTGAAGAGCTTTTCAACCACATATCCTCCTCCTGGAAACCATGAAACATGATCATGGTAAATAAAAGCAGTCCAGGTCGGATCATCTTCAGTATTTCTTAACAACAATGCCGGGCATGCCATCTCAAGTTCGTCTCCAAGCCTCTCAAATAGCATAAGTGATCCTGCAGAATGTAATCCTGCTTTCCAGTCGTACGACCGGCAAAGTCCCCATTCAAGTACAGCAAGCTTAATATCCGGATGCGCAGAGTTGCGCACATAATCGCGGAGCTTTACCAGGTAATCCTCTATCCTGAACAGCCCTGTCTGGAAATTCTCAGATTCATATTCATAATTATGACAACCCAGTATGTCAAAGTTATCTCCTGCAATATCAACAACCTTCTGGCTCCAGCTAAGGTCATTCGATCTTTTCTGCCCGCAGGCCACTATTATTACTTCAGGAGCTATCTTCCTTATCTCGCCACCATATACATTGACGATGTTTGCATACTGCTCTGGTGAAAACCCGTGGTTCATAGGTTCGTTGTCGATCTGGAAATATTTTACTTTATATGGTTCGGGATGGCCATTTGAAGCTCTTAGTTTTCCCCATTCAGTGGTAACTGGATCGTTGACATAATGAATCCAGTCTATCGCATACTGAACATCTTCAGGTTTTGTTGTTGTTGCCGGAAGGCAGATAAGAGGTTCGGTGTTAATCTGCCTGCAGAGCTCCAGGTACTCATCTGTTCCAAAACCGTAATAATCGGAATAGCCTCCCCATAGAACGTTAGGATGGTACTTTCTCGACACCCGGGGACCAATCCCGTCTTTCCATTTATATTCTGAAGCAAATGATCCGCCGGGCCACCTCAGGAATGGCGGCTTAAGTTCCTTTAGAGCCTGAAGTATATCAGCCCTTAACATGCCATTTTCCCTGTAATCAGCGCGCATAAGCGAAATATTATCAATCAGCAGGGTACCAGTCCCTTTTGCTTCCAATTCCAGTGTTGCCTTTAAATCTGTCCTGGGGCAAACAAATGAATATGGGATCTTCTCCCAGTCGCCACCTCTGGCTTTAAGAGGTATTTCCTTTAAGATTTTTCCCGTGGAATCTTTTAGTCGCACTGTAAGCCTTAAAGAACCCTCAATATTCTTTACCCAGACTGACCCGTTATAGGTCTGTTCGGACACTAGATAGAACCGTTTCTCACGTACACCTGCTGAGCCTTTTTCAGCCATTAGCTGAAGGGATTTACTACCATTCCTGGAATCTGTATCCGACTCAGTTGCTGTTCCTCCTTCGCCATACGGTTCCCAGTAAGTCCCGAAGTCTTTTCCTTCGAAGCCACACCCGCGTATCTGTTCAGCATAAAGGCCGTCCACAACCGAATGATTGATATGTTCAAGGAAATGACCATAAACACCTTCTGATATCTTTCCTATGGGCCTGTCGACGTCAATATTAAGTATTGCCACTCCGGGACCAGTCAGCATCCTGCCCTGCACGTCCTGTGAAAACAGGCTTGCATTAATCAGAAGAAGTAAACTCATATTGATGAGCAAGATTCGCATGAAAGAATATTGTACTAATCTCATATTAAAATATTAAATATTTAAATAATATATTATTACATTATTTATATCGTCAGAAATTCATAATTATCATAAGAATGCCTTGCTGCGGATAATGTACTTGTCTTTTTTATATACCTTTTCAGCTCAGCATAGAATTTTAAAGTAAATATAAAAAATTGGAACCTGAAGATTCCATGATAAAGAAACTTCAATATAGAAAACTTTTTATAAACATGTCTGATGAACCTATTTGAATTAATCCGCCTGACAACCTGATGAATGAAATTCGTGAATTGAAATGGAACATGAAAAAAATAAGATTTATATATGATGAAAATTATTGAATGTTATTAAATTGCGGGAAACTATAACCCGGAAATAAATATGAAAAGATTATCTCTAATCTTTGTGGCCATATTACTGAATCTTACAAATATCGCGCAGACTGAGCCTGGTTTTATTCCTATGAAGGAACTCTTCAGGAGTGATTTCCTTGTAGGTACGGCAGTCAATGGACGATCCATTACCGGCGATGCCGGGATGACATGGCTTAACGGCTTTCCTGTCAGGGGTAGGACCGATTACCCCCTTCTTTTCGACAGGGATATGAAACCGAAGAAAGCATATTACAGCGTGAAATCAGTTTACCAGAAATAGAAACCGTTAAATGTTGATAATCTAAGTTTATTGCCAATAAATCACTATATTGATCAATCGATTTTGATTGTAAGGCTATATTGCTACATGGTACTATTAATTCGGTTAATAAATTATAGTTTCAAAAATGAATAGTGCTGAAAAAAAATATAACCCATAATAAAAAATTGAGTTAAACTAAAAGTAAACATTATGAAAAGATTTTGTTGGTTAGTATTTCTTGTCAGTTCTGTAGTATTATTAATGCCATCCTGTGGTCCAAAAACAACAACTGAAGCACAATCCCAGGCTGAAGAAAAAAGACAAGTTGTTCCCGGTGAGCAGGCACCTCCCGCAAACCCGGGTCAGCGGAATTTTGGGGGAATGCGTCCTCCGACAGGTTCAGGACCAAGCCAGCCGAGGCCACCGCGCCCGGAACCTACTATTCAGACCGTATCACTCGATGATATGTCAATGAGCGATCCCTTTATTTATCCTGACAAAGAAACAAGTACTTATTATCTGACAGGTACAGGCGGACGTCTTTACAAGAGCACTGACCTGAAGATGTGGACAGGGCCCTACCAGATCATCGACCTCTCCGGTACGTGGATGGATGGTCTCTTTGTTGCGGCCGCAGAGATACACCATTTCGGGGATAAGTATTATTATGCAGGCACGTGGAGCGACCACAGTAACCTGATTGAAAATGTTCCACGACGTTACAATGTGCCAACTAACCAGACACAGCTTTTAGTGTCCGATTCAATAGAGGGGCCTTATAAACCTCTTGTTGCTGATCATGATTTTTGTCTCGGACCCGAAGATTGGGATATCATAGATGGAACGCTTTATGAAGAAAACGACACTGTCTATATGGTAATAGTCCATGAATGGACCCAGCTGATCGACGGAACTATGGCATATATGCCTCTTTCGAAAGATCTGACTCATCGCACTGCCGAGCCTACAACAATATTCCGCGCAAGTGAAGCCCCGTGGTCGAAAGAGATGAACAGTATCGGTGAAGCGACCTTCGGGCTGAAAATGCCAGGTTGGGTTACCGACGGACCGCAGATGTTCAGGACAAAGACCGGGAAACTGGGTATGCTCTGGTCAAGCTGGGGAGAACACAGGTATGCCCAGGGTGTAGCCTATTCTGAATCAGGTAGTATAAAAGGCCCATGGATCCAGGAAAAAGAAGCATTTAAAGGGGACAATTCCGGTCATGGAATGTTGTTTACCACCTTTGACGGGAAACGATTACTGATTATTCACCATGCCGAGGAAAAAGGACCCCGTAAACCACAGCTGTATGAAGTAGATGATTCAGGTGATAAACTGGTACTTGGACAGAAATATAACCCGTAATCAACAAAGATTTTATAAATATTCCGTTAAACCTATTAAATTTCAAATTATGAAAAAAGTTATTTTTATTGTAACCGCAGTTTTGATTTGTGGTCTGGCATCATCCCAGCCGGGAATGCGTGCTCCGCAGGTAGAGCCACCGCCGGAAGGATTTAAACCTGCATCAACCAATATTTTTATATCACAATACCCGGCTGTTAATGCGCAGACACATCAGGCCATATTCAGAGTTGTAGCTCCTGATGCAAAATCTGTTCAACTGCGGTTGGGTGGAAATCACGACATGAAAAAAGACACAAGTGGCGTTTGGTGGATTACTACTGATCCTCTGGTAGTTGGTTTTCATTACTATGCCATCGCAATTGACGGAGTTCCTGTTATGGATCGGAATACAGAAGCCTTTTTCGGCAGCAACTGGGAATCATCAGGAATAGAAATCCCCGAAGGACCTGAAGGGGATTATTACAGGTTTAATAAAAACATTCCTCATGGACAAATTCGTTCCATATACTATTGGTCGGAAATTAATGGTATGGAACGTCACTGCAATGTTTATGTTCCTGCTGAATATGAGCAGAATCCCCAAAAGAAGTATCCGGTGCTGTACCTGCTTCACGGTTGGGGTGAGGATGAGAACGGCTGGTCCAACCAGGGACACATGGGTAACATCATGGATGGATTGATTGCATCCGGTAAAGCTGTTCCCATGATCGTAGTAATGGACTGCGGCGATTTCAAGGCCAACTCCGATGTACGCATGGCTCCAATGAGTGATGTAACCCAGGTCTACATTAAGGACCTGATGCCTTTCATCGACAAGACCTTCCGCACCAAGACCGACAGGCAGAACCGAGCGATGGCCGGATTGTCAAGAGGTGGTATGCAGACAACTACCACTGTTTTCAATAATATGGATAAATTTGCCTGGATGGGTACGTTCAGCGGATTCTTCATGGGCAGAATGGGCCCGGGAGGCGGTGGAGAAGCCCCTTCTGTTGAAACAGCTTTCAACGGTGTCTTCAAAGACGCTGCTGCTTTCGACAAACAGATGAACCTGCTGTTCATAAGCACCGGTACCGAAGAACGCAGTCCCAAGGAACAGGTCGAAGCCCTCGAGGCTCATGGCATCAAGCACATTGTTTTCCACGAATCCCAGGGCACCGCCCACGAATGGCTTACCTGGCGCAGAGCACTCAATGAATTTGCTCCAAGATTATTTAAATAAGATATTATTTTTGTCAAAAAAGAGGGTATCTCAAAAGTGACACCCTCTTTTCTTTAAGATTAAAGTCCATTTCGCTCCTTTTCCTGTTTGCCATGGCGTAAACATTATGTGGAAAGGTACACAATCCATTCTCCGTCGATTAAATATATAACACATAGTATATCAGATTGTTAAGTATTTAAAACGTTGCGTCACCAAATATTAACTTCAGCTATACATAACTTAAAAACAAATTTCGACAAGTTCTATAACATTACCAAATCGGTTTTAAAAAATCGTTTAAACGAGTCTGATAATTTTTATTTATATCCAAATAAACCAATTAACCATTAAAAGGAGACACAGTGTTTGGAACTATCCAGTTTCTCGTTATATTTGTATAACATTAAACGGCACTTCCGATTTTATAACTGATACAATTACTAAATATCAAGAAACCTTAATACTATCATGAAAAATTTATATTTCTTTATTTTAATATTCATGGCATTGGCATTGGCCTCATGCAGTGATTCGAATCCCGTATTGACCATTGAAGGCGGCCAGATAATCGGTGTACAGACCCCGACGGAGGGAATTATTGCATATAAGGGTATTCCTTTTGCAGCCCCTCCCATTGGCAACCTGCGTTGGAAAGAGCCGCAGCCCGTTGTGCCCTGGGAAGGCGTAAAGGTGGCAGACACTTACGGCGATGCTGCCTCGCAAACAACATGGGATCCCGAGAGTTTTTACGGCAGGGAATGGCGTGCCAGCGGCTCTGTTCCGTTCACCGAGGACTGCCTCTACCTGAATATCTGGACTCCCGCAGCAGGCAAAACGGGTAAGAAACTACCCGTTGCCATGTGGATACACGGTGGTGGCTATCGTGAAGGCTTCGCCTATGAACCGGAAATGGACGGCGGAGAGGATTGGGCTTCACGTGGTGTAATTTTGGTTCAGGTAACTTACCGTCTCGGCTCTCTGGGATTCTTCTCACACCCGCTTTTGTCGGCTGAAAGCCCCCACGGTGTCTCAGGCAATTATGGCCTGTTTGACCAGGTTGCAGCAATTAAATGGATTCATAATAATATTGAACAGTTCGGCGGTGACCCCGACAACATAACCATCTTCGGTCAGAGTGCCGGCGCCGGTAGCGTCCAGTCATTATGCGCTTCCCCACTGTCCAGGAACCTGATCAACCATGCAATAAGCATGAGCGGCGGCGGTCTGAGCGACTTGAGACCAGCTACCCTGCTTGATACCGCCCAACTGGCCAACAAGAAGATGATGGACTATTTTGAGAAGACTACATTGGATGAAATGCGCGCTCTTTCTTTCGAGGAACTTCGACAAATGTCGGGTGATTACATGGATGCCACCAAAAATCGCGTAATGTGGGGTCCTGTTGTCGACGGTTATCTATTAACAGGCACTTTTAGTGATATGGCGCGTGCTGGCGAAATTGCCGACATCCCTTATATGTTTGGATTTACCGCCAATGATATGAATGATATGACGAAGGCCGTGGGAGATTTCTGTGCCCTGCGAGCAGAACAAAGCAGCAAGCCTGCTTATGCATATTTATTCGCACGCCCTCTGCCGGGTGATGATAATGGAGCTTTCCACTCTGCGGATTTGTGGTATGTGTTCCATTCGCTTTCGCACAGCTGGCGGCCTTTTACGGCTGGCGACGAGGCTTTAAGCAATAAAATTGTCGACTACTGGACTAATTTTGCCAGGTTCGGTGATCCTAACGGCAAGGACGGGGGACTTTGGACTCCTTACTCTGCCGGGCTTCCTGAATTTATGGTATTCGATGTGGATGGCGACGAAGCAGCCTGCACCATGACCGACACTCCTGAATACAAGGGCAACTCCTTCAGGAGGTAAAAGACTTAATTAGAAACCACATCTGCTTCCAACTTGCTTCCAGAATAAATTAAGAAACCTGTAAGTAATTAACTTACAGGTTCTCTTCTTTCTGTTTTGTAGTAAGGGATGATTATTCGCTATACTCATGATCCTCTTGGGGTAGCTTAACAAAGAAAAATCCCTGCCATCCGCCTGTTTCAGACAATATTGGAAAACAAAACAGCTGGGGGTGAGTACATGAGGCCATAGGATTACGCCTCGTTCCACTCGGCGTGATCCTCTTGGGTAGCTTAACAAAGAAAAATCCCTGCCACGCTTCGCGTGGCTTGTGTCTTTTTGTTTTTATCCCTTACATCCCGCTTTGCGTGATGACGGTCTAAAAACAAAAATCCCCATCAGCCTTTCGGCTGACAGGGATTTTTCTTTGTAGCGGAGGGAGGATTCGAACCTCCGACCTTTGGGTTATGAGCCCAACGAGCTACCACTGCTCCACCCCGCAGTTTTGTGGGTGCAAAGTTAATATATATATGCCAATTAACAAATATTATTAGGTTTTTTAGTATTAGCTAAGATCATATTTGAAGTGGCTGCAAAAACAATAATACACTAAATTTGTTCTATAATAAAAAAAAACAAGACCATGCCACGAGTATTTACAGCAACAGAAATAGAAAAAGAAGAAAAAGAGGTAAAACGTGATTATCTCGACCGTCATATG
>Ga0272441_10012769_pt1 | contig 12205 bp, 11 predicted proteins | sample SSMProp6N_FD_193582 | JGI IMG/M metagenome (GOLD analysis project Ga0272441, IMG submission 193582) | Marine sediment archaeal communities from Little Sippewissett salt marsh, Falmouth, MA, United States - SSM-Prop-6N | ecosystem: Environmental > Aquatic > Marine > Wetlands > Sediment ...
GACCGGCTTCAAGCGTGACGTCTGACGATTCGGGGGCTTCTCTCGCGAGCATGGGTAGCTTCCTTGTCCGTGGAGCCTTGATGCAAGTATACTGCTGCATCCGAAACTGATAGACACACGCACGCTCGTGCGAGGAGGTAGGGATGAAGAAGGTTCTTACTCTTGCTGTATTGATGCTTCTGGTTCTATCCACAGCCGTCGTGGCACTTGCGGCAAACGGCTACGATGGGCCGTCCTCCAACGCCGGTGATGGCGTCTCCGACGGAAGCGAGTTCGACGCGCAGCCCGGTCCTTTTGGCGCAACTGATCCGTTCGGTCCCGCTCCGAATTCGGGTGACGGCGTTCCCGATGGCAGCGATCTGGATGCACCCAACGGACCCAACTAACACAACCGATTCATTCTTGTTCGACACGAAGCCCGACCCCGGTGATTCACCATCCGGGGTCGCCTCATTTGCTGACGTCTTGCCCTCGCATACACCCGTCACGGCATTCGCAGCTGGAAGCTGATCGAAGCTACGTCTTGCTCGCGGTGTCAGTTGCAGAGGAGGTGCTTGGTTCGGATCTCAGAGACAGAACGTGTCGAGCAACACTTCACAACGAAGTTCGAGATCTGGACTGCGATTGCACGTTCACGGTCATCGGTCGCCATCGAGCGGGAGACGAACCGCGTGTCGCCGACTTCATGCTTCCTGTGTTGTGGGTGATGAGCCTCGAGCCACAGCCTGCCGCAAGTCCTCCTGCATCTGCACCTTATTGAGGTACCGGTAAAGGCCGTCCTGCGCCATCAGCTGTTCGTGCGTCCCCTGCCCTTCGATCCGGCCCTCCTGCAACACGACGATGTTATCTGCGTTCCGGATCGTCGATAGGCGATGCGCAATGACGATGCTCGTCCGACCGGCCATCAGACGCTCCAGCGCCTGCTGAATCAGCATTTCGGTCTCGGTGTCCACCGAGGAGGTTGCCTCGTCCAGAATCAAGATCGGCGCGTCTTTCAGAACGGCCCTGGCGATCGCCAGCCGCTGCCGCTGCCCACCCGAGAGCTTGACCCCGCGCTCTCCGATCAGCGTGTCGTAGCCGTCTGGGAGCTGCTCGATGTAGTCGTGAGCGTTGGCGATGCGTGCTGCTTGGATCATCTCCTCCTTCATCGCTTCGGGCCTTCCGAACAGGATATTCTCCCGAACCGACCCGTGGAACAGGTAGACCTCTTGGAGCACGATGCTGATCTGGCGCCGCAGGCTCACAAGCGTCAGGTCTCTGATGTCATGACCGTCAAGTGCAATCGCACCCTTGGACACATCGTAGAACCTCGGCACCAACATCGATAGGGTGGTCTTCCCCACACCTGTCGGCCCAACGAGCGCCACAACCGATCCCGGCTCAACGTTCAGATCGATGTTCTCCAGCACCATGTCGCCCGCGCTGTATCGGAAGCTCACACCGCGGAAACGGATGTCACCCCGAGCTCGTCCAGCTAGTTCCACGGCGTTGCGACGCTCGGCCACGTCGGGCTCCTGCTCGAGAAGCTCGGCGACCCGATCGGCGCCGGCCAGCGCCTGCTGGACGCTCTCCCAAGCACTGCTCAAAGCGCGGACTGGCTGGTAGAGGAGTTCGAGATACAGGAAATACGCGACCAAATCGGCCACCGGCAGCGTCCCGCCAAGCACGAGCCGCCCCCCGAAGTAGATCAGGATGATCGTTCCACCCGCAGCGGAGAACTCGACCGATGGGTGGAACACAGCCATCAACCGCAATGCGCGCAGCAGTGAGTCCCGGTAATGAGAGATGCGGGTCCAGATGTGCTCCGCTTCGTCGTCCTCGCGGGTGAACGCCTGGATCTCCCGGATCCCCGAGATATTGTCGTTGAGTGCCGCGTTGAGTTCGCCAAGTTCGACCTGCCGTTTGCGAAACGCAGGCCGCACGTAGCGTGCAAATCCCCGCATGGCAAGGACGATGAGAGGAATCGGAAGCATCGATAGCAGGGCAAGCTGCCAGCTCATACTAACGAGCACCGCGGTGACGCCCACAAGCATCAGAACATTGACCAGAACATCCGGAATCGCATGGGCAACCAGCTGCTCCAGCAGATCGGTATCGTTCACAGCTCGCGACATCAGTTGCCCGGTCTGCTTGTCTTCGTAGAAGCGTAGGGAAAGGCGCTGTAGATGTCGATACACCTCGTTGCGAACGTCGGCCACAACATGCCAACCGGCCACATGCGCCGCGTAGCTCCTGACAAACCGCATCACGGCGCGGATCAGGTAGACGGCCAGCGCCAGAAGCGCCAGCCGCGCAACCAGGCCCGTTGTCTCCGGTGACGCTTCTGGGGAAGTGACTGCTGAGATCATCGTCTTGACCAGCCACGGCCCGATCAACTGAATCCCAACCAACGCCAGCATACCGAAAATGGTTAGTGCCAGCGGTAGTCGGTACCGCCCCAGATGCTTCAACACCCACCGCAAGGACTGCACCGTATCTCTCCTTTGGCGAGAAACGCCCATCGGCGAGACTCATCTGCCGCATTGCGGCAGCCAGAGCTGGATTCTACTGCACGGCCGCCTCGCCTCGCAGCAGCGGCTGTGGAACCTCGGACGCAAGCGACCATGCGCGAGCTCCAAGACGGCCTACCTGTCTTGCTCATCCGCCACGTCGCCGAGGGCCGGCAATCCCACTCGAGGCTGGGTCGTTGACGGCACCACGGCGTTCGAGCTAGCTTGGCACGGGAGAAGTCTCTCACTGGAGGCGAGCTCATGCGCACATGGGGTTCTTGTCTGTTGCTTCTTGCGGGCCTCGTTTCGGCGTCACTTGCCGGATTGTGCCTGCCGGCCGATGTGCTGTACCCCGTGGACATCCTGCTGATCACAACGTCCGATTGGACGGACGTACGGCTGGTCGGCGCCACATTGGTGATCGACGGCTACGAGGTGGTGGATGGCGGCGATGCCACAAACCTGAACATCTCGACTGCCGGAGGGCTCTCGGTCAGCCGGGCGATCGAAGGTGACATGCGTGTCGAGGTCAGGTTCCGCGGCTACTTCGCACAGATCTCAGGAAGCTGGGTACGGATCGAAGTCCAAAAGGGGCATCTCGGGAACACCACCGTCTCCTTCTTGCCAAGGGACGGCACGACGCCGACCGCGTTCGCATCGTACATCCACCGCGGCGTAGCCCCAGGCAGTTCTCAAGCCAACCAGCGGACGTTTTCGCTGGCCGTCTCTCAGATCACATCGAGGATCGAGCCGTGGGTTCTCCCTGCGCCATCGGAATCATCGATCGGCGGGCAGAAGGTGCTGGCGTTCTACTACCCGTGGTACGGCTCGCCCGACGGACCAAGCGACGAGTGGGTCCACTGGAATCCGCTGCGGGCCAATCGAGACTCTACGCATGTCCCGGCCGCCGGCTACTACGATTCCCTCGATCCCGAAACCGTCCGCCGCCATATTGGACAGGCTAAGGAGGCAGGGATCGATGGGTTCATTGCATCCTGGTGGGGGCTCCACACATTCGAGGACCGCGCGTTCGGCGTACTCCTCGAAGCGGCCGAGCAAGAGGATTTCCTGGTCACTGTCTACTACGAGTCCGCCGAGCTCTACTCACAAATCGTCAGCGATGTCAGCGCCATCGTATCCCGCTACGCATCATCACCGGCGTTCCTCGTGGTCGATGGGCTTCCTGCGATCTTCTTCTACGTCCGGGTGATCTCGAAGTTCACTGTAGAGGAATGGGAGAGAGCGTTTGAGATGCTCGATCAGCGCAACCGCAGCATCTTCGCCATCGCTGATAGCCTCGATCCGCGGTACCTCGAAGCCTTCGAAGGCCTTCACACCTACAACCCTGTGGCGATGACGATGGAGACGACTGCGGAGCTGTATCGATCCGCATCGCTTGCTGCGCGGATGAAAGGCAACCTGTTCGCTGCCACGGTGCTCCCCGGCTACGAGGAAGCGGTCTACCGGCCCACGAGTCCGCGGGCCGATCGAGATGGTGGAGATACCTACCATGCGTACTGGGATCTCGCGAAGGCCAGCAAGCCGCACTGGATCCTGATCACCAGCTTCAACGAGTGGCATGAAGGCTCCGAGATCGAGCCAAGCGTGGAGTTCGGAACCCATTACCTGGAACAGACGCTTCGCGAAGCTGCCGCCTGGCGGGCGGGAGAGGCCATCCCCGATGAGCCTGCGCCAATCCCTGTGGGTGACAGCGGCGATCGCGACGGAGATGGGGTGCCCGATAGCGAAGATTTCTGCCCCGATTGGCCTGGAGACCCAACGATGAACGGCTGCTAATCTGGGGACACATACCCCATTTCCTTCTTCGTGCTCGTGCGCCACGCGCTGCGAAATGCGGTATGTGATGTTATGAAAGCGCGCCTCCTTTGCCGGCAGTGAAGTACGCTGCCGGTGAAGACAAGCGGTCGACACCGCAAGGAGACGCACGATGCAGCGTATCGCCGTTCGATTCCCACAAGCATTACACGTGGGCACTGGTACAGGACGAGACGGGGAAGGTGCTGCGGGAGCAGCGGGTGAACCACACGCAAGGCGCACTACGAGACTTCCTTGAGGAGTGCGAACCAGGATCACCGGCAGCCGTAGAGACGATCGGCAACTGGTACTGGATTACCGACGAGATCGAACAGGCGGGGATGGTCCCGCAACTGGTGAGTGCACGTCGAGCCAAGCTCATGAACGGATTGGTGAACAAGACCGGCAAGTTGGATGCACGAGGACTGAACCGGCTTCAGCGATCGGGAACGTTGCCAACGGTGTGGATCCCGCCATGGGAGCTGCCACGGACACGAATGGTGCTGGTTCGACAGCGAACCAAACTGAAGAATCGGATCCATGCGAACCTGGCGAAGTACGGGTTGAGAACAGACGGAGTCACTGATCTGTTCGGTGTACGAGGGCGACAGATCATCGGTCGATGTCTTGAAGAGCTTCCTGTGCAGACGAGATATGCAACACAAGCTCTGCTCGACGAACTCGATCATCTCCAAGTGAAGATCGGGCAACTGGAAGAGCGGATGGCCGAGCTGTTCAGCGGGTTGAAGTCTCTGGACAACATCAAGACGTTGCCCGGTGTTGGGTTCATCCTTGGGGTGGTCATCCTCACCGAGGTTGGCGATGTGGCGAGGTTCCCTTCTGCAAGCCATCTCGCTTCGTATTCGGGGATGACACCAAGGGTCCATGCCAGCGGAGGACACGTCCGGTACGGACGCACAAGACCTGATGTCAATCACTACTTGAAGTGGGCCTATGCCGAGGCAGCGAATGTCGCAATGATGCATCGAGGTCGACACCCTCAGCGTCATGTCAGCCGCCTGTACGAACGAGTGAAGAGTCGACGAGGACATCCGAAGGCGATCGGAGCTGTCGGGCGACACTTAGCTGAAGCGACGTACTGGATGCTGACCAACTGCGAGTCATACAGAGATCCTGCTGCACAGCAGACCGAAGAGTCGAAGAGGGAGGCGTGAGCGCGACGGGGGACATGAACCTTCGAGGTTCGCTATGTGATTGCGACACGTCACCCGAACAACCTATTGCTGCTTGGACAGCGAAGAGATGACTCCGACTCACCGGACAACAGGCTAGCAGCTACGTTCACAAGGAGGGCAACCTGCAATACCCCCTTGACAAACGGCGCGCTTTCAGAGATGTCCCCGGAATTCAGGCGTCGATCTTGCCGATCTTCGTCCCAGCGAACCAAACCCCGTCAAGATCCGTCCCGCACTCGGGGCATGCTCCGTCGATCAATCTGCTCTGCTCCAACACAAACCCACACCGCTTCAGCAGCAACGCGTCGCACTCGGGGCAATGCGTGTCCTCGAAGCCACCGGGAAGGTTGCCAACGTACACATACTTCAGCCCCACATCACGGCCGATGGCAAGCGCCCGTTCCAGTGTTGCCCGTGGCGTCACGGGATGGCGTTGCATCCGGTACGCCGGGAAGAACCGCGATACGTGCCAGGGGATGCTCGCGGAGATTCCGGCAACCGCCTCCGCCGTCCAGCGCAGTTGGTCCTCGCTGTCGTTGAGACCGGGGATGAGCAGGGTTGTCACCTCAACCCAGACATCTTCACGCAGGAACTGCTCGATGGCGTGGAGCACAGGCCGGACATCCCCACCCACGACGTGTCGGTAGAAGTCATTGGACACCGATTTCAGGTCGATGTTGATCCCGTCGATCCACGGGGCAGCCAGCTCGATCGCCTCGGGGGTCATGAAGCCGTTGGAAACAAGGACGTTCCTCAAACCGGCGTCGCGGGCATCCCGGGCGGTATCGAGCACGAACTCCATGTTGATCGTTGGCTCGGTGTACGTGTAGGCAATCGTCTCACACCCCGCTTCGAGCGCAGCCTCAACGAGTGCCGGCGGCGTCTGCTCCGCTCCGCCAGCACTCGGGATGCCGAGACTCTCGAGATCGCTTGCGTGGGCTCTTGGCCACTGCGAGATGTCGTGGTTCTGGCAGAACTGGCAAGTGAAGTTACAGCCTACGGTGGCAATCGAATAGCTGAGCGTTCCCGGAAGCAGGTGGAAGAGCGGTTTCTTCTCGATCGGATCGACGCTCTGCGCGACGAGCCGCCCATACACAAGGCTCACGAGCGTCCCTTGCCGGTTCTCCCGAACACCACACCGTCCTCGCACTCCGGGAGCGATCATGCATCGATGCTCGCAGAGAGCACATCGAACGCGGCCGTCGCTGAGTCGGCTGTAGAGCAGAGCTTCTTTCATCTCGCTCACCTCGGACGTTGCGGCTTGCCCTGCACGGTTCGGCACGTTCGGATCATCGGCCATCGCTTCTGGCGACCGGCCCCGGATAAGTTCCGATCGCTGCATGCTAGCACATCGTTCCCGCGCCATCCCAGACGGGATCCTGAAGTCGCCCCCTTGGATCGCGTACCATCTGCACCATCATGACCATTGTGCAGATCGATTCGCTCTCCCATAGCTTCGGCGCCCAGGAGCTGTTCGCGCCGTTCTCGGCGCAGGTTGCCCGCGGAGACCGGGTTGCCCTCATCGGTGACAACGGAACGGGGAAATCCACGCTCCTCGCTGCGCTCGCGGGCGAGCTGCGCCCGAGCAGTGGCGCGGTGCAGGCTGCGTCCGGAGTTCGGATCGGGTACCTCCACCAGACCGCACGTCTGCACGGAGTGGAAACACTGATCGAAGCGATGGAGGCGCCGTTTGATGAGCTTCGCACGATGGAGAGAACCCTGCGTCGTCTGGAGCACGATCTTGCGGCAGGAAGCGATGCCGAGGCGGAGGCGGAGGCGAGCTATGATACGCTTCTGCATGCGTTTCGCGACCGTGGTGGATACGAGGTCGATGCGAGGATTCGGGCGGTGCTGGCCGGTGTCGGCTTCTCACGCGACATGTTCCCGAGGCCGATCGAGCAACTGTCCGGCGGGGAATCTGCCCGCGCGGCGCTCGCGCGGGTGTTGCTGGAAGCGCCGGACCTGTTGATGCTCGACGAACCGACCAACCACCTAGACTTCGAAGCGCTCGATTGGCTAGAGGAATCGTTGATCAGCTTCGATGGCGCCGTCGTGCTCGTTTCGCACGATCGCCATCTGCTGGAGAAGGTCGCCAACCGCACGTGGGAGATCGCGTTTGGCGAGATTACCCAGTACCGTGTCGGCTACGAGAAGTCGCGGGCTCTCCGAGATGCATTCCGCCGACAGCACGAGAAGCAGTTCCGAGACCAGCAGGACGAGATCGAGAAGATGAGGGAGTTTGTCCGCCGGCACCAAGCCGGGCAGAAGCATCGCCAGGCCAAGGATCGAGAGAGGAAGCTCGAGCGGATCGAGGCCGAGCGGATCGAGAAGCCTCGCACGGCAAAGCGGATGGCGCTTACCATCCCGATCGACAAACCAACCGGACGGACCGTTCTTGAGACCTCGGACTTGCAGGTTGGCTACGACACGCCTCTGTTCGACACGCCCCCCCTTCGGCTGGAGCGGCAAGAACGAGTGGCAATCGTGGGCCCCAACGGATGCGGCAAGACCACGCTTCTCAAGTCGATCATGGGGTCGGTCCCGCTTCCTAGCGGGCGGATCCGACGGGGGCACAACGTTCACCCCGCGGTGTTCAGCCAAACACAAGAGGGCCTCCACAGCGGAGGCAGCGTTCTTGATGCGGTGTTGGAATGGAGTTCGATGACCGTTGGCGAAGCGCGATCGTACCTTGGCAAGTTCCTGTTCTCAGGCGACGACGTGCACAAGTCGTTGGCTTCGCTGTCCGGTGGGGAACGGAGCCGACTCGCTCTGGCACAGCTCTCACTGATCGAAGGCAACCTGCTTCTTCTCGACGAACCGACCAACCACCTTGATCTCGCCAGCCAGGAACTGCTCCAGGAGGCGTTGATGCGCTACCAGGGAACGGTGGTGCTAGTTTCCCATGACCGGACGCTGCTGGAAGCGATCTCCACCCGGTTGTGGATCATCGAGGAAGGCAGCCTGACGGATGTCGCCTATGGCTACAAGACCCACTGCGAGCGTCGACGGGTGGCTGGCGGCAAGGAACAGACCGCACGTGGATCATCCGGGGTCCGCCCAGAGGCCAACCCTCGCCGGGAGAATCGTTCGCCCGCCTCGGAGTCGGCTGGCGCTCCATCCAAGCACAAGAAACTGGATCGGTATCGGGTGCGACGCGCCGAGGAGCGTATCCACGAGCTGGAGAGCGAGATCGAGAGGCTGGAGAGTGAGATGCAACGTCTCGAGCGGGAGATCGCGACAGCCACAGACGTAGGGGACGGACGAGCGATCGCCGAGTTGGGCCAAGTTCACACGGAAACGGGCGATCTTCTGTCGGTACAGGTCAAGGCGTGGGAGCAGCTCATCGGCGAAATCGATCCAGATCTGAATTCGGGTCCAGCCAGCGCCGATCAACACGGGCATACGGGCCGCAACTGAACTCCGAGGCTCGCTGTTCAGAGTGCGGCATCGGCTGCTACGATCGAATGCGAGCAGCCGCTCGCTCCCCGGATGGTCCTCCTTGAAGGAGAGGAACGCGCCATGAACGACATGCAACATCACGACATCGCGGCCAACGTCCGACGAATTCTTGGAGAAATCCCGGAGTCTGTGACCCTGGTGGCGGCAGCCAAGACCCGGTCTGCAGATGAGGTGGCCCAGGTTCTCGTGGCAGGAGTTCGCTCAATCGGAGAAAACTACCTCCAAGAGGCCGAGCAGTTGCGTGCCCAACTCGGCGATCGCCCTGGGGTACGATGGCACATGATCGGTCACCTGCAGCGAAACAAGGCGAAGCGCGCCGTTCGGCTGTTTGACCTGATCGAAACGGTCGACTCGGTGCGTCTTGCTGCCGAGATCGCCAAGCACGGCCGAGCGCTCGGCAAGACCCAGGAGATTCTGATCGAACTCAACAGTGCCGCCGAACCGGGCAAGTCCGGCGTGCTCCCGGGAGACGTTCAACCACTCGTCCGGGAGATCTTGTCGATGGATCATCTTCGGATCCGTGGATTGATGACGATGGGTCCCCTGACCGCCGATCCGGAAGAGAGCCGCCCGTGGTTCCGGGTGGCCCGAGAGGAGTTCCAGTCGCTTCGCGAGATGCTCCGTGCCTCGGAGGAGACGGCCGAGATCCTCTCCATGGGGATGAGCGGATCGTACCACGTCGCCATCGAGGAGGGCGCGACGGCGGTGAGAGTAGGCACAGCGCTCTTCGGACCGAGGGAATCCCAGATCATGAAGGAGGCGTTGGAATGAGGATCGGGGTGTTGTCCGACACGCACGACCGGCTGCCGATGATCGACACTGCAGTGCGGCTGTTCAACGCAGTCGGCGTCGAAGTTGTACTCCATGCCGGGGATCTGGTCTCACCGATCGTCGCCGAGGCTTTTTCGGGATTGTCTTGTCGTCTGATCGCCGTGTTCGGCAACAACGACGGAGATCGCTTGTACCTCACGGAACGGTTCGCCAAGCTCGGGATTGGAGGGTTCTTCGGTGATCACCACGAGTTCATCCTCGGCGACCGCCGGCTCGTACTGATGCATCAACCGCGGTCGATCGAGGCGCTTGCTGCAAGCGGTGAGTTCGACTTGATTGTGTACGGCCACACCCATCGAATCGACCTACGCACCGTAGGAGCCGGCAAGGGGACAACCATCCTGAACCCGGGTGAGGCGTGCGGTTGGCTTACCGGCCGAGCCACAGCCGCGATCGTCAACCTGGATTCGCTGGAAAGCGAGCTCATCGAACTCCACTCCTGACAGCTCGAGAGACGTTGGTGCAGGCCGGTCGAGAAGCCATCCGACCAGCGCTCACCTCGTTGACGTGCCCAGGCCGAAACGGATGCGGACGATATTCGCCGAACGCATGTCGTGACTGCGGATGCGGAATCGCCCGAGCTGCGAAGTTCGCTCGGCGTGGCTTCCGATACACGGAGTATCATCGACGCCTTCGATCGACACGATTCGAACCGTGTCTAGATCTGCAGGAATCCGCGTCAGGTCAAACGAGGTGTCTGCATCTTGGCGCGCAAGCTCACGGTACAATACGCGGTGATCCCCGTCGATGATGCGGTTGATCGTGGATTCGATCTTCTCGATCTCTTCATCACTGAGCGGGCGGGGAACCCGGTAGTCGCACTTAGACTTGCGATCGCCGAGATGCGTCTCGAGGGGCGCCACACAACCGAATTCCACCTTCATCACGGCAGAGAGAAGGTGTTCGGCGGTGTGCATTCGGGCGATCACAGGAGGTTCGTTCATCGGTCCTCTCTCTCCTCGAATCCCAAGCTAGCGTCACTGTGTTGCTCCCGATACTCGGTGCGCACGTCAGCTTCGCCGTCATCCATGTTCGCCAGAAGGCGCCCGATGACCTCGTCCATCAAACAGGCAAGGATCTTCCTGACGTCCGGATCAAGACCCGCTGTGCAGGCAGCGTGATCGAACAGCTTGACGACGGTTCCAAGACGTTGACCATCGCTTGGCTCACTCGAACCCCCGGAGGATTCTTGGAATCCGTGCCCGGGATCTCCGCTCGGCACTTCATATCCTCGGGGTTGACAGCGTTCCAATCGCGGATACCCTACAACCACCAACATGATGCAAGCGATTGCAGTGTCCGACATTCACGGCAACATCCGCATCTACGAGCTTCTTCTCCGTGTCGCCGCCACCTGGAAGTCAACTTCGTTGTTCATCGCTGGCGATCTCGCGCCTTCTGCTATGCACGAAAGCACCCCCGAAGAGACGAACGACGGAACGTCGCTGCAGCGCGATTTCTTCCGGCACGATTTTATCCCACTGTTTGACGCATTTCTCGTGAACCACCGGCATACGGATGTCTACGTAATCATGGGCAACGATGACCGCCGCGCCAACGAAGATCTGCTGTCGGCGTTCGATGAACGACTGCCCAATTTCCATCTGGTCAACAACCGGCTGGTTGAGCTCCGCGAGACAAAGCAGATGATGCGGTTCTTCCCCGATGATGTGTCGATGCTCTACGTATGCGGGTATCCGTACGTCACGCCGGGAGCCGGCTTGCTGATGGATTGGGTGAAGTACGACAACAGCCTGAAGCTCCGACCGGCCGGGATGGACCCTTGCGCCGACGTGTTCGAGGCCGGTGTCGATTCCGTGCCGGCTGATCAAGGCGAACCCCGGACCACAATCGGGGACGACATGGAGCAGTTCGATCGTTTCCTGCAACGAGACGGCGCCGGCTCGTCCGACGACACTCCGGGGATTCCGTACGATCCACGAAGAACGATCCACCTGTTTCACAGTCCGCCGTACGGCACACAGCTCGATCTTGCCGCTCCGCTGGGAACGGTCGACCGCCTACGGCGCAACGAGCATGTCGGAAGCTCCGAGATCCGGCGGTTCATCGAGCGGACGCAGCCGCACCTTGTGTTGTGCGGGCATTGTCACGAGTCCGCAGTCCTCGGCAGCTACAAGGATCAGTTGGGCGAGACCCGCTGTGTCAACCCCGGAAGCCAGGCACACCTGAACGTGCTGAGCTTGGTCCAATTCGATGTGGAGGATCCGACCAAGATGACGCAACTGTATGTGAATGCCGACTAGCGCGAGAAGAAATGATCCGCCTGTGGCTTGGGCAGGCGGAGGTCGGAGGGGCTCCGCCTCTCGCGAAGCCCCTCGGTGACTCTAGGAGTGGGTCGCCACAGGCAAACCGGGCTCGCCTGAACCGAATTCAGGGTGGCACCGTACCCGCGGC
>Ga0272441_10012771_pt1 | contig 12204 bp, 6 predicted proteins | sample SSMProp6N_FD_193582 | JGI IMG/M metagenome (GOLD analysis project Ga0272441, IMG submission 193582) | Marine sediment archaeal communities from Little Sippewissett salt marsh, Falmouth, MA, United States - SSM-Prop-6N | ecosystem: Environmental > Aquatic > Marine > Wetlands > Sediment ...
AAATGGCCTGTCGCTGGGCCACGTTTCCGATGGTTCGCCCAAGGCGCCAAATGCCGCAGCCAGCGAAATGATCAACGCGAATGCACATGTCCTCATGCTGATACCCTCCCCGCTTCCGCACGTTTTCCTCCGTTTCCCGCGTCATTGGAGAAAAGGCGAGATGTGGGCGGAACCAGTCCTGCCGTCCGCCTGTGTCCCCGCAGCCTTTTACCCAGAGGCCCTCTCCATCGCCAATGATGTGGTTACCCTGCCAAAGTCCCGCACAGATGTCAAGTTGTAGTGAGGCACGAATTATCCCCACGGGTGTATCGCGCTCTGCACCAGCTATGATGCTTGCGGGAAGCATTGAGGAGGGGGGGGTGTTGTACGCTTCATGCCCGGGGCGCCAGCGTCGGCGCATTGCGCCTGACGGCGCTGCGAAGTCAGGGTTCAGAAGGCGGCCAAGCCGTTCTCGTCGTAGACGCGGATCTCGCAGATGCGGGCGTGGTCGAGGCCGTTGGTGGCGGTGGTGGTGATGCGGAGGGCCGTGAGGGGCGTGGGGTCGATGCGGTGCATGCGGCGGCGTTGGTAGTTGCCGTCCACTTCGGCCAGCGTGCGCCACCCGCCATCCACGTATCCTTCGATCGTGTAGTCGCGCACGGTTTCAGGTTGAGGTGTGCCCCAACGCATGCGTTCGGCGTAGCCGTCGGAATGCGTGAGGGTCAGGGGGCGATGAAGCGCGGTGTCGAAGATCAGTTGGACTTCGATTGGTTCGACGGGCGCATCCCAGCGCAGCTCGAGCCGGGCCGGCAAGCCCTTGGCCGGGTCGCTCATCCAGCGGTGCGTGCCGGGTTGCGCGCGATCCGGCGGGGCGCCTTTAGGGCCATGCACCGCGCGCGTCGCACCGTAGATCACGTTGACCGCCGGGCCGTCGCTCTGTGCGCTGGACGCGGTGACCCGCGCCGTGCGGGTGAGGTCGTTCTGGTCAAGGTTGACGTGGCCGATGAGGAAGGCATCATCGCGCAGGAGCCGCTGCTGGATAGCGCGGACGGCCTGTGGCTCGCCCGCCAACGCCGCGGGCGCCACCTCGCGCTGGACGCAGTACGCCGCGGCCGCGCCTATGCCCTGGCCCACGGCCGCGCAGGTGGCCATCACGCGCGTCGAAGCGAACGCCACGTGCGTGGCGGACAGGTTGCGCCCGGCGAACATGAGGTTGGGCACGTCACGCGACACGCACGCGCGGAGCGGGACGTCGTAGAGGTGTTTCAGGGAATGCTGGGAACAGGGCCGCTCGTCCGGCGCGTCGACGCCCTCAGGCGGATGCGTGTCGATAGGCCAGCCGCCATACGCGATGGCGTCGTCGAACGCGCGCGACTCGACGAGGTCCTGCTCGCACAGCGTGTACTGGCCGATGAAGCGCCGGCTCTCGCGCTTGCCCGGCAGGAATCCGAACCAGTCCAGCGCCCAGTTCTCGGCGCCGTGGTCGCCGCTGTTCTTGATGTGGTCCCAGACGCCGAGCATGATCGCGAGCAGTTCGTCGCGGATGGTCTCGTTGTCCTTGATCGTATCGAGTTGCCCGCCCCACTCGACCCACCAGTAGCCGTACTCGAGGCCCTTGTCCACGCCCTTCTTGGCGTGCGACCGGAACCGCAGGTCTTCCTCGGTGAAACGGCGCGCCCACGGCGGGGCGGTGAAAGGCATGGGTTTGCCCATGTCGCGCGCCATGAACAGCAGCGATGAACCCAGCGTCTTGTTGTCGGCCTGCTCGCGCGCCAGGGATTCGGCGAACTCCTCGCGGCCTTCGCGTCCATGACGGAACGGCGCGCCCGCCTCCGCGCCCAACCGGCCATCGCCCGTGCAATCCACGAACACCTTGGCCGCAATCCGGAAACGGTCCTCAGTCGAGGGGCGTTCGGCGACCGCGTGCGCGATCGTTCCTTCGCGCATGGCGACGCCGGTCACGGTGGTGTTGAGCAGGAGGGTCAGATTCGGTTCCGCGCGGCACTTTTCGTAAAGCACGAGGTCCAGCATCGAGGCCGATCGTTGCGGATTACGCACGCAGGTCTCGAGCCGGATCTCCTCGATGATGCCGCCCTCGCGGGCCTCGGTCTCGAGCGCCTTGCCCCGCGAGCCGCTCGCGTCCGCACCGACGATGTGCATGCGCACCTCGCTCGAGGCGTTGCCGCCGAGCACCGAGCGGTCCTGGCAGAGGATCACCCTCGCCCCGCACCGCGCTGCCGCCAACGCACACGGCACACCCGCAGGCCCGCCCCCGGCCACCAACACATCGCAATCGAGTTTATGTTCTTCCGTGAGTGCCATGCGCGCATTATACCCTACCCACGCACCCGCGTACCACGCGCATTGACTCCGCGCACACGCGGACATGCGCATCAAGCCGCAGCACCGTCCGGCGGGCACGCGCATGACCACGGGGACACTGGACAACACAGACCTACACCCGGACTTGGCGTTTGTTTAGTGCAAGACGACCCCATCAATAGCCCCCGTTACAGCTTGGAGACTCCCCGCCTTGACGTTGCTTCGCACCTCGTGATACCACGGGCCACAAACGCCAGAAGCCTTTGCCCCTTGTCGCCCCGGCTGCACCGTTTCCACGAAATCATCTTGAATTGTCATTTGTCGGTTTTAGGTTTTGCATTTCATTCGCGTTAGCGAAAACCCGGTGAACGGTTACGTTTCCTTCATCTGAGCACGTGCTCAGGCCCTGCGCGATTTGACGCGCTGATGCTAATTTGTAATCTAGACTACACTTTTGTGAGGCGCGCGCGAAAAACTCAAAATGCGGAATCGGGTTTGTAGTGGTTTTGTTCTTTCTGTGCGTGTCTTCTAAGTCTACTCTTTCTTTCGGGTTATGAGGCCGCCGCCCGGCAATGTCAACATCTCGCTTGCCCATTGCGTTATCAGAAAGGAATAGGGTAGAGTGTCCATGAAATGCTTGCTGACACCGTTGTGCGGAAAGTTTCTATGGACCGTAGCGATTGCCGTCACGATGTCGGGCAGCCTGCTGATTGGTGCAGCGGCCACCTCAGTCGGTACGTTGCAGATCGGCGAAGCGACAGTTGAAGACGACAAGGTGGTGGTGCCCGTAGTCTTGGGTGGCGACCTCGGAAACGGCGTTGCGGCACTGGATTTCAGGCTCAACTACGATCCGGAAGTGCTCAGGCCTGTAAGCGCCGTGCCCGGAGAGGCCGCGCTTGACGCAAACAAGCGCGTCATGGGCAATGCGGTCAGACCCGGCGAGTACATTGTGGTCATGATGGAGATGAACAAGACCACGTGTGCGGCAGGCGAAGTGGCAAGAATCGTCATGGAGCGCCTCTCCGGGTCAGACGCGGAGAACTGGGATCTGCAGATCGTCCGTCCAACGTTGGCCTCGCTGGAAGGGACCGTGATAGAGAGCCAGGCTCTTCAGCCAAATCCCGTGGTGTCGGACGAGACGAACGACCAGGACGCCCGTGACACGGCCGAGACAGCAGATACGGCCTCACAAGGGACCAAGGCGCCAGACCAGGCGGAGCCGAACGTGTATGCCCCGAATCCCGGCACGCCGGGCATGCCTCTGAGCATGGCTGATCGCTCTGCTTCCCGCGCGGACGCCGGAAGTGGCGCGCCCCGTGGCTCACGGCAGCGGGACCGCGAGGAGGCAAAGGCGATTGCCGCGCGACTCGTCGCCACGGCGACCGAAGCGGACCGCGCACGAGAGGCAATCCCAACGCCAGGCAGACCGGATGACGTTAGATCGGATGCAGAGAAGGGTTCGCCGGACAAGGCACCAGCACCAAACAACGACCGCATGACCGGGCGTGCGAAGGCGCAATCGGTTGCGCCGGAGCCCCCGACGGTAGCGACAGTCACAAGCGGCGCGAGAAAAATTGAAGGAGACACGAGGCTTGCCAGCGCAGCCCAGACAGGCTCTGCGCAGAACCAGGCTGGTTCGCCCGACGCGCGTAGGCCTTTGAGAATAGCGACCATCACGGCAGGCGTTCTGATTGGACTGGCCGGGCTGTGGGTGGTGCGCAAACGACTCGTTGACTAAGCTCTTCCCCCGAAGAGAGGATGCCTAATCCTCTGCGGATCTCTAACGCTCGTTAGAGTGACGCACCTCACCGGAGGCGCCGGGCGCCCCCTCCCGGCGTCTCCACCCCTTTTATTGCCTTACGTCTGAAATTGAACGCAAAACGGGCACCGTATTCTCGATCACCCCGGTTTGCGCCTCTATTCGCAAGAGGTCTCGGCGTTCGCCAAGGCGCTTCAATTCCCTACAATACCCTCGCGCCCGCGTCATCGTCATTCGTCATCGTCCTCGTGACGCGTCATCGTTTGTTGCCGAAACCGGGTTCTCGATTACGAGTGCGATGACGCATAGTGGCCCTGTTAGGTTCCGGCTTGTCCGGGTCAGGGGAGGGACGCACGTATTGCGCAGATGCGTCGATGGCCTGAACCTGCCCGACTGTCGGGGAATGCCGACGAGGAGGGAATCGGTAGCGTGAGCAATCCTATGGCGCGAGTCCTGATGTGCGTGGTCCTGTGCGGCAGTGCATGGGCCGCCGAGGTATCGGTCAGCACGGAGCCGCGGCGTTACACAGACCTCGACGAGGCGTTCTATAACGCCTCGTTCATGAGTTGGGCCGGCAGCAACAGCGCCGACCGCCTCAACCTGGCCGACCCCGAGGCCGCAGACGCGCGCGCCGCCCAACTCGCCGAAGCCGGCGTCACAGGCGTGCTGTACAATGGGCGGCATTTCCGCCTCAGCTACCCCGAGGAATATGACCGCATCGAGCGTTACGGCCGCATCGTGGCCGACGCCTGCCACCGCCATGGCATCAAAGTGGTCGAACACCACGAGTTCACTGTCTTCTCCTACGCCAGCTACCCGTCCATGCTCGAGCACCTCGATTGGCTCCAAACCGATGTGCGCACCGGCGAGCCCTGGCGCTGGGCCTGCATTCACAACCCCGGCTTCCTCGATGCCTATGGGGACTACCTCGCCTCCTATGCCGCACACACCAACGCCGACGGGTACATGCTCGACGAGGTGGGCTACGCCGGCCCGAGCACGTGCGGGTGCGCCTACTGCCGTGCCTCCTACACCAGGGCCCTGGGGCGGCCGTTCCCGGTGTGGACGGAAGGCCAGGGGAGTTTCGATGACCCCGCCTATCGCAACGTCGTCCGCTGGAGATCGAAGCTGACGCCGCGCGCCCAGCAGACCGTCATGGACCGCATCCGCGAGGTCCGCCCGGATGCCATGAACATGAAATACTGCAGCGACTACGCCGACCCCGGCCCGGCCGCCCGCGGCTGGGATCTCACCGCTCACGCGGCCCTCTACAGCCCCTTTGTCGGCTGGGAGGCCATGGTGGCCGAAGCGCTGAACGGCTGGCGCCCCTTCCTCCGGGCGCTCAAGCTGCGCCTTTCGTATGGCAACTACTACGACATACCCGTGTGGTCGCTCAACCGCGAAATGACCACTCGCGACGCCGTCTACTTCGGTTGGGCCCTCTGCCAGACCGCCAAGCATGCCATCTGGTACGGCTGCCGCGCCCTCGAGACGGACGACGACCTCGCCGCTTTCGCCCGGTACAATGCCTGGCCGCACGTCATGCCCCATCGCTACGCGCGTTGCCTCACCGACACCGCAGTCCTGCTCTCCCACCAGACCCGTTTCACCGATCCCGGACACCGGCTCTTCTGGAACGAGTTCCGCGGCTGGCTCGATATGATCATCATGGACAACCACCAGTTCGACACCATTCTCGACGGCGACCTCGAGCAGCCCCGGCGCCTGGCCAAATATGCCGTCGTGCTGCTCGTGAGCCAGGCCTCTCTGACCGACGAGCAAGTGCGCCACCTGACGCAATGGGTGCGGGACGGCGGCACCGCGGTCGTCACCGGCGTGACCGCCAGCCGCGACGGATTCGGCAACGTACGCCCACGTAACGCCCTCGCCGATGCCATGGGCCTTGCCCCGATCGAGCCCCTGTGCCGAGGCGGAAAAGTCCGCATCAGAGGCGAACTCGACGGGCTCCGACTCGATTTCGAGGCGGGCCACGGCTCCTTCCCCGCCGAGATCACGGCCCCCGAACGCGTGCGGGTGTGGGCGACCCTGACCGATTCGAGCGGGGCAACGTTTCCCGCCATCACAGAATCCCCTTTGGGCGCCGGCCGTTTCCTCTACGTGGGCATCGACCTCGGGTCCGCCAACTACGAGGACAAGGCCCGCAACAACTGGCCCTTGCGCGGCGTCTGGGACGCAAACCAGCGGGCCCTGATTTCCAGAATCATGGACTATGCCCATGCCCAACCCGCGCCCGCACGTATCGAGGCCCCGGAGGGCGTCGTCGGCGTGGTGTATCAGGAACACGGCGGCGATCAGGTGGGCCGCATCCACATCCACCTGCTGAATATGACGGGCGTGACGGCCACCCCGGGCTACCGCTTCCAGTACGGCCGCCCGGAGAGAATCGAATGGCCCGCCGTTAAGGACGCCATTGAGGTGCGTCTGAAGGCAGGCCTCCTGGCCCCGGCCATCGCCCGCTCACCCGAACGCAACGAGGAGGTGCCACTCGACGCGTCTTGCGAAGGAGAAGACACCGTCTTGACGGTTCCTCCCGCCTTGCTTGGCGGATACCTCCACATCACCGCCCCCGCGCACGCACTCCCCGGCCAGGCGCCGTTGCCGCCCCCCATTCAGGCCGTGTCTAACGAACACGCCACGCCGGGGTACCCCGAGAAAGCCGCTGCCTCCCGCAAGGGTCCATGGCCCCTCGCCAAGAACAGCAAGACAACCCCTAAGGGAGCGCCCGCCTTCGACATCGCGCCCGGTGAGACCCTCCACGTCCGGGCAGGAGATCGGGTCATCGTGTCCGGCGACGGTCTCGACCTTGTGGGACACGAATACACCATCCCGCCGGGACGAGTCCACGTAGACACCACGGCCACCGTGACCACCCATCTCCCGAAGACCGCGGACGGGTGGACGGGCGCTGTTGCCGGCGGTGTGACCGACGACGGCATCATCTGGTCACGCGAGGTGGCCACCCACGACGAGCGGCTCGAAGTGACCTTCGCTGCCATGATTCCCCCCGGCGACCATGGCCCGGACACCTACGCCGCGCGCTATCAGGTGCGCATTCCGTGTGCCCTGCTCAAAGGGGCGCGCTACGCCGCCCGCATCGGAAGGCACATGACCGACCGCCCCCTCAAGAAGGGGACCTTCACCGGCGAAGAACCCGAAGACCTCGAAGTGCCGTTTCTGGGCCACGTCCGCTACATGCAGGTCGAGGGCGGGCCCCTCGACTTCTTTCTCGATTTCAACCCCTGCGGTCCCTGGGCCCTCTATGTGGAGGACTTTTCCTCGTCCTACAAAGCTCATTTTTTCCGGCAGGGCGACCACTACGTGATCGTCATGTGCACCCTCGACGCCCGCTGGGGGTCGAAGTTGAGCAACAAAATCGTGTTCCGCCTCGGCCGGCATGACCTGAGCGCCATTCACCCCATCGCGGTGACGCACTACACGCGCCCGTTCCCCGTGCTGCAGCGGATCCAGTTCACGCCCGGCGCCCCCTGCACCGGCATGGCCTTCTTGGAGAACCGGGTCGGCTACGACCGCGAGTTCGAGGCGTGGCAGGGCGCCGTCTACACCGACACGGCCGGCTGGCTCGGGGCCGTTCAGGGCGCGCCGGTTTCCCCTGCGGCGCACCCCGATCTGGGGCCCCTCTTCGGGGGAGGCTGGCGCGGCACGGGGTCTGCCACGTTCCGCATGGCGCACCTCAACGGACGCGTGTTGTGCAACGTCCTGCTTTCCGGCGCCGGGGGCGAAACCGACTGCACCGTGCGCGTGAACGGCCAGCCCCCCGAGCAGGTCCGCGTGCCCCCCGGCGAGCGCAAGACGCTCACCATCCCCGCCGCGATCCGCGATGGACACCTCGACGTGACCGTGTCCGGCCCCGCGTGGACGCTGTCAGGCATCGTGCCCCAGCTCATATTGGGCGCCGAGGAGGACTACCTGTTCGACCGCACCTGGTGGGCCTTTGGCCAAGCGCCGTGGACCTGGCGCCCGTTCCACGGAAAGGAAGCATGGCGGGACTATCCCCAAAAGTACAGCGACAAAGAAAACAGGTAGCGTGGGCCTGCCGGGGGCTACGCGCTGTCTTGTGGTACGCTGAGAAGCAGGTATTGAAGCATGACCTGGGCGGGGGCCTCAGTGCAAAGCTGCACGATGATGCGTCGCTGTCGGTGGGCGGCTTCCTTCCTGAGGGGCACGATGCCCTCCTGGCCGACAGCGTCGGGGTTGTCCCCATCGCCTTGAACAGGCGCGTTGATTCTGAAGAAATGCACCTGCGACTTGCACTCGGTGGTCAGATTCGAGCCCTTCTGGTCAGTGAATGACCCGATGATGTACCCGCCATCGCTGATTTCGCGACAGCCCCCAAGCGAATAGATGTTGAAGACCTGCTCGCTTCGGGCGTGGTCATGCCATGTCGCGCCGTTGTCGGGGCTGACGATACAGACGACGTGGCCCTCGTGCGCCCCCACGCAGTAGATCGGAGCGCCGGGCCGCGGCGCGCCGGGCCGCGGCGCGCCGGGGCGCGTAGCGAAGAATCCGTCGAAGGTGTGAATCTGCAATGCGTCGCCCTTGAAGTCGGGCTGGCAATGGATGTCGCGCGCGCCGGTCGCGGCGTCGTAGCGCATGTAGTGCTGCCGCGTCGGTTCGGTCTGCGCGAGGTACAGGAAGTGAAGTTTGCCGTCCTTGGCGATGAAGTTGGCCAACCACGTGTGCACGTCGAACTCGTCGTCCAAGGTGACGCGCGCGGCTGGGCCGGAGTCGTCCGCGGGCACCGGCACGGAGAGCGCCGAGCCGTCGAGATTGCGCCACGTCTGGCCCGCGTCCATCGAGCACATGTGGTGGATGTCCCAGTACATATACACGCCGTGTTTCTGGCTGGTCCACGCGGCGTAGAGCGCGCCGTCCGGGGTCATGCTGAGCAACGGATACTGGGGTGCGGCGTTTGCCCCCTGCGCGAGGAGCTGAATCGAACGCCGCACTTGGCCGTCCAGCCCGACCACGTGGAAGGTCCCGTTGTGGGCGAAGTAGTAAAGCTGCTCGCGCTTCGGGTCCAGCACCATGCAGAACTTGCCCGCGCCGCCGTTGGGAATCGGCGTGATGACCGGGTCGCGGAACGCCTTGTCCGCGAGGAATCGGTATAGGTGGGCGTGGTGGTCCACGAAATCGGGCCGGACCAGGTAGATGTTTCCGGCCGCGTCGGTCTCGAGCACGGGCGGATTGGTCGCGTCGGTGGCCTCGTAGATAACCGTAAAACTCTGGCCGCGGTCCGTGCTGCGCAACGACCGCCACTGCTGCGCGGTGTACGGCTCATTGCGTGTGCGGATATGGGTCATGAAAATGCCGTGTTGGTTCGCGACCACTTTCTGGTTGTGGCTCTGGAACGTGGCGTAGCCGTGGGCCTCTTGGTCAACACAGACCGTCTCGACCGCCTGCGCTACAGCCACGGGGTTTGTCATTGTTGACCGCAATCTGCATGATGTTTTAGGTGGAGAGGGGGCGACGTGGGTTGGATGGAGTGTATTGAAGGAGGACTGCGTAATGTCCGGACGCTTATCGAGGCGTGAATTCCTGAAACGATCCGGGGTCACGGCAGCGGGCGTGGCGTCCGTATCGCCCCGGGCCTTTGGAGGGAGTGAAGGCGTGACATCGTTACCATCGCACTTGAGGGGATACGAGACGCTTTACGAGGAGAATCCGCGCGCCGCATCGACGGAATGGTTCAAGTCTGCGGCGTTCGGCCTGTTCATGCACTACGGCCTGTACAGTCTGCTGGGCCGTGGCGAATGGGTCATGCTCAAGGAGAAGATCCCCGTCGCGGAGTATGCCAAGTTGAAGGACCAGTTTACCGCGGCGCAGTTCGACGCCGACGCCATAACGGACCTGGCGGTGGCCGCGGAAATGAAGTATGTCAACATCACGTCGCGCCACCACGACAGCTTCTGCCTGTTCCGTACAGAGGCGACCGATTTCAACAGCGTGGAATCGCCCGCCAAACGGGACCTGGTCGCCGAGTTGGTTGAGGCCTGCCACAAGAAGGGCCTCGGCATCTTCCTCTATTACTCGTACGCGGCCGACTGGCGGCACCCGTACTTCTACCCGCGCGACGCGGGCTGGAAGTCCGCGCGACCCGATTATGAGAAGCCCGACCCGGCCTACCTCTGGGAAAAGGACGAAGACTTCAAGCATTACATTGACTTCGTTCACAAGCAGATCCGGGAGCTCCTGACGCAATACGGCCCGCTGGCCGGGATCTGGTTCGACCCGATCATGGGGTTCTATGGCCGGCCGGACCTGTTCCCCATCGACGAAACGTATGCGCTCGTGCGGTCGCTCCAGCCGCAGTGCCTGATCTCGTTCAAGCAGGGCGCCAACGGCGACGAGGACTTCGTGGCGCCCGAGCGCAAGGCGGGCGCGCACACGCAGGGCGGCGAGGTGGCGCTCGAGGCCTGGGAGAAGAACAAGGCCAAGCCCCGCGAGATCTGCAACACCCTGCAGCCGCGCGCGTGGGGGTACGATGCATCCTGGGAAGGCAAGCACAAGACCGCGGATGAAGTCATGCAAATGCTGGCCGATGCCGAGGCCCAGAACGCCAACCTGCTGCTGAACACCGGGCCGCTGCCCCACGGCGCGATTCACCCTGAAGATGAGGCCACGTTGCGCGAGGCCGGCAAGCGTTTGCGCGCGGAGAGAGCGGAATGAGAAGACGTTCCCCAAGCGCTCCGTATAAGAAGAACCGGTTATGGGTCCTATAGGTCCCATGAGTCCTTTGGGTCCTTTCCCGACAAGGAGGAGACAATGTCTACAACCGTTGCAGCTATTGCGTTGGCGCTCATTGCGGTGCTGGGTCAACCGCCGCGCCCCGAGCCTATCGCCGGGGCCGAGCACATCGTTGTCTACAAGAAGAAGGGCGTCTACGCGTGCTTCCCGAGCCTAACCCAACTCGAGGACGGCACACTCGCGACGCGGTTCGGCACGCGGGTGCGGGCATCGCACATCGATCCGACCGGGGGTGGCGCGACCTACCTGAGCAAGGACCACGGCCGCACGTGGGAGCCCGCGCCCAAGGGCTACAAGAGCCCCAAGACATCCCTGCGCTGCAAGGACGGCAGCCTGGCCTACGCCAGCGCGTACGGGTGGCGGCAGGTCCCTGCTGAGCGCCGCAAGGAATTCGAGGACCAAGGCATTGTCGTGCGCGACGTGCGCCCCGGCGTGGTCGCCTATCTTCAAGGGGGCCGCATCCGCCGCAGCACGGACAACGGCAAGTCGTGGCAGAGCGAGGAACTCGAACTCCCCCCGCACAAATCGCTTATGAACTTCCACGTTGCCCAGCGATGCACCTTGAGTACCGGCGTGCGCCTGGTGGCGCCTTACGGCAGCCTGGCCGAGGACGAGGTGTCGCGTGCGTTCATCCTACGGTCTGAGGACGATTGGAAGACCTACACCTTCGACACCCTTGGCGTCGACCCCGAACAGAAGGTCCGGCTCAGCGAAACGGCCCTCGCCGAGAACGCCAACGGCGAAGTCATCGCCATGATGCGGTCTGAGCCGCCGGCCGGCGGGCACCTCTATCAGAGCATCAGCACAGACCAGGGCAAGACGTGGTCGCCCGCCAAGCGCACCGGCATCTGGGGATACCCCGCCCACCTGCTCAAGCTGCACGACGGCCGCATGCTGTGCAGCTACGGCTACCGCCGCGACGCCATGGGTGTCCGCGCCGTCCTGAGCATGGATGGCGGCCACACGTGGGACATCGACAACGAGGTCGTCCTGCGCGCCGACGGCTTCGGCCACGGCGGCAACCTCGGGTACCCGATTAGCGCCGAGACCGCCCCTGGCCAGATCTTCACCATCTACTACATCACCAACCAAGACGGTATCACCCACGTGGCCGGCACGATCTGGGAGGTGCCCAAGCACACGGATTCGTGAGTTCCATGCCGTCTACCGTCTGACCCAGTCTGGGCCAAGGACTTTGATCGAAATAGGATGGCCAAGTTTGTCTGCGGATAGGGCAAAGCCATCCAATCCTCGCGAGATTCCACTTGGTAACACTGTTTCCGTGCGCCTACTGAGCCGAAGCGGATGACGGCATGAAGCCCCAGGGTTCGCTTCGCGAACTGGAGCTCGCGAAGCGA
>Ga0272441_10012772_pt1 | contig 12203 bp, 11 predicted proteins | sample SSMProp6N_FD_193582 | JGI IMG/M metagenome (GOLD analysis project Ga0272441, IMG submission 193582) | Marine sediment archaeal communities from Little Sippewissett salt marsh, Falmouth, MA, United States - SSM-Prop-6N | ecosystem: Environmental > Aquatic > Marine > Wetlands > Sediment ...
TTTTTCCTTTCGGCGCGTAGCACACCGGTTCCACAACGAGAACCAGATCGTGCTGGCGACACTCTTCGCCAATCTTGGCAACGAAGTCCTCTTGCAAGGACGCGTTCTCGGCTGCCGGGTGATATTGCACCAGCAGCTTGACGCCGGCCGCTCCCATGCGCTTGATCGCCTCGACCGTCCAGCCGGGCTCGATCACATTGCGCCGGCCGCCGGGCTCATCGGTAAAACCGGACTGTTCCAGTGCGACGAGAAAGCCGGTATTGCCCGGCAATACACCACGCGCCACCAGGGGACCGGCGGTGAAGAGCGGGTCCGTCAGAACCGCTGTGGCATGCGGCAACAGGGCGCCGGCAAGGCGGACCTTTTCAGCCACGACCTGTTCCCATGTCGCTTCGCCACCGAACATGTCGGCGGTCATGCGCCTGAAACTGCCGCGGTGATCCAGCGCCAGCATCGAGAAGGTGCCGTTCGAAGATGAAATCGCGGCCAGTCCGCGCAGTTTTCCAAGCGTCAGCATGGGGAAGCCTTTCGATGGTTTGACAGAAGGTGATAGGCGCCGGGAATGATGGCCCGGCTGCCAAAGGCGGCAGGAACGATGCGCACAAAGTTGCGCGGGGCAGGGGCGCGCATATGGGCGCGGGCCGTGGTGACGACACGCTCAAGCGGAAAGCCGGGACGACGCGCCAGACCGCCGCCAATCAACAGCGTGTCAGGATCGAACATGTTGACGGCGCAGGCAAGGGCCTGGCCAAGTGCATCCGCATAATCGGCCACGGCGCGGGCTGTTTCGGGTGACGTGAATATCCGTTCGACCGGGATTGCGGCATCCCTGGCGACTGCATTGAGCACATGGCCGGAAGCGTAAGCTTCCAGGCAATCGGTGTTGCCGCATATGCAGCATGTGCCGGCATTGCGGATCGGGATATGACCGATTTCGACAGCGCCGCCGGATGTTCCGCGATAGGGCTTGCCGTCAAACAACATCGTAGCGCCGACGCCGGTGCCGATATAGACTGCCAGCAGTGCCGGCGAACCGACCGCGGCGCCAGCGATCCATTCTCCGGTGGCCATCAGCACCGTATCGCGATCGACCAGCACCGGAACGCCAAGAGTGTCGGACATGCGCTGGCCGACCGGACAGCCGACAAATCCCGGCAGGTTCGGTGAACTGACCGGAATGCGGGTGTCCCTGTCAAACATCACCGGCAGGCCCAGAACGGCGCCGCCGAGGCGCTTGCCGGATGGAATGGCATTGCGCAGCATGGAGACGAGAACCGGGACCGGATCGGGTTCCAGCGCCGCACTCGGTGATTTCGTCAGTTCCGCAATTGTATCGCCGGGGTGGTAATGCGACCCGAAGACACCCGTTCGCATCGTGGTGCCGCCGATATCGACGGCCACGGCAACTTCGTCTGCAGCCAGCATCACAGCAGCCCGCGCCATGCCGCCAGGTCGGGCGGGGCGGCATCACCCGATTGCGAGAACGCAACCAGATGCGGCGATCCCGCCGTAACGGCGGCGATGCCGGAACGGCCGTTTGCCATGGCTTCGATTGCCGTTTGCGCCATTGCCGCGGCCAGCGCCCGGTCACGCGGGGTGGGCACGCCGCCACGCTGGGCGTGACCGAGAACGGACAGCCGCAGACGCTTGCCGACCTCACTCGATATGGTTTCCAGAAAGCCATGCAGGTCGGGATAGCCTTCGCTGGCAACAATGAGTGTGGGACATCCCGCTTCGATGCCGGGTCTGACAGCCCCGACAACAGCCGATCTGGCCAGCGGTGCTTCGGGAATCAGGATCACGTCTGCACCGGCAAGCCTGCCGATGGCCGCTGCCAGATGACCGGTTGGTCCGCCGAGAGTTTCAAGACAGAACAGGCGCGGCAACGCTTCGGCGGTATCGCGCTGTCTGTCGGTCATCTCCAGCCCAAAGGCAATGGCGGTGTCATGCCCGATCGACAGATCGGTTGCGGCAACGTCATTGTCGATTGTCGCCGGCAATCCGACCACGGGCTTGCCCGAGCGTTCGGCAAGCGCCTGTGCGCCGGCGAGCGACCCGTTGCCGCCAATGACCGCCAGAGCATCGAAATGGGCAAGGCCCGACACCGCGCTGTCGAGTTGATCGCGAAAATTCGCGACCCGCGCAACACCGAGCCAGGTTCCGCCATAACGTGCCATGCGCGCCGTGTGTTCGACCTGCAGGGGCTCGGCCTTTGCGGCCATCAGACCGGCGAAGCCGCGGGGTATGCCAAAGCTCTGCCAGCCGCGCGCTGCGGCAAGGACGTTCAGACGCCACACCGCAGCGTTCATGCCGGCGGCATCGCCACCGGAACAAAGAACCGCGATCTTCATTGCAGCCGTGGCTCGCAGAGCCCCCTGGCATGGCATCGTTTCATGGCGATTGTGTCGTGTTCAAGATCGTTGTTTTCATGCATTGGTCTTGTTTCGCCGATCTGGTCACTGACAGAGAGCCGCAGGGCGTGGCGCATAGGATCGACCCCTTTCAGCCACCCATCATCAGCCGCACGATTTCTTCCTCATTCGTCTCCTGCGGTCGCCTCTCGCCGGCCACGCTGCCACGGGTCAGAATGATGATGCGATCGCCGGCTGCGAAAATATCCGGCAGATTGTGCGAGATCAGGATGATGCCGACACCCTGGGATTTCAGCCGCTCGATAAGCGCCATGACTTCGCGCTGTTCGGGCACGCCCAGGGCGGCGGTCGGCTCGTCCATGATCACGAGCTTGGCCTTCCAGTGGATCGCCCGCGCAATCGCGATGGCCTGGCGCTGACCACCGGAAAAGTCACGCACGGGCGCGTCCGGGTCCGGCACATTGATGCCCAGGCGCTGCAGCACGTTGATCGCGTCCTGGCGCATCGCCTTGCGGGCAACGACGGGCAATCCGAACAGGCGTCTGGTTTTTTCACGGCCGAGATAGAGGTTGAGCCCGACATCGAGATTGTCGGCCAAGGCAAGATCCTGATAGATCGTTTCAATTCCTGCGTTGCGCACCTGGAAGGGCGAACGTCCGCTGACGATATTGCCTTGAAAGCGCGCTTCGCCGGCTGTCGGCGGATAGACGCCAGCAATCATCTTGATGACCGTGGATTTGCCGGCTCCATTGTCGCCTGCAAGCACGACACATTCGCCCTCTTCGACCTTGAAGGAGACGTCGCTCACCGCCTGGATGCCGCCAAACCGTTTGGTCAGTCCGTTTGCCTCGAGCAGCACCGTCATGTCGTACCCCCTGTCAGTTTGCCGCCTGTCAACTTGCCGCGCGACTGGTCGACCAGGACCGCAACGATGATGACGAGGCCGACGGCGACGAATTGCCAGTAGGGGGGAAGGCCTGAAAAGACCAGACCGAACTGAATGACCGCGATGATGATGGCGCCGATGACGGTTCCAACGATCGTGCCCTGTCCACCAGTCAGCGACGCGCCACCGATGAACACCGCGGCCACGGCATAGAGCAGGATCGGCTCACCGGCATTGGCGGCACCGGCCGAAAACCGGCCCGTATAGACAAGCCCGCCGACGGCTGCCGTCAGGGCGGAGATTATGAACAGATACATCAGGTGACGCTTGACATTGACACCGGCCCGTTCGGCCGAGGCGCGATTCGAGCCGATGGCATAGGTATGCACGCCAAAGCGCGTATGCGCGAGGATGTAGTGGCACAGCAGGGCGAGCGCGATGGCAACGGCCACGGGCACCGGGATGGAAAAAATGTCGCCATTGCCGAAGGAACGGGCCTCCTCGCTTCTGATCGAGACGGTGGCACCGCCGGCCACGATCAGGGCCGCACCGCGCGCCACGCCATAGGTTCCCAGTGTTCCGATGAAACTGGGAACATCGAGGATTGCCACGAGCCAGCCATTGATCACGCCGACAATCAGCGCTGCCCCCAGGCCCACGGCCATGGCCAGAATGACCACCGGCCAGCCGCCATCGGCCCCGAACCAGCGGATCACGAGAGCCATGACCACTGCTGAAAGCCCGGTCGTAAAGCCGATCGACAGATCGATATGCCCTGCCACCACAACCAGCGTCAGTCCGAGGGCAAGCAGCAGGATCTGCGAGGCTGCGATGCCGATGGCCTGGATGTTGTAGGCGCGCATGAGGAAGGTCTGGCCGGTTTCGACACGGGCATAGACTTCGAAGAAGACGAGGATCAGGGCGAGAAAGAGCCATGACCACGCATTCAAAAGGGGCTTCAGCCAGGAAGCCCCTTGAGAGGTGATCATGTCGGTTTTTTCACTCGGAGTAGATGAACTTGGCAATGCTTTCGTCACTCACATTGTCTGCATTGATGACGGTGAAGCCCGTCCCGATCGAGATCGGAACCGACTGACCGGTCAGGGCGGCATAGGCGGCCATTACGCCGAAATAGCCGATTTCAGCCGGATGCTGCGCGATTGCGGCGTCGACGAGGCCCGAGGAAATGTTGTCGACGATGCTCTGGGGGGCATCAAAGGCGATGACCGTGACGTCCCCCAGCTTGTCTGCGCCCTCGACACCGTTGGCAGCGCCAAGCGCGGAAAACAGGTTGGCGCCGAAGACACCGACAACATCGGGATGGCGGGCCAGGACCGCCTGAAACTGCGAGGCGGCAAGCGAGGCGTCATTTTCATTGTACTGGGTGTCGAGCACTTCGATGTCGGGGAAGTTTTCCGCCATTTCCAGCTTGAAGCCTTCTTCACGCTGGTCGGTCGTCGAAATGCCCGGCCGTACGTTCGACACGTAGACCTTGCCGGTCCCGCCCGTGGCTTCGGCCATGAAGCGCGCGGCCATGCGTCCGCCCCCGATATTGTCCGAGGCAACATAGGAAAGCGGGAAATCACCGTCGCCGGCCCCATCCTGATACTTGCCGTCGTCGATGAAGGTATCGACGGTGATGACCGGAATGCCGGCCTCATGGGCGCGGCGCAGCGGCTCGATCATCTGCGTGGTGTCCGTCGGTGCGATCAGAATGGCGCTTGGCCCGCGTGCGATAACCGCGTCGAGCACGGGTGTTTGCAGAACCGGGTCAAATTCCTCGGCGCCCTGAAAATCCACCGTGATCCCGAGCGCTTCGGCTGCCGCCTGGGCACCGCGGTTCATCGTGATGTAGAACGCGTCGGTCGTTAGACCGGGAACCAGAGTGATACGGATATCACTGTTATCCTGCGCCAGAGCGGACGTTCCCAATGCCACGGTGAGCGCAGCGGCTTTCAGCAAAGTCTTGAACATGCTTATCCTCCTCATCAGACGGACCGCCTTTTCTCCCCGGTCCGTGAAGCATATTAGTAGGATAACGCGGTATTGATGTCCACCAATCAGGCCGTTCATGCCCCGATTGAATATTCAGGCGCCGACGGTTCAGATCATTTGCTATGTGGTAGATCAAGAAAATATTTATATAGCAAATGGAAAAAGCTTTTTGTTAAAGCAATTTACCAAGTTTCACCAGGCATCGGCAGCGTACAATGACCATGATGGCAGGTGAACTATTGGTGGAATCCGTCTCGCTCTTTTCGCCTGCTCACTGTTGTGCGTCGGCCCGGCAGCCTGCTTCCACCCTGCCTTTGAGCAACCATCATGGCTGCGGACGCTGCGCCAGCCAGATCAGGAAGCCGACATAGGCAAAGACGATCAGGTTGAGCGCGGTATCGGTGATTTCGCCGTTCATTTCACATTCTCCCGTTTGAGCGAACGCAACAGGCAGATGACCAGAACCGGCACGATGAAGACGAAGGCGATTGCCGAGACCGCGATGACGGATCGCACGAGCTTGATGTCGCCGATGAAGATCATCGCCAGCCCCAATGCCCCGAGGATGGCGCCCCAGACCGTGCGTATGCGCGGCGAGGGGTTTTCATCTCCCCCCGTGGCGATCATGGCGAGTGTGAAGCCTGCACTGACGACGCTGGTCACGACAAACAGAAATGCAGCGATTATCGTTGCCGTGCGCGTCAGGACGTCGAGCGGGAAATGTTCCAGCAAGGCGAAGGTCGTGGCATCGAGCCTGTTGCGGTTGATCTCGGCCAGAGCGCCCTCTAGCCGGAAAATGTCGAAAAAGCCGAGACCGCCAAACACGCCGAACCAGAAGATGGAAAAGAGCGTCGGCGCGGCGATGACACCGATCAGGAATTCCCGGATCGTGCGGCCGCGCGAAATACGGGCGATGAATACACCGACGAAGGGCGACCAGGCCAGCCACCATATCATGTAGTTGAGTGTCCAGTTCTGAAACCAATCTATGACATCGTTTTCCATGAATTCCGCCGTGGCAAAACCGGCCGGCAGCACGTCGAACACGTAGCGGCCGAAACCGGTCACGATGGCGTTCATCAGGTAGGATGTCGGTCCGAAGACAAGCAGATAGACCATCAGCGAAAGCGCGATCAGCATTGCCATGTTGGAAAGTCTGGCCATGCCATCGCCAAGATCACGGCGCAGCGGGATGACAAAGGCAATGCACATGGCGATGAAGACCACGGCCGTCAGAAAAGAGGAGTTCTCGACGTCGAGAAGGCCCGCAATTCCAGTCTGGATCTGGAAAACGCCCATGGCCAGCGATCCGGCCAGGCCAACGGCAATCGCAATGATCGAAAGCAGATCGAACAGCCAGGCCAGTGCTCGCGTCCAGCGATGATCGCCGATGGCATCGATCAGCGGCGCGCTGAGCAACACTGTGCGGCCGCGGCGAAAGGCGAAATAAGCAATCACCAGAGCGACGACGCCATAGATCGCCCAAGCATGGAAGCCCCAGTTCAGATAGGTGATGAAAAGAGCGAAGCTGGCAGCATCGGCATCATCGAAAAATCGGCGCAACGTGTCGAAATGCGTCAGCGGCTCGGCCACGCCGTAGAACAGCAGCCCGACCCTCATTCCGGCGGCAAACAGCATCGCGATCCAGGCCGGTGTGGAGAATTCGGGCTCGCAGTCGTCAGGTCCAAGCCGGATCGAGCCAAAACGTGAAATGGACAGATAGATCGCGACGAAAAGGAGCCCGCTGGCTTCCAGCATGATGAACCAGCCACGGCTGTTGAACTGGACCGCGACGATGTTTGCGGCAATGGCACCCAGTCCTTCAGGGTCGATGATACCCCACAGGGCAATGGCGGTGCTGACGAGCAGGGCGACAGCCAGTAACGGGGTGATCTTCACGAAATCCTCATGGTGCATGGTGCGTCCCGGTCGGACGCATTTGCCCGGCCTGTCGGATTTCAGTCGGACCGCCCGATTGCCGGATCAGGCATTCACGGGTTTGCAAAGATCAGCCGTCCGCCAAGGGCGGCAAAGGCGGCGGCGAAGCATTTTCGCATCCAGCCGATCACGGACGGACGGGTGATGACATGGCGTCTGATCCGCGCTGCGAAAGCGCCATAACAGATGAAGACCACGAAGGTCATCAGCATGAAGAGCGCGCTCAGGCTCAGCATGCGCAAAAGCGGTGCCGTCACGTCGGCTGGAACGAACTGGGGCAGGAAGGCCAGAAAGAATATCGACAGTTTGGGGTTGAGTATATTGATCAGAAATCCGGTTACCGCGACTTGCAGATATGGTTTTTCCTGACCTTGCGGCATCACCTTAAAAGCGCCCTTTTCGCGCAGCACCGACCACGCCATGAAGAGCAGATAGGCCACGCCCATGAACTTGAATATCTGGAAAGCGATGGCGCTTGCGTGGAGAAGGGCGGCCAGTCCCAGGATCGCTGCGGCCATATGCGGCACGATGCCGAAGGTGCAGCCGAGAGCGGCGGCGATGCTTGCCCGCATGCCGCGCGCCAGACCAATGCCGAGCGTGTAGAGCACACCCGTCCCCGGTGCGATGACGACGATAAGCGACGTGATGAGAAATTCGGGCCACATGAGGCATGCTCCGTTCAGGTTCGCTCTGCTAAACGCCGTGCAGGCGCAATTCGTTCATGCGTCTGTTCTCGGAAACTGCGCCCTTGCCCCGTTTACGAACAGGGCGCGCAATTTGTCCCAGAAATCGCCGCCAAGAACGAACACACTGATCAGCAGGACCAGATCGCCGATGATGGCATAGGTCAGACTACTGTCTGAATAACCTGGAATCCAGTCGCTTGCATAAGGGGCGATCCAACCGAAAAGGATCGGCACGGAAAACATCACCAGGCCGATGGTATAGCGCGTATCACTGACCTCGTCCGGCGGCCCGTATTGCTTGAGAAAGCCGAAAATCCGGTTCTTGATATAGGCGTAACCGGTCTTGCCCATGACCGCGATGGAAGCCAGCCCCAGCACTTCGGCTGTCACCAGCATGGCGCCGGAGAGTGTGGCCACGGTCGTGCCCGGCAAGCCCATGGCGGCAATCAGCGGCATGCCAATGACGGGAAGGGCGATGCTGAAACCGAACATGGCAGCGCCAAGCCTGATGCGCCATCCGGCAGCCTCTACATCCTCTTTTGCAACTTCGGCCATCATCTGTTTCCTTCATGCTGGAAGCCCGGCGATCGCGGAGCAACAGGTCTAATTGCCGCTCGAAGCGGTGGCATCTCTGCCGGCGACCCCGGACGGCCAAGCCGCCATACGCCCAAGGCAGGATGCGTATGAGGCTTCGAGTATCGTATCCTTTGCGCTCTCAGTCCAGCATCACGAAGTCGTCTGGCTTCCAGGTCTGATCGAAAAAGTCGATCTCAGCCCCGTAGAGGCGGATCACACCCATGAAAGCGCGGCCGTCGATGGTCTGGATCCAGTTGCTCTCGGGCACGTCCGCCGGCTGCGCCGGCCCGAAGTAGAGATCGACCGAACCGTCGTCGTTCTTGGCAATCGACGCATCCAGGCTGTTCTTCGACGGCAGAAGTTGCGGCGTCTCGGGCATGGTGCCGTCCGTCACGTTGTAAGCCGTCACGGCCCAGAACGCCTTGGCCGGGATGCCCGCGGGCAGGTGCAGCCGGTAGCTATTGGCGCCATTCAGCAGGTCGCCCTTGGCGTCGCGGAAAGTCACAGGATACTTCGACCCTGCGCCGATGGTGCGCATTACCATCGCCGGGGCAGAGGAATAGGCGTACTGGAAGAACGCTGCCCGCTGGTTGACGTCCAGATAGCTCTCCTGCATCCATTCGGCAGTCGCGCCGGCCCAGGCTCGGACGTATTGCCGGTCGTCATAGTAGAGGTCGCGGCCATCCGCCCGCGGCGTCATGCGGTATGCCATGATCATGCGCGGCGCGACATCCACGGCCTTCTCCAGCAGCTCGCGCTGGCGCTCCGTCGGCTCGAAAGGCTGCCCCTTGACGATGCCGATCGAGGCAAGCACCCCGCGCAGTTCCGGCGTGATCGCCTCGACGGGCTCATAGTCGACGAACGCCTTCAGCTTGGTCCAGAACGCGAAATCGACGGGATACATCATGTTGACGCGTTCACCGGAGCCGTTAGGGAACTCCATTGGCTTGATACGCTTTTCGACCTCGAACAGCGGATAGATCCGCGTCCGTTCGGCGATCTCGACCGCCGGTGCCGGATCGGGGCCTTCGGCCATCACGGTCCGGAAGAACAGGAAGACATTATAGGTCGGCGACTCGAACGCGAAGTAGCTGTCCGGCACATGCCCTTGATAGCCGGGCGGCAGAAGCAGGTAGAGACCGCCGCGCGCCCGGTCCGGTCCGATTGCCCCGACATCCGTGATGGTGCGTTGGAAGAAATCCGTGAACATGCCGATAACGTTGGGTGGTGCGGCGACCACCAGCGGGCCGGTCTCCTTCAAGTCCAGATAGCTCATCGAATAGATCACGTCGGCATTGGGTGTCGGCACCCAGGCCCTCGCATCCATCCGATCCTTCCAGATCGGCAGGATGTTATAGCCCTTGCCGAAGGCCGCTTCCGACCCGTCACGCATGCCGATCACGTTGAGCGCGGGCAGCATCGTCATATAGGCGTGAATGGCGTGCTGGTAGTAAAGCGCGTCGACCAGTTCCTGCGCTTCTTCTGTCGAAGGCCAGTTGCCGTCGTAGAGTTTCTCCACCAAAGGCGGCACAGGCGTTTCTTGTGCGCTGGCTGGTAAAGCCAGTGCTGCCAGGGTCAAGGCCGTTGCAATCGTTTTGAGCATTTCTTGCTCCGTTGTGTCTCGAACAAGGGGTGTAACGCCGTACGGAAGTACAAAACCGCATCATCGCGTTGCAGTATGATGTCCCGGCCGGGTCAGCGCAGGAAATGCCGGCACCGTTTACCGATCATCCTTCCGGCGTGAACCAGATCGGCGAGGTGTAGGCGCGCTCCTGGATCGTCATCGGCACGTCGGATCCCACTGTCAAACCGAAGCGCTTGGCGTCGTAGGCGGTCCAGCGTGGTGTCGGGATCTCGATCACGCGGGCGTAGTAGAAGGCCGATTGCGACGGGTCGAAATCCGGGTCCTGCCAGACGGTGAGAAGCTCCGGCGCGCCGATGGAGTTGGTCCAGGTGGCGTTGGCCACGTCGACCGTGTCACCCACCGCCGGCACCTTGCCGTCGGCGCCGACGGGGCGTTCATCCATGTCGCTCCAGATCACGTCGTAAACCTGTTCGGACGTGGTGCCGTCGGCGTTCAGCCAGCCCTTGATGATCTGGATACGGTCGAGATTGCCGCTCCGCGGGTCGCGCAGCGCGCCGACGAGGAAGGTCGGTGCCTCGGCGCCTTCGGGCGGTACGGACAGAGTGCCACCCATCGGAACACCCTTGGCATATCCCACTTCCGCCGGCAGACGGTTGGCGGCATCCGCTTCGGTATAGTCCCAACCGCCAAAGAAGCGCACCGTCATGCGCGGCCCGGTGGTGGCGTAGACCTCCTTGCGGGCCATCGCGTCCCACAGTTCCTTGCGGGTGTTGCCGGTTGCCCAGACAGCGGCATAACCGGAGGCGGACATGGACCAGCCCTCATATTGCCGGCCCTCGAATTTGGCCATCGGATGGTCGATGCGGTCAGGTGAGGGCTCGGTGCCGGCGTGTTTGCCGATATAGTTCTCCTCGGCCACGGCGGCGAGCGCGGTGTGGGTGTCGGAGGAGCCGACCATGCCAAATTTGTAAGGATTGGTGCCCAGGGTTGCTTCCATCGCCAGCCCGTCGCGCAACGCCTGGCGGGCATATTCGTATTTCAGCATCTCCGGTTCCTTGGGAACCGTGAGGTTGAGATTACCAAGCTCCAGCGTTTCGTGATCGGCAAACTCGTCGGTGGGCGAGAGCATGGGGTGGGTCTCGCCGTCGCCTTTGATCTGGGTAACCTCGTAGAGCGGCTCCCACCGGGCGCGGGTCTCAGCGTAGCCTTCGGTGAGCGGCTCGCCGGTGGCCGGGTTGGTCTCGACGGGGAACATGATGCCGTTCGACATATTGCCGTTATGCGCCAGCGCCAGCACCCGGCCGCCGGTTTTTTCCTCATAGGCGGCCATCCACTTCCACAGGTCTTCCGGGTTGAAGCTTTCGGCGGTGGTGTAGGGGCGCATCATCGATGCCCGGATCGGTCCGTCACGATAGATCACGTTGCGGTGCAGGTTGTTGCCGTTTTCGGTCGAGGTCCACTCATAGCCGATCAGGGTGGTGAAGACGCCGGGCGCGTTGAAGCGCTCGGCGGTCTCGAGATAATCGTCCCAGACGGTCTGCTGGAAGCGGGTGTCGAGCACCACCTCCGGCGTGTTGCCCAGCGCGAAGGCATTGATCACTTCCATCGTCGCCTCGAACGCCGCATCGCCGCCGGCATTTATGGATGTGGACCAGCCGCGTACCGTCGGGTCGGATAGAAGCGCCGGATTGCCGGCGATGATCTGTTTCATCGCGCCCATGCCGTCGGAATGATCGGAGACCACCAGCCAATCGAGCGGCGCGCGCAGCTTGAACGGCATGCCGTTGGAGGAGACCACCTCCTCGCCGCGGGCGAAGCGATAGGCGTCCTCGACGTCCAACGTCACGCCGAAGGCACGAGCATCGAGCGAATTATCGGTGTGGACATGGGTATCGCCCCAATAGACGCGGGTCGGGAACCCGCGCTGTGCATACGGCGAGTAGCTGCGGCCATCGGGTAGGGCGCCGCTGTCGGCATCCGTCGGAACGAGACCGACGGGGTCGTCGTCGCTGCCCTGGGTTTGCGCCAAAGCAGTCCCGCCAAGAGCCAGGACACTCGTCATCAACAGCACGGTACGCAGCATGGGAAGTCTCCTTGAAATCTGTCTTTTCATCAAAGGTTTGGCTTTTCATGAAATCGTAAGACCATGGTTTTCGATCCCGCTT
>Ga0272441_10012774_pt1 | contig 12202 bp, 3 predicted proteins | sample SSMProp6N_FD_193582 | JGI IMG/M metagenome (GOLD analysis project Ga0272441, IMG submission 193582) | Marine sediment archaeal communities from Little Sippewissett salt marsh, Falmouth, MA, United States - SSM-Prop-6N | ecosystem: Environmental > Aquatic > Marine > Wetlands > Sediment ...
TTCTCGAGCTCCCTATTCTCCCTGATAAAAGCATGAGTTCTGCCTTCTCCTTGAGAAATCCGCATACATAATCCATGAGTTTCAATTTCCGTCCAAGCGTTATGGCTTCGTCAACGTAGCGTAGAGCAGCCTCAATGTGACCGGTCGCCTTAGACACTCTTCCGAGTTCAAATAATGCGATACATACACCCTGTTGATATCCCATCTCTTTGGATATCTGGAGTTTCTCTTTCAGTTGATCGACGGCGGTTTCAAACTCGCCTTTCTTAGCATGAAGTGTCCCCAGATTGCCCGTGGCATACCCGATACTGAACTGATCCCCCAGTTCCATGGCAACGGCAAGCTGACGTTGAAAACAGAGGAGCGCTTCGTCGTATTTGTGCTCCACGAGATTAACGAGGCCGATGCTTCCCACTGACATGCTGATACCGAATTTGTCATCACACTCTTCACTGATTTCAAGGGATTTAGAAAAACAGATTCGAGCTCGATGAAGATCCTCGATGGATCCATAGATACTCCCCATATTGCCCAACGTATAACCGATGCCTTTTCTGTCATTCATTTCAACACAGATCTTGAGATCCTTACGGAAATACTCCAGGGCCGTTGAGAAATCACCCTGTAATCGAAAAATCCGCCCGACATTCGAGCATGCAATACTCATCCCGCGTGTATCGCCCGCTTCCTTACAGAGCGCCATATGCTCCTCGTATAAAGACAATGCTTCATCAAACCGACCGAGTCGTATCAAAACATTACCAAGTGCATTCAGACTCTCACGGTATATAGATGACAGATTATTCTCCCTGCTCTCCGAGATGCATGAACGAACGAGTTTCTCTGCTTCATTCCACTTCCCGGTTCTGACCAACAACTTCACTATACTCAAATCGATGGAGATGTAATCAGCGGGTTCGGAGAGATATTCTCTATGACGCTGGTAGAAATTCAGAGCGTCCGCATTACTGAACCGTTCTTCCGCCTGTTTCGCGGCCAATAACAAATAGTCTTTTGCTTTCAATTGAATCCGTGCATTCTCGAAATGATATGCAAGTTGGCCGAAATATGGTTTCAGATCGACATGAAATACGGCCTCTATCGCCTCCCCGGCGAGACGATGTAACTGGCGAATCGTCTTGGACAACTGCATCTCATACGCGGTGTCCCTGATCAAAGCATGGTTGAACATATAGATCAGGTCCGATAATGGATCCCATATCCTCTGCCATTTTCCGTCATCGAGGACACGACCAATCTCTACACGGTTCTTGCTGAGAACTGCGGAAAGAAGTTTTACATTGAACTCGCGACCAATCACTGAAGCCGCAGAAATGGTAGTACGAAGCTCCTGTGAAAGGCGATCGATTCTCGATGTAACGAGCGCCGTTATACTGCTGGGCAATTCCAATCTATGAGGAATTAGATCAAATTTACCATCAGGATTCTTGCAGAGAACCTCCGACTCAGCGAGATACAGAACGAGTTGTTCGAGGTAAAAGGGATTTCCTTCCCCTCGTGAGGCAATATACGTACTGAGCTCAAGGGTCGGCATACCCCCGAGACACGCTTCTATGTACGCGTGTTCCGATTTGTCTTCCAGCCTTTCGAGTATGATTTCGGATATAGGAATGTCCGGCATCGGGATCCTGTGGGGAGATCCATCATCATTGGGTCTGCTGAGAAAGAGCAGGAGAATCGGATAATCTTCGATATTGAGAACGAGATACGAGAGAAAATCCCTGGTGTCCTCATCTAACCAGTGACCATCTTCAACAGCAATAATCACAGGTTTCATTAATGCCTCGGCTCTGAGAAGCGCCTTCACCGCGATGAACGTATTTCTCCGTTTTCCTTCAGCATCGAGCCTTTCGTAGAGTGAATCCGTCCATGCAAGATCGACCAGGGCTCCGAGGCAGGAATGCGTTCGCTCCAATTCCCTTTTGATTGCATCGTCTCCGCAGGTATCAACCAGGTCGCAGAATCGACGATTAAATCGATTTTCATGGGTTTCTTTCGTTTCTGTACCAAGAATATCGAAATATCCCGCGGCAAAATGACGAATTGGATTGAGGCTTTGGCGGATCATATCATCGCATGGCAATTCGATCCACGTATAGTTCTCTATTTCGATCCGTTCTTTGATTTCATTGACGAGTCTGCTTTTCCCGATTCCGGCGCTGCCGTCTATATAGACAATACCGCCAAACCCGCCTCCATTCAGCAATTCGATCTTTGATTGTAATGTACTGAGTTCTTTTTCTCTCCCCACGTATTCAACGCTATCCTGAATATTCTCGTGAAATCTGATTCGACTATGTACTCGTGATACGGGTATTCCTGACTCATACCCCTTCAATGGAATTGCCCCGAGAGATTCCATATTGAATCGATCTCGCATACCGCGAGCAGCGTTTTCATCAACAAGGATTTCACCGTCTTGCGCTTTGGACATAAGCCGGGCCGCCAAATTGACTCGCTCGCCTACGGTCTTGTACTCCCAGCGTGCTGAACTACCGACACGCCCGGCGTAGACGCGACCGTACGAAACTCCACCTCGCAACGATTTTTCAGGGAACATCGACATCAGTTCGAAGACGAGATGTACGGCTCGTATCACCGGACGTTCCCGGGCAACCGGTGCACCTACATAGATAACAAAAACATTCCCCTTGTCGCCAAAATCGATCTCGCTGAGAAAACCGCCATATTGCTCGGTTGTATCGATGACATGCCTGAAAAACTCATGATGTTCCTCAATTGATTCGGTGGAAGATATAGATGGGAATCCGAGAAAAATACAGGCCACATCCCTGAATTCACCGGAGTGGTGCATTTCAAGTACGGCTTGTGGGACACATCCGGCGACTATTTCATCGTTGTACTGTATGGGAATTGGATCGGTTTGCTTTTTACCTACTATTGGAGCGTCGACACCCGTAATGCGGAAAAATGATCCATTTATCATCTCGAGATGATGTAAAACCTTACGTTCCCGAAATGACGTGTGTACGATGATCTCACCCGGGCTGCATATCTTTTCCGCGTCATATGCTCTGGAAAGGGCATCACCAAGGGTATAGAACACATTCCGTGATTCAGTCGAAACGATTCCCCATGATACCCTTCCGGATCCGAGACCGATCCGTGTTGATAGGGAGTACGTATAAAAATCGTTCTGTATAGTCCGTGACTCCGCAAGTGCGTTTTTCGCGGCTAAGGCACCGCGGAGCACATCAGCCGCTCCCGTGTCATGCGGGAAAAGGGATATGAACGCATCGCCGGCGTATTTAACCACCCAGCCGCCATGATCGTAGACAGCATCAACCGCCCGACCAAATAGTTGATTTATTCTATTGCAGAGTTCTTCCGCACCCGCTGAACCATATGTGAGGAGCGATTCGGCCATGGATGAGAATCCGACAATATCAACAACCATGGCCGTAGCTTCGAATTCACCGGAACTCCGGGAATTCGAGATCTGATCTATCACGAATTCAGGAACTGCTCCCCGCAAATCAATCATTTCACGCCCCGAATTCCTCTATTCCTAATTGTCCTATCGTTCCTAATGATTTTCCCTGACTTTGATCTTCTGATATTCCGGTCGTTCAGCCTTCTTTCTTATCCTTCAGCACCTTGTCGTTAGATTTCGATCCCGATTCCGATCCCGATAGCGATTCCGATTCCTCAAAATCATAAACCTGTCCCTCGTAGCCAAGAGCGCAGCGAGGCTTTGCCCATCGAAGCTACCTGAGCGTAGTTGGGGCGAAGTGGGATCATCACTCATCAATTCTTGCGCCCTCTTTCACGGCAAATCGTAATCAAACTCCCCGAAATAGTTCGATCTGGTCAATTCGAACGCTCCGCTGTTCACGGCGACAATAACGTAGGTCCAGTTATTCGCGTCGTCCCCTATACCGTTCGTGCTCCCCCAGGTCGCCGTCATCCCGGGCACTACTGCCAGGCGGTGTGTATATGGGCTCGAAACCTCGGGTTCAAAATACGGATCATTAGCTGCACCGTAGATCCAATACTCATGAGTTCCCGGAACCTTGTTCCAGCTCAGGATCAGTTCGCCGGCGAGATCAATACCGTCGACTATTAAATCAACAAGGTACACCGCCTCGCTGAACTCCGAGGTGCAGCTGTCTATGGCCGTGGCCGTCGAGGTGATGCAGTAGTCCTCCGGCACAAGGGCGGGAAAGCCGAAATCAAATGTTGCATTGCCGTTCATATCCGTGGTAACCACGTCAATGCCGAGAAAGGTTTCTCCCTCACCATAACCCGCGGGATCGGGCCACTCGTTGGAGAAAAATTCAAGTGCATAAAGTGAAAACGGCTCACTGCTCAGTGTACCTCTGACATAAGTTGAACCTGCGGCCGTGGAGAACGAAGATAAGACCGGGAAATTCTGGAGTTCATTTGCTCCGGAGTCGGCATCCAGGGGATCATTCGGTGTCGTTCCGTCGTCGTTCAGGTCGATTCCCAGTTCTCCGTAGATGCCGTTTTCATATATGGAATTCGCGGACACGGCGATGGATGTACACCCGTCATCGATTTTGACGCCCGCCCCTCTCAACGAACCGGAATTGAATCCGTTGCGGGCGATGATATTCAGTTCTCCGGTTCCAATGCCGCCTACGATACTGTGTGAGGCATTCCCGGTGAAATAAATCCCGGCGACACCGTTGCCGAGGTCTCCCGTTGCCGTGACATCAAGACCGATCACATTTCCCTGGATGCGATTATTGGTGGCCTGAGATCCGGTGATGTACACGCCATAGGACCACGCGGCCGAAAGGATATTATATTCACCCGCGTACCCGTTACCGCCGATCTGATTATTGGAGCCGTCCCATATGTAAATGTCACTGTCTCCACCGTATGTATAGGGATCGTTCATCCCCGTGACATCCGTACCTATGTAATTCCCCTGAATGATATTGGCTGAGGCATTGGCGCCGTTTATCCAGATTTCGTAGTAGTTTCCGGTGATGATGTTGCGGAGCGCCGATACCGGTCCGCCGATAATGTTGTTGTCCGACCAGTATACCGCTATACCCACGGAACCACCGGTCCCCGGCACCGTCGTCCCTGTTGCATCCAGCCCGATATAGTTTCCCTGGATCTGACATCTGCCTGCATCCGCAACGCCGGATAGATCGTCACCGAATAAATGGATCTGGTATGACCATTCATTGAGTATAAGCCCCCGGATTAGGCAATCCCGTGCTCTGATATCAATACCGATTTGGTTGTTTCCCCCAGTACTAAGGCTTCCCTCGATCTCGATCAGGGGAGGACCGGCATATCCAAGACCTCCCTGCGTCCAACCATCAATGTTTGTTGTCCCCGATACCCATGGAAGATCGGTCAGCGGTGAAATCGTATGAACCCCTGGACCCGGAATGTTGAAGGCAATGTCGTCGGTTCCGATGTTCCCGTTGGCATCGATGATAGCCTGCCTGAGTGAACCGGGCCCGGCATCATTTGTATTCGTCACCACGTACGTCGCCGCATTTGCGCCATCAGGGACAAGGATAAAGGATAAGAAGAACAGAATGATCCCCGCGGAATACAGCAAGGATCGGTCATGAAACGCGCTGGGATGCATGTTTCCTCCCGGTTCAGGATATACTGTCTGGTTTTCAATGGAAGACGAAGCGCGGACTCCTCTCAGGTTGTTTTTCAGTGAGGTTGGGGAACATAATACGCCCTACGCCCTTCTCCGACAATAAGATGTATGACATAAGTTATCGAGCCCGAATAGAGGAGGTTCATTATTCTTTATGTATATAATCTCAATCAAGCACTATTCTAAGCTTAGAATAGTGTCTGTTCATGAGCATTTTGATAGTTTCACGACTCCTCGGCCTAATGCGCGCAGTCTCTGTCGTACGGCCTCCAGCTATAGCCCCGGTGCTCTGCGCCGGGAGAAAAAACTTTCTCTTTACTCCGATTTCTGTTCTCCAAAATCATCCCTCATCATTCAGCATTCTTCAATTATTACCCTCTTTCATCTCCTAACTCCTATCACCTCACTCCTAACGTTCTTCCATAGGAATCATCATTCAGCATTTCCGCCGACTACTCCCCAACCTGTAACCGGCAGAAGGCCGCCGTTCTCATAGAGGAGCGCCGTGAGGTGCGACCACTCTCTTTCATCCCTTTCTTACTCTTGCCCAATGACTCATGACCCCTGACGGTCTTCCCTTCCTGCAACCGGGACGTCTTCGCCCACCATTCATCCATTCCAGCCGCGATCCTCCGGAGTTGCTATCAACCGTTGTGCTCATACATGGCGGTTTCGAATCACTAATAATCGAACTCCCCGAATCGATCCGACTGGATCAATTCAATATCGCCGGTTCCGACGGCAACGACGAGATAGATCCAGTTGGAACTCGTATCCCCAACGCCGAGAGAGCTTTCCCATGTTGTTTCGGTAGCGGGAAGCACGTCCAGACGATACTGGTAGGGTGAAGACAATCCGGGGTTAAAAAACGGCTCGTTTTCCCCCCCGTAGATCCAGTATTCCACGGCGCCCGGGAAAACACCCCATCCAATGACGAAAGCTCCATTGTCCAACGCAATGGAAAGATCGAATGATGGCATTTCCGGGGAGAATACATATACTCGACCATCATTGCTTGCTCCACAGTCCTCATACGACGCCCCGATCACAAGGTCATTCATACCGTCGTTGTTGACGTCTCCGGCGGATGATACCGCGATTCCGAAGAGACCTGTGTCTTCGGGATTCGGAGATACAATGGTAGCCAATGTATCCGCGGTCTGCCCGCTGAAAACATAGGCGCGACCGGCCTGAGGTATCCCGGCGCCGTTTTCATTATACGCGCCGATCATGACATCGTCGTATCCGTCCGCATTCATATCACCGGCCGCGTCAACCGACCACCCGAAGTAGCCGGTGTTTTCCGGACACGGTGACAAGAGTGTATGAATAATTTCACCCGTCATGCCGCTGTAGATATGTGCTCTCCCCGAGTTCTGCGCACTGCTAGTTTCGTTGCGTGCGCCGACAATTACGTCATGAACTCCATCATTATTTACATCCCCGGCGTCAGCGACTGACCACCCGAAAAAACCGCTCTGCTGCGGTCCGAGGGGAATCAGCGTATGTAATACCGTGCCGTCCGAGCCGCTGAAAACATAGGCGCGACCGGAGACCGGTGCACCTCCGTTCTCAAAAACCGCGCCGGCTATAATGTCGTCATGATCATCGTTGTTTACATCAGCGATCCCCGCCACGGAAAAGCCGAAATGCCCGTCAGCCTGCGGATATGGCGATTGAATTGTGTGGAGAACTGAACCATCCAGCCCGCTGATGACATAGATCCGTCCGGCCTGCAAAGCACCACCGTCTTCTGCATGAGCTCCAATAACAACATCGGGGTACCCGTCATCGTTGACATCACCGGCACCGGACACCGAACGCCCGAACTCTCCCGTGTGCTCCGGATTGGGCGATACCAGAGTACGGAGTATCGCTCCGGTTTGTCCGCTGAACAGGTATGCTCTTCCCGCGTCAGGCGCGCCACCCGCTTCACCGTATGCTCCCACTATGATATCATCATAGCCGTCGTCGTTCACGTCTCCCGCCCCGTCGACCGACCACCCAAATTGAGCCCATCCTTCCGCACCGCCCGACAGCAGTGTATGAATGAGCACACCGGACTGTCCACTGAAGACATACACCTTTCCCGACTGGGTCGCTCCTCCGTGCTCATATGCCGCACCGATCACGACATCATCGAATCCATCATTGTTTACATCGCCGGCGCCGGCCACACTGACCCCGAACTGGCCGATACCCACCGGAGTCGGAGAGGAAAGCGTAAACAGAAGCTCTGTTCCGTTGACGCCCGCTGAAACTGAAACCATAAGAATCGTGGAAACCAGTAGTTCGGTTGTTTGTTTCATGACCTATTCCTTTCCACGCATTATTCCCGTCTCTGTATGGTGGACTGCTTCACGTGGTTCAGGCGGGGTGTAGGGTTCCCCGTTTGGTGCCGGGATCGGAGACGGGTTATCACTGGCGTTACAGACCGATGCCGTCATTCGGCGGAGTGATGACAGTAAGGATGCACCATCGTGAAAAGTCGTCTCCACTCCACTGGAGACGCACCGGACGCTTCCCTGGAGGATTCCCTGATCGTGACAATTGAAGAACAGTTTCACAACAAACGCCTGAGTGCTTCTCATTCTGGACGCCTGTGCGGACGGAGCGATCTCCGGAGATATTTTCAAGTCCATTGGTTTACGAACTGATCGCTGTTTCATCAGGGTATGTCTCCGATATAGTCGCTCTCACCCACCCTTGTCGACAAACAGAGTGTGTTCTCCGACGCATCGACCGCGACAACGAGAAATGTCCAGTTGTTGGTCTCATCGCCCAGCCCCGTTGTCGTTTCCCACGTTGTGGTTCCCTGGGGAAGGACCGCTAACCGGTGCTGATAGCCGGGGGCCGCACCCGGTATGAAGAACGGTTGATTACTCGCTCCATACACCCAATACGCGTCCGCTCCCGGGATCTCTCCCCAGGATAGTGACAGTTCCCCTCCGGAGAAACCGCCATCCATTACAAGGGTATAGGGGACCGCCTCGCTGAATTCGGACGTATTCCCATCGGGATCAGTGGCGGTTGACGTTACACAAGAATATCCGCGCAAGACCTCGGGAATCTGGAAAGAGAAAGACACGTTGCCACCGGCATCCGTTGTTACAAAATCATATCCAAGGTGATATTTTCCCTCTCCATACGCGGATGCATCTGAAGAATCGTTCGCGAAAAAATCAAGACGGAACTGCGTTGAGCCGATGCTCATGAAGGTTCCCGTAATTATCGTGACCGTATCCTCACACAAGACAGTCAGAAGTACGGGGAAGTTTTGCAGGTTGTTCGGCCCGGTATCCGTATCGCCGGGATCATTGATCGTGATCCCGTCCTCACCGAGATCGATTCCGAGTTCAGCATTATCGAAGATTGCATTGCACAGGATAGAATTATCGGATCCGGCTTCGACGGATACCCCACATTCACCGTTACCCGCGATAGAGTTTCCCGCCCCGAACGCATCACCGCCTATCGAATTATTCACCGACTGATTGATCTGAATACCGTTGAAAGTATTGCCGAGCAGGTTATTCGAGATATTTACGCCGATTCTGTTTCCCAGTATTGTGTTCCCTTCGGTCGAAACATCGGCGATATCCACCCCGTGGACTCCGTTCGCGCATATAATATTAGAAAGCGATTCAGCAGCACCTCCGACGGTATTCACGGAAGAGCCTCCCTTGATCCGAACACCGCTGTAGGTGTTTCCCAGATCATTGAGACCCTGAGTATCGGTTCCTATATAATTTCCCGCTATCAGATTATTGTGTGCGCCGTTGAGAAAAACCCCGTGGCTGTTGTTCCCGGATATCACGTTTCTCGCCCCTTCGAGAGCTCCACCCACCGTGGTGGACGAGGCTCCGGAGCGTATTTGGACTCCGGCATCGACATTCCCCAGCGCGATCATTCCGGTATAATCCGTTCCGATTCGATTGCCTTCCACCGTATTCCCCGCGGTCCCCGGATCGGCGATATCGATCCCGTTTGCCCCGTTACCCGAAATCACGTTTCCCGCCCCGTACTCTAACCCGCCGATGGTGTTCGATTGAGCAGATCCCCAGATCAGAACACCGTTACCGAGATTCGGTACGGAAGAAGTACCGAAAACATCGAGCCCTATCAAATTTCCGCTCACGCGGTTGTCATTCGTACCGTTTCCATCGATATTCACACCCTGAACGGCATTGCCTGAAATCAGGTTTCTATCTCCTGTATCGATTCCTCCCAGAGTGTTGGCGAATGCACCGGAAAACAGCGTCACTCCGTTTCCCGTATTTGCGATACTAGCCGTTCCTGATGGATCTGTGCCGATGAAATTGCCGGAGATGATGTTATTCGTTGTCCCGGGACCCGAAAGCGCAACTCCATTTCCGCCGTTCCCGGAAATAACGTTACGATAACCTGTTCCCGAACCCCCGACACATACGTTCTGCGATCCTGCACCCAGGTATATGCCATCGGAACCGAATGCCATGACATAGATTCCTCGTATATGACAATTATCCGCTCCGTTGATCCGTATTCCCGGCGCGGCAGAACCGGCATACATTCCATCGAGTACAATCCCCGGCTGGCCATCCGGCCAAACGCCGTTCCAGCACGAGCTGCCGTCAAGTATGGTTCCATCGTCTGTCAAGGCGGGGAGCGCTGACCACGGGGAGATCGAACCCGTGACCGCGAATTCAATCGTATCTGAACCCGGTGATGAATTGGATAGTCTGATACATTTTCGTAACGAGTTCGTTCCGTCTCCGGCCTCATATCCCGATCCGTTGTCGATATCTCCCAGGTTATCAACAATGAACAGATCCGCATTCGCCCTCACAGACATAAAGACAACCGAAAATGTACACCAGAGAATCCGGATTCCATTCTTCATCCGTCACTCCTTTTCTCGTTTAATCCGCGTGTCTCAAGACCACCCGGATTATACGTATTTCGTGTGACGGATGAGTGACGGACATGGCTGACAGTTAACCGGAGGCTTTCAGCCGGGGCAGCCCGGTTGACCGATCAGCCGATCGTCAAGTTAGTCTGATGCTAGAGAATGGATTTATAGAGAGTTTGAATTGCTTTTTCCGGTACGGTTTCGAAATCCTCCTGTAGCCGTTGTTTCAGATCCTTGTACAGCCGTATCGCTCCGCATCGATCCCCAAGTTCAATTCGGGCCCGCATGCCGATCAAAACGGCCTCTTCCCGCCATGGATCAATTTCCAGCATTCGGCGGCACAGATCCAATGCATGCGCCGGATGACCTCCCTGAAGGCTCGTTCGGGCAACGTGCACCATCGCAACGAGGACATTTTGCTTCAGCCGTTCACAGACTTCTGCGGCCCATGATGAATACCGGTCATCGGGAAACGGCTCTCCGGAGAAAAGATTGAGTGCCGCGTCCCAATTCCGCTCCCTGATGTTTCGTTCAAACGCATAGACATCCACCCAGGAGCCCGGCGGCAATGTTAATGTTACTCGCCCTTCGTCGACATCAAGGTACCGCGAGGGGAACTTTCCCGGGAGTTCGGGTTCCAGTACCCGGCGAAGCGCGGACGTCGCCTGCCTGAACGATGCATGGATATCATCGGGTGATTTGCCGGGCCATAGGGCTTCGAAAACCTGATCGCGGAGCAGGGACCTGCCGGGGGATATCAGCAGCAGGCGGAATAATTCTCCTGCCCGACGTTGTTTCCAACCCTGGTTCGGTAATATTCGCGCGCCCTGAGTTACCGTGAACGTACCGAATACGGTCACCCTGAGAGGAAGCGGTGAGATTTTCGAGAGATGCGAAATGAATATCGCCGCGAAGCCGCCCAATTCGTTCTTCTCACCTGAATACTTCGCGATCAGCGGAAATGCTGATTCACGTTCCCGGTCGACAAGAAATATATAATCGTTCCGAAGTATAAGATCGGCGGCTTCAGTCCACGCCTCATGTGCTGATGGTGAACCTGTCTGATCAAGGAACATAGCCCTGCAAAACAATGTATAGGCAAGATCAAACATGGTTTCCAACGATGAAAATATTTCGATTGCCGCATCGAAATCCGCCCCTGCTTCAGGAGTTAAACCCGCCATCCAGTTCGCCCGTGCCCGTATGGCCAATGATCTTCCGGAAAGATGCCTGTAACCGACATTCTGGGCGTATGTATAGGCATCATCCGCCCAATGGAGCGCATCGGCGATATTACCTGCTAATCGTTCACGCCGGCTCATCCCGAGTCGGATTTCAATGTTCAGCCCGGGCTCTCCAAATGCTTCGGCCACGGAACGGGCTTTTTCGAAATACTCTCGAGCGGGATCTAAGTCGCCTCGATCCAGAGCGAGCTGAGCTTGGAGAAAATCATAGTATCCCCTGAACGGGCTGTGCGGCGAAGATCGCGATTCAAGCTCTCTGATGGCATCCGCGGCATGACCTCGCTGTCCGGTAACCTGATAGATCCATATGATGGTGATCAGGGGAAAACATGCCCAGTTGGAGAGATTCCGATCCATCGCTATTCGATACGCTTCTTCTTCAGCAGCCAGAGCAAGCCGGAACTTCCCCCGCTGAAAATAGACGCCCTG
>Ga0272441_10012775_pt1 | contig 12200 bp, 7 predicted proteins | sample SSMProp6N_FD_193582 | JGI IMG/M metagenome (GOLD analysis project Ga0272441, IMG submission 193582) | Marine sediment archaeal communities from Little Sippewissett salt marsh, Falmouth, MA, United States - SSM-Prop-6N | ecosystem: Environmental > Aquatic > Marine > Wetlands > Sediment ...
AATTCATGATAAGAATCAATAATATCGCCGATCCGTCTAATGTTGTTTTCGACACAATGTTGTCCTTACTAACAAAAATGGACTATTATTCCTTGAATGCCCTTTGCCCCACCATTATTGTCGATACGCTTATGTTTGTCGCGGCTAATTATGAAGACCACCCATATCCTCTCGCGGACGTTTATAACATTTCCGACCCGACAAATCCATATCACGTGGGCACTGTGGGTGATTATCTTAGCGAGCGGGACAAACGCTGCATAGCTTTCCAGAACGATTATCTTTACGCCGGCATGTATATCTACGATTTGCAAGGCTACCCAGATACCGATTCGTTAATAGGATATATTACCGATGAACCCCAATGGCAAGAAGTTAACGGGCCATATATCTATTCAATAACTGGGGCAAGTTTTGGAATTGTCGAATTCTATGCTTTCGACACTACCCGGCAAGCGTGTTCGGAAGCAGCACCGCCGCGCGCGGAGAAAATTTCCATTTCCGCTTACCCGAATCCCTTCAATTCGACATGTCGAATTGGAATTGAGAGTGGAGAAGGGAGAGTGGAGAGTGTGGAGATTTTCGATATTAATGGGCGAATGGTCGCGGAAATCCCCGCGAATAATCCCGTAGGGGAGGGCCTACGTGCCCTCCCGTCTGGTGGCGTCGCGGAAAAGGGGAGCACACGCAGGTGCTACCCTACGAATATTGTCTGGCAACCCGACGCCGCCCTCGGTTCCGGCGTTTACCTCGTCCGCGCGCGCTTCGGCGAACAAAGAACAACCGCGCGGGTTGTCTATCTCAAATAATTAGCGCAACTTTCTCGCAATGGCCTCCATTAAGGCGTTTCGTGTTCTCCAAGACCGATTTTCTTGCCATGTCATCTATTAACATAGTATTACTATTAATCAATATAGTATTAGCGGGCAATAAATAATAATAGTTATTTCATATTATATAATTGTCTTTTATATAATTGTAATGGAAATTTATTAACTAATAAATATCAAATAGTAATATATTAAATATAATTATTATAAGAAAATATATAATCTAATAAATGTCTTGTATTTCATAATAAATAAAGATATATTATAGAATAGACAAATTATGACACTATAGAAATTAAATTAAATAGAGGAAAGGAAAGATATGGACTTCAAGAATAATTCTTTTACACTTGATACTATTGCGACTTTACTATTTAGAATGAGATTATTATCCGATGGTATTGCTAAATATGGTGATGAGTTAGGGTTTACGCCGGAGGAAATCGGTAAGATACAGGATGTATGCGCAAGTTTGTTCCCTTTGGCCGATAGAGAAGAAGAGGAAAAGGCCGACGTAGCCGAAGTTTTTGCGGGATTGCGCGAGAAGGAGGGTGAAACGCGCAAGGCAGTTTTCGCGTGCAGGAAACTTCTTCGGGGCGAGTGCCAATTTGCCGACGAAACGACGAAAAAATACATCGAAGAGCGGTTCGAGCTTGGCCAGAAGGTCCCGAAAAGGCGTGCGGATTTCATGAAAATGGCGAAAAATATGATCGAGGCGTTCGATACAATCGCAGTGGAACTGCCCGATGTCTTGTTGCCGCCGGTTCCATTCGAGCGGCTTCGCGAGAAATTCGCTCTGCTGAATACCGCGCTCGATAAGGTTCTCCGCGAGCGTGCCGAAAGAAAAGCGGCGACATCGCGGCTCAAACTCGTCCGTGGCGAATGCGCTAAAACCTTGCGGAGAGTATATCTCCGCGCGACGTCGTATTGGGGCATCGATGAACCCCGCCTGCTGGAGTTGGGCATGGTCGATAAATCCGGCGTCTGGACATCGAAAGCGGCAGGGCCGGTCGGCAATGCCGACGGATGATCGTGCTCAACCGCCTTCAGCGGATTCGCTTCGGCGCTCACACCGACTGACGGTATGTCATTCCGGCGAAGGCCGGAATCTATTGGTGTGGAGCGAAGAGAAGATGGATTCCGGGTCAAGCCCGGAATGACAGGATGAGAAAAGGGCGGCACGATTCGCTTCGGCTATAGAAAATTGGAAAATGACGGGCGGAAAGGGATAGACATTTGTCGAAAAAAAGTTAAATTTAGTTTGAGAAAAAAATAAACCTCGACGCTAGAGTTTCGTCATAAATGTCGGGAGCGCATGAAAAGAGGTTTTCATGAGAGTATGTATTTTTAAAACGTCGATTTGTATAATTGCAATTTTCTTCGCCTTGATAAGCCCTTTACGGGCGGACTTTTTCGGCGATACCGTTCACACGGTGCGGGTTTATTTCGACGATCCGGATTTCTGGCCGGCGCTGGATTCGACGCATTTGACCGAGGAATATATTATGTGCAGCGTGGTTTTCGACGCCGTGGATACACTGGACAGCGTCGGGATTCGCCTGAAGGGCAACAGTTCTTACGGTCATCCGGGCAATAAAAAACCGTTCCACCTGAAAATCGACGAATATATCGATGACCGGGATTATCGCGGAAACGAGCGCCTTACTTATAATAACTGTTTCAAAGACCCGACATTCCTGCGGGAAAAGCTCGCTTCGGAAATTTTTCACGGTCTCGGCGTTCCATGCCCGAGGGCAACCTGGTCCGTAGTCTATTATAACGACATCTATTGGGGTTTTTACGACGTCGTCGATCCGATCGACAAGAACGCGCTTTCTCGATTTTTCGGAGAGAACGACTGCAATCTCTACAAGGGCGATCCCAACGGCACGCTCGAATGGATGGGATGGATTGCGGATCCCTACAGAATGCGATATGAGAAAGCTACGAACGAAAGCGCGGACGACTGGACAGACCTTATCGAATTTTGCGATTTTCTAAATAACTCGAGCGATCCCGATTTCGGCGCGATAAACGCGTGGTTCGACGCTATCGGCTTCGCGCGGATGTGGGCCGCGAATACATTTCTCGTAAATCTCGACAGCTATCAGGGCACCGGACACAATTACTACATGTATTTCGACTCGGACACGATAGGGCAGTATATTGTCTGGGATATTAACGAGGCTTTCGGAGTTTTTACTTTTGGAATGAGTGGTGACGATATGCGTATAATGCCTATCGATTGGCACGAACCGAATCGTCCCCTGGCGGAGAGGCTTTTCGAGGATTGGCCGCTTTTCGACCGCCTGGTCGATTGCGCGATTCGCGAGCTTCTCGAAACATCCCTCGAATACTCGACTTTCGATGCGCGGGTCACGGTATTATCGGATTTAATCCGTCCCTATGTCTATGACGATACTAATAAAATGTTCTCTAACGCCGATTTCGAGACCAATCTCGACGATGATTTGATTCATCCTCACCCGCCGTTCATTACGATGCCCGGGTTGCGCGATTTTATTTATGATAGGGGAATTTATTTGGCCTCGGTAATCGGGCCATGCGATGAGTTAGATGTCGAAGGCGCGATTTTAATAAACGAGGTAATGGCGGACAACGACACGATTATCGCCGATGAAGTTGGCGAGTTCGACGATTGGTTTGAGCTTTACAATCCGGGCGATACAACGGTTTATCTGGCTTCGTGGTGGGCTACAGACGATGTCACGGAGCCGCGCAAGTGGAGTTTTCCGCATGGAACGAGCATCCCGCCGGACGGTTATCTTCTCGTTTGGGCGGACAGCGACCCGGAGCAGGGCGATTTGCACACGAGTTTCAAGCTCGACGCCGACGGCGAGGAGCTTGCGATATTTGCCCCCGATTTTTACGGCAACGGTTTATGCGATAGCGTTTCCTGGCTCGATATGCCGACAGACAGCAGTTGGGGCCGGTATCCAAACGGAAGTGCGACATGGCAGATATGCCAGGTCATAACACCCGAGGCTGAGAATGTGTGGCCGGTATTCGTCGAAGAAGCCGGGGTGATGCCGATTGAGTTGTCGCTGTCCGCCTATCCCAATCCGTTCAATGGGAATTGCAGATTGCAGATTGATGATTTAGGATTGGGGGTGGAGGCGATCGAGGTGTTCGACGTGAATGGGCGATTGGTTACGGAAATCCCCACGAACGATCCCGTAGGGGATGGGTCTCCAGTCCCGTCGGTGAGCGGGCGCGGGGACCGCGCCCCCACGAAGATCGTCTGGCAGCCGGACGAATCTCTCGGAAGTGGAGTCTATCTTGTCCGCGCGAAGTCGGGTGAAACAATAACCGCAAAACGCGTTGTCTATTTGAAATAGCGAGACTTATGTCGTTTTGACTAGAGAGAATCGACGTCTCGTAAAGGAAATGTAAAAAAATGTTAAGAACGCAAAGAATAAATCTAAACCTTAATCGAATAACCGCGTCGTATTTAAAAAGAACGGGCAGGGAGGTTTAGGAATTGTGAGAAAAAATCAATTAATCATATCAACGTTATTAGTTATTCTAATATGCCCGTTGTTTGCGGATTTTTTCGGCGATACCGTCCACACAGTCAGAGTCTATTTCGACGATCCCGATTTTTGGGAAACACTCGATTCCACACACGAGACCGAGGAATATATTATGTGTTCGGTCGTGTTCGACGCGGTCGATTCGCTGGATAGTGTCGGGATTCGCTTGAAGGGCAACAGCTCATACAGCCATCCCGGCGATAAAAAGCCTTTCCATCTGAAACTCGACGAATACATCGACGGACAGGACCACAAAGGTAACGAGAGGCTCTCGTTCAACAACTGCTTTCGCGATCCATCATTTTTAAGGGAAAAGTTAGGGTGCGAAGTATTTCACGGCCTGGGTGTGCCTTGCCCGAGAGCCTGCTGGTCTGAGGTTTATTATAACGATGAATACTGGGGTTTCTACTCGACGACCGATCCGATAAACAAAGAAGCCCTCGACCGCTTTTTCAGCTACGACGATGGTAACCTTTACGACTGCGAACGTAATGCAACGATGGAATGGCGCGGTTCGAGTATCAGTAACTACGAAAACCTTTATTTAATTTCGGCGAACGAGGATGCCGATGATTATATTGATTTAATAGATTTTTTCGATTTTTTGAACAATACCGATACCATGACTTTCGGGAGTGATATACTCGACCGATTCGATGCTATAGGTTTCGCGCGAGTATGGGCCGCAAACACATTTCTGGTTAACCTCGATAGTTATCAAGGATTCGGACGAAATTATTATTTCTATTTCGATTACGACACGGTTGGAAGGTATATCGTTTATGATCTGAATATGGCATTCGGCGGTTTTAATCAATATGGCTTCACACCGACCGAACTCCGCGAATTGCCGATTGATTGGTATGCGACGGAGAGCGGCCCTCCGCCGGGAACGCCTTCTGAAAGACCGCTTGCCCGACGCTGTTTTGAAGAGTGGACGCCTTTCTGGGGATTGGTTTATAACGCGCTGGACGAATTATTATCCACGACGCTCGACACGGCGACATTCAACGCGCGTGTAACCGAGCTCGCCGATTTGGTTCGGCCCTATGTCTATGCTGATAGTAACAAACAATATACGGACGCGGATTTCGAAACAAATCTGGATGACGACATTGTTTTCTCAGGGCCGCATGGATTTGAGGCAATACCGGGGCTAAGGAATTTTATCGAGGTAAGGGCTGGATACCTGGGGAGTGAAATCGGCGAAATTGATAGAATCGATGTTGAGGGTGCAGTTTTGATAAACGAGGTTATGCCGTCTAATGGAACTACGATAGCTGATGAAAACGCGCAATTCGAGGATTGGTTCGAATTGTATAATCCCGCGGATACCACGATCGATATATCTTACTGGTGGGTTTCCGACGATTTCGATGAACCCAGGAAGTGGTCTTTCCCAAATGGAACCACGATACCGGCGCACGGTTATCTTCTCGTTTGGGCGGATAGCGATCCCGAACAGGGCGATTTGCACACGAATTTCAAACTGGATGCCGACGGCGAGTCTGTCTCGCTATCCGGCCCGGATTTCTACGGCAATGGATTCTGCGACAGCGTAAGCTGGGCGGACATGCCCACAGACAGCAGTTGGGGCCGTTTTCCAAATGGAAGCGTGACATGGCAGGTTTGCCTGGAATCCACTCCTGGAACGGAGAATGTTTGGTCGACACTTGTCGATGAACCCGGAAGACTACCGGCGGAATTATCGTTGACAACGTATCCGAATCCGTTTAATTCTGCTGTGAGAATTATTATCGGAGGATTTTTAGGAGACGACATCGGAACGCAGTCGATTAGGACACAGGTTTTCGATTTAACGGGCAATCTTGTCGATGAGCTTCAGATATTAACTCCCGAAGATTTACAGAACGATGCGATAAGTCTTATTTGGAGCCCGCAAGAGAACCTCGGTTCAGGAACCTATTTTATACGAGTTCAAGTGGGCGATAAAATATCATCCGGGAAAATTATGTACTTGAAATAATTTCGATGTTAGCATATATATGGGGAGCGCATCGAAAAATGAGGTTGATATGTTAAACCAGGTTGAACAAGCACAAATGACTAATAGGCGTGGATTGTTGCTCGTTTTCGAGGGTCTCGACGGCGCTGGGAAAAGCACGCAGGTAAAGCGACTCGCCGAGTATCTGGAAGCGGAGGGGCATCAGGTCGTCGTTACGAACTGGAATTCGAGCAAATACATCGGTCGCGCGGTAAAACGAGCGAAAAAAGCCCAGCTTCTGACACCGAGTTGTTTCTCCGCTCTTCATGCAGCGGATTTTTTCAATCGGCTCGAGAATATTATTATCCCATCGCTTAACACCGGCAAGATAGTAATAGCCGACCGATACTCCTATACCGCACTCGCACGCGATGAAGCGCGCGGTATAGACGCCGAGTGGGTCAAGCGGATTTATTCTCTCGCAATCGAACCGGACCTCGCGTTTCTTTGCCGTGTCCCCGTGGAGGTAGCCCTCGAACGCGCGATGAAAAAGAATAAGAACGTCCCTAAATTCTACGAGTCCGGAATGGACGTATCCGGTGTAACCGACCCAACTCAATCGTTCAAGGAATTTCAGGGCAAGGTCGATCAAGCTTATAGCAAACTGGTTGACCAGGGAATTCTAACCCCTGTCGATATGGATCGGCATGAAGACCAAATCTTCGACTCGATTTTGGAACAGGTAAATACGCTAATGGAATCCACTCCGAAAAAGCGTGGGACTCCTTCCACGAATGGATTGGAAGTATTTAATGGTTGTTCGTTCGGAAAAAATGTAAATATCCAATATTCCTCAGATGAAGCTTTCATCAGCCGTCTCCCGAAACATGATTTTCCGGGAAAGCTAATCGTTATCGAGGGAGCGCATCACGCAGGCGTCACACATCAGGTGAACGCGCTGTATGACTGGCTTCAAGTTCGCAACTTCGATGTAGTAAAAGCGGGAATCGGCGAAACCTGGATAACTACGGAGATAATGGATCGCGCCGCACAAAAGAACGCTCTTTCGCCGTGCACGAATGTTATGCTCACTGCAAGCGAAATGGCCTATCTTCTCGAAATCGAGGTATTGCCCGCTCTCGAGCGCGGGGCGATTGTGCTGCTAAACAGGTATTTCATCACGACTCTCGTTTGCGGTTTGTTGAGGGGGATGGATAGGGATTGGCTTATCGAAACGCTTAGGGGATTCGGAGTGCACCCGGATTTGACGATTTACATAGATACTCCGTTCGAAATTTTGCTCGAACGTATCGACTTTACCAGTCTGCTTTCGGCCGACTCGATTTACGCCGGTCTCGATATCGGTTTCACGCGCGATGTCGAAACGAGTTACGATTTTTACCAGAGAAGCGCACTTACCGCCTATCGGGATATTGTCGAAACGGATAACATTCCCGCGTTGAAAGGTAACCGCGACCAAACGGAACTTTACGATCCAATATCTAAACTCGTGGGCGATTTTATCGATATCGATTCCAAAAATCACACGATTGATAAACGCTTAAAGGAAGTTCTCGAGCTCTACCACGCACATAATGGTTATTTCGAGCACGCACAAAAAGTCCGCGAATTCGCGGGGCAAATTTTCGACGCGACTGCAGATATTCACGCTCTTGGGAATAATGCGAGAGATTTGTTGGAATATGCAGCCCTGCTACACGATGTTGGGCGTTCGGTTGGGGAAGAAGATCATGAAAAACATAGTTATAGTATAATTATGGATTACGAATTTACGGAACTCACCGAAAGAGAAAAGCGAATCGTAGCAATTATTGCCCTTTATCACAACGGTCCTACAAATTCGCTCAATTATACTCGTCAGTGGAAACTCAGCGCTGAGGAACAGCTTGCAGTTCGAAGACTATCCGCAATTTTACGCGTTGCAGACGCGCTGGACTCCTCGAATAAACAGGTTGGTGCCAGATTGCGAGTGTCGAGAGAGATGGGCGCGCTTATTCTCGATATCAATTCGGTTAACAATGCTAAGACCGAGCGAAAGGCCGTTCTGTCGAAAAAGGATTTGTTTGAGCAACTTTTTAGAATAGATCTACTAATCGATAGAAACCGGATCGAGAGGAAAAAAACAAAAGTTAAACGCGACAAATTAGGCCTTTTCTCATGAAAAATATTTTATCGAAATTAGGCGGTAATATACCAGTTATATTTGTAATCACCGGACTTATCTTAATTCTCGCGCTAACTCCCGGCTTAGACGGTTTATTACATTCGGCAACCGCATTTGCACAGAGCGAAGCCGTCGATATTTTATCGGGAAATACGGACTCGCCCGCCGAAGGCCCTCCGGAAGAAGGCGGTGCGCCATCGAAGCCCTTATGGGAGACCGACTGGAGTAGCGCATTGAATATCCTCGCTACTTTATTCCTCGCCTCGGTGCTTTCCGGCCTTGTAAGTTATCGCCGGCGCGGGGGCAGCGCCCAGATGGACTTTACCGAGGCGCATATCGTGCTGTCCGCCGCCGCCGCGCTTATGATGATGATTATCGGTAGCCAGATCGCCCGTGCGTTCGGGCTTATGGGCGCGGCATCGATTGTTCGCTACCGCTACTCTCTCAAATCCCCGAAGGAAGCGAGTTCGCTGGTTATCGCACTCGGAATCGGCATGGCCTGCGGTGTTGGGTTGTATCCTCTCGCGATTATCGCCTCTTTATACATCGTCGTAGTAATTAACCTCCTCGAACATATTCCGAACGGCCTAAAAAAAGCCCTTTTCCCAACCAACTGGACCTGGAACTTGAAAGTGCGCACAACAGAGCCGGACGAAACACTCTTGAAGATTAAAGAATTTCTCTCCAAAGAGGAAGTCGGTTACAAAATAAAAAAAGTAATCGGTGATAAAGGCGCGGAAAGCAATCAAACGGACATAGAGGTCGAAATCTCCGGCAATATCGACAGAAACGAATTCGCGGAGAGAATTTCATCGGACGATGTTATCCGCATCCAATGGAAACAAGTGAAAAGCTCGACCTTCGACGATTTTGAGAAGTAATAATGAAAGCGCGCAGATTAATATTGTTTACTCTAATGCTCGCTATATTAGTATCGTTTGCGAAAGTAGATATCGACGTCGGCGGCGACGTTATCGCCGGATGGCAATGGGACTCTCGCGAGATATACCCCAATAATGAGTTTTACCTCGACCGCGTCCGACCGGAAATCAAGGTCGATTTCGATACGCTATCGAGATTTTCAGCGAAAATATCGTTCGATATCAAATCCGAGTTCGCCGAACTTAAAGACGTTGCAATCGAATATCAATACAATCGTGCAATCGGAATCGGAATCGGTCAACGCCGCAAGCCTTTCGGTTTGGAGGATTATATCGACCGTTTCTCCGCTCCGGGTGTCGATTGGACCGAGTTGCACGAGCGTTTCGACGATGCTGGCTATCTCGACCGCGACATCGGCTGCTGGATTGGCGGCAAACTCTTTCAGGAACCGTATCAAATCGAATACGACCTCGGCCTATACAACGGCAATGGGGGAGAGGCGATAACAAGCGAGAAGCAATTTGCGGGACGCTTGGTATATTCGCCCACGAAATTTCTCGATATAATGACCGACTATGGAACCGGCCTGGATACACTAGGCCTCGAAAGGCATGGCGCATGGGGATTTGGCGCAATTACAGAGTATGCGAACTTCGAGCTGGCCGGTGAATATCTCGCGGGAAATGATATTGTGACCAACAGCAAAGTGAAAGGCTACGAATTCTGGACTCGCTACAACAGCGGGAAATTTCATCCTTATGTGCAATACGAGGTTTCTGAGGAAGCCGAGGACGTAAAGGAGCGCTTCCACCTCGGCCTCGCGTTCGACCCGATAGACGACGTTCGACTTCGACTCGAAGCCACGCATTTCGACGACGATGGCAGGCCGCAACAATACACAGATATTAAACTGCAAGCGCAGGTGAAATTCTGATGAGAGCGACGATAGCCATACTCGCGTGTCTCGCGCTTCTCGCCGGATGCACGAGATCACCTTACGAGCCACCGCCCGATCCCGTCGATCTCTGGCATGTCGTTGTTCTATCGGAAATCGTGTCGGACAACAGCTCGATAATCGCGGACGAATTCGGCGATTTCGACGATTATATCGAAATCTACAACCCGCAGGACACCACTGTCAATATTTCGGGTTTCGGCCTAACCGATGACGTTGGTGCAGTAAAATTCGAGTTCCCATACTTCACCATTATAGAACCGGATATGGTATTACTAATTTGGTGCGACGCCGAGCCGGAGGAGGGGGATTACCACGCCGATTTCCGGATCAGCGCGGACGGCGAATGGATCGGCTTATACGACGTCTATGGCTCGATAATCGACAGCGTAACCGTGCCGGAGCTGCCCGAGGACTCGGCGTTCGTCCGCGACTCGGTTTGGTCGTGGACTATCGGCGCAGCCTCGCCCGGTAGCCGGTAAGAACAGCGTATAATTAAATAACAGATATTCACGGTAACGAATCGCGTTTCATTTATCGCCCGCGAGGAAATATTTTCGATTTCTATTGACTTCTAAATATATCGGGGGTTTATTATAGGCATATGGGAAACAGCCCCTTATTAAATATACCCGCAACAATTCTACTCCTCGGTTTGTTTTGCGCCGTTACAGTCTTTGCGCAATACGACAGCCTTAACGTGCGTGTGCACTGGACATTCCACGGTGACCACGAATTCGGCGGCCTGGCGATGGCACCAGACACAACGCTTTGGACATGCTACCCCGGCACACATACTCTCATCGAAATCGACGCCTCCGACCCGGAGGCTATAGACACGAACTTCTACGAAATGGACAGCACTATTTATGGCATTGCCGATGTTATTCAGGATACGATCTTACTCGCAAAATCTAAATTAGGCACTAACCAGGCGATTTATCCGATAAATATCAAGGCCGATCCGCCAACAACGGTTAGCTTCTATGCCTCGCCTTATGTCGGTTTCTGGTTCCCCGGTTCAGGGCAGGCATTTTTGGTCATTGATGATTCGATTCTAATAACGGCAGAGCATGGGAATGAAAACCGTTTAGCCGTTTTCGATGTTTCTGATCCGACTGATATAGACACGTTTTCGACAGGCACATCAGCACACTCTATGGTTGATTATATGTCAGTTAGTGATTCTTTCTTGTTTGTTACCCACTGTGCGGACCTTGCAACAGAACCCCCTTATAATCTTAGAACATTCCTTTCAGTAATAAATCTTGCCGATCCTACAACTCCCGTTTACGACACAACTATCTATGCTTTTCATGATAACTGGGATTCCCCCGCAGTCCCCATTCCTTCGGTCGTCGTCCACGATACCTTGCTTTTCCTTGCTTCTAATTACGACGGTTACCCTGCGCCGCTTGCGGATGTCTATAACATTGCGGACCCGACCAATCCGGTTCATGTCGGCGCGGTTGGGGATTATCTCAATGAACGTAGCAAGCGGTGCATCGCTTTCCAGAACGATTATCTTTACGCCGGCATGTATATCTACGATTTGCAAGGCTACCCCGATACAGATTCACTGGTGGGACTAAGATTCGGTGAACCGCAATGGTTGGAGGTTAATGGCAAATATACCTATAGGATTACAGGCGCAAGTTTCGTTATTCATGAATTCTATGCTTTCGACACAACCCGGCAAGCGTGTTCGGAAGCAGCACCGCCGCGCGCGGAGAAAATTTCCATTTCCGCTTACCCGAATCCCTTCAATTCGGCGGTTACAATCTCCTTATCTGTCATCCCGGCGACCTCTTCTGTCATTCCGGGCTTGACCCGGAATCCAGCAATCGAG
>Ga0272441_10012776_pt1 | contig 12198 bp, 10 predicted proteins | sample SSMProp6N_FD_193582 | JGI IMG/M metagenome (GOLD analysis project Ga0272441, IMG submission 193582) | Marine sediment archaeal communities from Little Sippewissett salt marsh, Falmouth, MA, United States - SSM-Prop-6N | ecosystem: Environmental > Aquatic > Marine > Wetlands > Sediment ...
CGGATTTCTGCGGCAACGATTCTGGCAGATGTCTATGGTTCGGATCACTGCCCTGTCTGTCTGGAACTGGTGTGAATGGTTTCCTGTTCTTGTTGATGAGTTGTATTTTTTCCCCAAGAGTCAGGGGGTTTCACCCCCGACAGCCCCCACATAGGGATGCGTCTTGTACGGGAAGTGTCGTGGGTTTGGCTGTCAGGTTTTTTATATTTCTGTGAATGTACATGTTTTTTGTGCTCTCAGAAAAATCGGTGCGCTACCCGTACACCGTTCATCCCCTGGACTGCCTCCCCCCGGAGGGGGGAGGAGGAGCACGGTTGCGGCCGTGCGGGAGAGAGGGGTTTCCTATTCTTTGTTGATGATTTGTATTGTTTCCCCAAGAGTCAGGGGGTATCACCCCGGATAGTCCCCTTTAGGGATGCGCCTTGTACGGGAAGTGTCGTGGAGTTTGGCTGTCAGGTTTTTTTAATTCTGTGAATCTATCTGTTTCTAGTGCTCTCAGAAAAATCGGTATGCAACCAGTACACCGGCTATCCCCTGAATTACGTTCTCGCGAAAGAAAAGAAAAAAATGATTTTAGATATCTGATTATTCCTGTGTTCCGGAATAGATGGCCAGTGCGTCTTCCACAGAGGCACCGTCAATCGTGAGTGCAGAGATTGCATTGCACATCCGTACTGCTTCATCCAGAGGCTTCTGGTGGATATTACGTCCGGTGGCATTGCCGGCGCACCCACCAATTGTGAGCTGTTCTGAGAGCTGTTTGATGAAGTCTTCTGCTGAGACACTGGAGCCTCCTGCACAGACGACTTTTGTTCTGCCGGCAGCCATGGTTGCCTCTTTGAGCATTTCTGCAGAAGATTCCCCGTCCTTTTTCGGTGCATTGACCTTCACAAAGTCACTGCCGAGGGTTGCTGCGACACCGGTTGCTCCTGCAATGAGGTGCGGGTCCTTCTCGTCACCGACAGCAGTGCCCCGTGGATAGATCCAAAGGACTGTCAGGAGGCCGTGTGCGTGTGCTTCCCCGATCAGGAGGGCTGCCTCGCGCAGCATCTCTGCCTCATTCTCACTGCCCAGATAGATGGTGTAGCCGATGCCGGTAATGTCGAGCCCGGTGCGGTCACGCAGGTCAACGACCTGCTGCATTGAGAAGAGCTGCGGACTGAGGGGGTCTTTCTGGGCGGTCTTGACAAGATTGGTCTTTGAGTTCATCTTGACAAGATACGGAATGTCCGGATAGTCCATCCCGTACTGGGTAATCAGGCCCAGCTGGGTTGCAAAGACACCGATTCTCCCCTCATCAGCAATCCTGAAGAGGTGTTCCGGGTCTGCATCATCGGCTGCGATTCCTTCTCCGTAAAAATCATCGTTCAGGTGTTCCACCTTCTGGTCACCGGCAAAAAGCATCAGATTGCCTGAATACTGGGTGACCAGCAGGTAGTTGTCGATATAGGTCGCTTTTGCCGACTCCGGCACATCTAGCGGAACCCGTACAGAAATCTCATCCGTCATACCTCATCCTATCATTTGGGAGATACTTATTTGTTGCCAGATGTACCGGGAGTACGATGGGTGGGAGGGGTGGTTCCCGGGGTTATGCATGGGTTTGGGGGATCTTTTTCCCGGTTTTTTCCTCCCACACGGCGGTTGCCGCAGGTGATGCCGCACGTATTCTGCGGGCGGTATTGTACACACTGGGTGTTGTCTGTGGGTCCGTTGCCTCCAGCACACGCAGGAGGATCTCTATCAACGGTGCCTGATGCTCCTCTTTCATCCGGTCAAGGTTGCCAAAGACGGAGAGCATCGTGACGGTGCTGTATTCATTCACCGGTGCAAGGGTGAGGAGTATCTCTTCGAGCAGCGCTCTCCCCTCCGGCGTCTCCAATGCGATCTTTTTGTTCTGGGCAAATCTGCCGAAGAGTGCCCGCTGGTCGTTGGCCAACTCAATACTGAACGCTTCAGATGCTCTCGCCTCACGGATGAATCCAATATCTTCTGTTGAAGCGATGCCTGCAAGGGAGCTCAAATATGTCTCCCATGCAACCGGATTATCCTTTGATTTGTCATAAAAATCCCGGATGATCGCTGAACGTTCAGCACTACTGCTGTTCACGATGTGTGCAAATGCGCTTACCCTGTCCGTTGCGGTGGTTCCCTCCTGGTATTGGCAAATGAGTTTTTCGTGTACCTCTGGTGTGTCCATCATGGCGAGGAACGAGAGTGCAACATTTTTTACCTGTCGCCGCTTTATCCGGACAACATCTCCTGCGATACCTTCGGGAGAAGGAACATCTGCTGCATATCTGTCATAGATCCGGGATATGAGGGCAGAATGTCGTTCTGCCGTGGCCCGGATCAGCCGTTTGCGGGCGCAGTAGAGGTCGGTATAGTGGTGGGCATAGCGAACGTCTCCGACCGAATCGAAGATGGTGAAAAAGAGCCCGCCCGCCTCTGAGAGGAGTGTGTCATCTGAGAAGAACTCCGCAATAAGGTCGGTGAGGGTGTTGCTGACTGCTGCTTTTGGGTCGTTCATCAGGCGGATTAACTCTCTCTCACAGAGGCGGGTGAATGCCAGAAACCGGCTCGCGATGTCGTCATCCATCTTTGCCTGCAGGGAAAGCGCTTCTTCTCCGGGGTCGTATACCAGCCTGCCGTAGAAGGAAGCGCTGCGGTTGAGGGAAACAAAGGCGGGTTGCTCTGATTGTGGAATGGACAGGGTATATTCCGGCGTATCCATCCGCACACATCCGGAGGCGGTCTTCTCTCCGGCATGACTGAATACCGCCCAGGACATGGGAATTTCCCATTCCTTTTTGTCAGGGCGTGTTGTCTGGCTGAATGTGAGGGTCAGTTCATGCCGCTCTTCATCATACTGATCGGTTGCTGTGATGACCGGGAAACCGGTCTGTGTCAGCCACTGGTCTGAGAATTTAGTGAAATTCTGGCCGGTTGTCTCCTCGATTGCCCCAATCCAGTCGTTGCGGGTTGCATTTGCATGCTGATAGCGCGTGTGGTACACGGCGAGGGCTTTTGCAAATGCCTCTCTTCCGGTCAGGGCTTCAATCATGTGCACAAACTCCGGCGCCTTGACGTAGGTGACACCGGTGATGAGTTCATTCGGGTCATTGAATCCTTCCGGCTCAATGGGCATCGAACCTGCTCCGCTGTCATACATGAGCGTACCGCCGGAGGGTGAGAGGAGGGTGAGGACCGTCTGAAGACGGGTATAGTCCTCACCGAAATGGAAAGCATGGTAGGCATTTTCGATATACACCGTTACCGCTTCATTCAGCCAGATCTCAAAGGGACTCATACCGGTCACCTCTGATCCGTTCAGGTTGTGGTAGAATTCATGCACCTTCACCCGCATGAGGTATTCAAATGCGGCATCAGTCGCATCCGGAAACGGCAGCAGACGGTTGGTGGTGATCGTGGTATTGCCGACATTCTCCATCCCGCCAAAATCGGAGTTCTGCATCCCGATTTCTCGGTAGACTGTACCGGTATACCGATATCCTGGTATGATCGTTTTGTTCATCCCGAGGAGACGTGACCGGATGTCTTGGATTTCCTCTTCCGGCGCCCCCGCCCGGATGAGACGGGTGCGTTCCCCTGACAGCTGATACATCTCCTGCCGTGTATCCGGGGATGCATAGCATTCCGCACCGGTGAAGAGATAGATCCAGAGTATGCTGTCTGCAAGAATATCGAGTGATTTCTCTGCGAGTGCAGGGTCTATGCCGGGGGGACCTAAGAGTTCGAGGGTGAAGGTGGTCCCGTCCGGATACTCAAAGGGCCGCGTAAAGGTGGCATAGGTGCCAACACCGAGGAAGAAGAGATAGGGTGCCATCGGTGTGATGCTGTTGTCATAGGTGATGCTGTCCCGGTTGTTTGAGACTGGATGGCGGGGAACGGTGATGTCACCGTTCGTGATCAGGTTGGTGTAGCGGTTGTCCGCGATGATCGTGGTGGTGTAGGTGCATTTGGCTGCCATATCATCGATGCAGGGCACAAGGCGCTGAAATCCCCACTGCTGGCACTGGGTGATCTGCTGGGGCGGGGCACCGTCCGGAGTGACATCATAATACAGCCCCTCCAGCACATGTGATGTCGGGCGGCAGGTGGTGTCGGTATGGATTTCGAATGCTGTGTCGGGCCGGACTGGTTTTGCGAAGTGGATATGGAGCAGACTCTTTTCAGTATCGTAGGTATAGGTCGTTGTATGCCCGGGGGAATAGACGTGGTGTATCTCAAGGTTCTTTGCATTCAGGGTGAGTGTCTCAATCGGTGTGTCATGTGCCATGAGTTGCATCTCTGAATGCACCACGGTGTGGTCATCATAGATATCAAAGATCAGGTCCATATGGCAGACCTCTGCAGGAATTTTCCCGAAGTCTGTCGGATAATACGTAAAGAGACGCTCTCCTGTCATGCGTTTTGGTATGCAGGGATACTACAAAAATGATGTGAGGCTCCCATGGAGACAGATACTATAATGAATGAGTATTGCATACTTCGGATTGTTTTATAGGAGGTGTGAATATTTGAACGGTATTCAAATTGGATGGAAACCGGCAGTGTGTATTGTCATACTGCTGTCAGTATGTTTTGTGTGCGGATGCACGGATGATTCCCCTGCAGGCGGGGATGCAACACCTGCACCGACTGCAACACCAACGGCGGAGTCTGCTCCCCAGGCATTCGCCCCGGGTGATGTGGTGCATTACAGCACCCTGATGGAGTATCTTCCGACGATGACGAGCAACTGGATTACGGGCGAGAAGGACGGGGCGACGATGAGCTATAGCGGAGAGTCCTGGAGTCAGGCGTATGGCGACTACACGCTGAAGTCAGACGAGAGTGTGGTAGGTTATGTGGCCATCCAGGACACCCGGGGTATCAAAGGTGTCGGGTATTCTGAGATGTGGCAGGCAAAGATGACCTTTGAGACACCTGAGATGAAGATGTACACCGGGACTGCCGGGGGGTATCCCGCGTATTTTGTTGAAAACAGTGAGGAGAATGAATATACCGAGATTGTCTGGATCGATGACCGGTTCTTTGTCTATGTAATGATTGAAAACGGGAAACCCGAATACCTGACGGTATTCAACAACCAGATTGACTTTGATGGTATTGCAGGCCTTGCCTGATACTTCCCGTTTTCTTTTTTATCTTCTGTCAATGAGACGTTTGGGGCGACCCTTCAGGCGATGGAGTTCAAGACCGCCGTCCTGTACAACATTGAACAGTATCTCCAGCGTACCGTCACTGTAGATCGGATGCAGTGATGGTTTTTGCCGGAAGAGTGTGGAGAGAATATTTTCTTCCACGAGTTTGTTGTCACAGGTATCGGGGTTGTGGCATTCCATGCTGATTCGCATGGTAATGGTTCCGGTATCCTCGTCGCTGTAGATAAATGCCTCATACTCTCCGGAAAGATATTCCATATTCTCACGCTGGAATACTCCTGCCTCGATATCCACCCGGTTTATCGGGATGTCCCTGATATGAATTGTCTCCGCATCACGCATTGGGTTTTTGACCCGCATATGGGTGCGTCCACAGGGACAGGGGTCGCGGGTGATGACCTCGGTTATATCTTCTGTGTCATAGTTGATGAGCAGATTCCCGCTCCGTGCCCCCTCCGGGAGGAGGGTTGTCAGAACAATTCTTCCGCTCTTTCCGTCCTGTACAAACGAACTGAGGTCCGGATCATAGAGGTCCATATGCACAAGATCTTCCGGGACATGAAGCCCATTTCTCGCCGTGCACTCCCCGCACATCGTCCCCTCGGTGCTCCCGTAGGTATTGTAGGCCGGAATGCCCCACACCTCGTCCAGATAGGCACGTGACTCATCCGCAAAACTCTCGCCACCGACGATGAGTCTTGCGATCCCCGACTCTTTCGGGTCCATCCCCTCCGCCTCCATCCGTCGGGCAAGACGGATCAGTTTAAAGACACTCCCTACGATGGCGGTCGGGTGGTAATTCTGGATGACACGAATGGGGAATGTACATTTTCCTTCCGGAATGACGGTAAATCCAATTTTGTGTGCGGCAAGAGTCATCGTATTCGCACCAACGTTCATCCCGTAACTTGCACAGACGGTGACACGGTCACCGGGCCCAAATCCCTGTGACACAAACGTTCGTGCATATTTTTCCGCATATCGCTGCCAGTCGTCCCACATCAGGAAGAAGGACTTGGGCGTCCCTGATGTCCCGCTGGTTTCGTGTATCGTATAGATGTCATCCCAGGGTGCGCTCTTAAACAGGAATTCATTGGTGACGGGGGGTTGATGTTCACGGATGGTTGATCCGCTGATGACAGGCAGTTCAAGCAGATCTTCATGTTCACGGATGGATGCCGGGTCAATCGCATTGCGGGCGAACCAGGTGTGGTAAAATGGTGAATGTTCCGCTGCGTACCGAACCGTATACCTGACCCGTTCATCGATGAGTGTGTCCAGCGCATCCCGCGGCATTGTCTCGGTTTCCGGATTGAAATACTGCATAGGAATCCCTGCTTTCCCCTTATCAGGTACACCCGAATATATGTTTTGGTCGGGGTTTGTTTCCCAAACGTTGATGAGAGGGGAATGCCTTTAGGGGAGGTATGGAAGAGATGGAGGGGAGGGACGCGAAGAGAGAAGAGATGTTTGCCTATTTCCTTGGCAATCTCTCTTCTGATAATCCTTCACTTCGATGGGGGGCGGCCCATTCACTGGGACGGATGCATGACCCGCGTGCAATTGAGCCCCTTCTTGGCATGCTTGATGATGACGACTGGCGGGTGCGATTCAAGGTCGTCTGGGCACTGGGGCGACTCGGTGACCGGCGTATTCTCCCCTTTTTGCAGCGCCTATCGCATGATGAATCAGAAACGGTACGGGACAGTGTGCAACAGGCGAAAGAAGATATTCTTCGGAGAGAGGCCCGGAAATAACTGGCAGGTATCTCCCCGATGTGGCAGAATTTAAATGCTCCGCCCGCCCATTCCTGCATATACGTGATCATATGTTTGCATGGATAATTGGCGGAATTTTACTTATTGTTCTGATTGCACTGGTTCTCTGGGTTGTGGGTATCTATAACCGGTTCCAGAGCCTGAAGAACTCCTCTGAGGCGACACTGGGGCAGATTCGTGTTGCGATGAAGAAACGGCTCGATATGATAAACCAGCTGCTCGGTGCGGTGCAGAGCTATGCATCCTTTGAGAAGGAGACGCTGGAGAAGGTGACACAAATGCGGTCTGGTGTGGGTGCTGCAGGCCCGGGTGACCTCAATGAGATCGAGGCACAGTCGCGCTCGATACTGGGCCGCCTCTTTGCCGTGGTGGAGAACTATCCTGACCTGAAGACGTCTGCCGCGGTCACTGAACTGATGGGCTCAGTCCGGAGTATTGAAGATGAGATTGCCCGGCAGCGTTACACCTACAACAATATCTCCGAGCAGTACAACACGATGTGCGACACAATCCCATCGAATGTTGTTGCGTCTGCATCCCATTTCTCCAAACTCGAGTACCTGGAGTTTGAAGAGGAGATCACCGAAGCCCCGAAGATTGCATTTTAAAGGATGGATGGACTGTGAAGGAGACGCATCAGATTGGAATCATTGTCGTTGTCTGCCTGATTCTTGCAGGTTTATCCATCTTTCTCTCGTTTGGGTCAGGTCTCTCATTTGAACCTGACCTTGTTGCAGATTCCTATACCGCGGTCCTGGAGACGGACGGCACACTCCGGGAGACCTATGTCTATGATGTGGCATCGGCGGGTACGTACCGGATGCTCTTTCGGACGTGGGACGATACCCTTGCGTTTGAAGAGCAGCAATACCCGTTCATTGAGTTCATTGATGTGCAGGCGCCTTCCGGCATGGTGGGCTATGCCATTGACGCGGGGGGACATTCGGTTGTCACAGGAGAGGGGGCAGAAGCACAGCAGGCCCTGATTGAAAGCCTCGGCGAATACAATGAGATGGGGATATTCCGGGAGACGCGCCTTCCTGCGGGGCAGTATGCGGCGCAGTACACTGTCCGCCTCCATCCGCCCCTGCAGTATGACGACACCGATGTCCACCTCAACCTGAAACTGGCGTCAACACATATCCCGTACCGCTCAGTGGACATCACCATCCCGGGGGAGTATGTCAAAGACATCTGGGTCCGCCCCACCTCATTTGAGACAGAGATGAGGGACGGCAACTATCATATTACCGGAACCGCAGGCGAGAATGCGTTAATTGAAATTGAAATGCTCCTCGAACCGGCCTATCTGGAGGTCATGGACGGGTTCCCCGTGAAGACCGACGGTGTCCGTCAGCAGACAGAGACTGCCGCCCTGTTCTATAGTATTCCTGCACTTCTCTCCTCACTGATGCTCCTTCTGGGGAGAATCGGTGTCATTGCAGCGCCGGTATTTCTGGTTATGATCTTTCTGCGGCACGGGCGTGAGAAGCAGGCAGTTATACCCGAACATATCAGTTTTGTGCCGGACCCGAACCTTCTGCCCTGGCAGGTGAACCTGATCTTCAAGGGCGATGCCGTAGACTTTGATGAGGACGGGTTCTACGCGACTGTTCTTGACCTCCACCGGCGCGGGATTCTTCGTGTGACGGAACATCCCGATGGCGAGGGTGTGGATATCGAAGTTATTCAGACGGTCTCAGATGATGCCTATGAACAGAGGGTGATAAACTTTGTCGCAAATGCAGGGTCGGGGGGTGTGCTTGACACCCGTTCCTTTGCTGCTGCAGCAAAAGCCGGAGGGGCGAATATTACGAGTCTGAACACATCTCTGAGTGCGCTAACGACAGAGGTGGACAGCGGGATTGTGAAGCGGTATGTTGAGGAGGGACGGGGAAAAATTGTGCCGCTTATTGCTGTCGGACTGGCTATTGCCCTCTTCTCATTCTTCCTCTTCTTTATCTCTCCTGCAACATCTCCGGTGTCAGTTCCCGCAGGACTACTGGGGATTGTGATGGTCATAGAAGGAGGGTTTGCAGCATTGTTCCCGACGACACTCTTTGGGAAGTGGAAGGAGGATTACTACGCTGAAAAACTGAAGTGGGACGGTTTCTCTGCATTTCTCTCGGACTCTGCCATGATTGAGCGATACTCCCCTGCGGACCTCTCCATGTGGGGAGAGTGGCTTGTGTATGGCACCGCTCTCGGGGTGGGGGACAAGGTGGAAGAGGCGATGAAACATCTCTCGATTGATATCCGCGAGACGGGTATGCCGCATGGTCATCTCATGTACGCCGCCTTTATTCCGGTTGCCCGGTACACCCCTCCGTCATCTTCCGGAGGATTCGGTGGTGGCGGCGGATTTGGTGGCGGAGGTGGATTCGGCGGCGGCGGTGCCGGCGGCCGATAATCCCCCTAAGCATATCCATCCATTCTTTTCCCCCGGGGTAGCTATTTATAGCATCAGTTGCAAGTGGAAAACTGGTGCCTTTTCATGGAATTCAGTCATGTAGACGGAGACGGACATATTGCTGTCACCCTTTTTTCTCTTAGCACATGTGGACACTGTAAGAGAACAAAGGCTTTTTTGCAGGAGAAGGGTGTGGCATATGACTATATTGATGTCGACCTTCTCAGCGGTGATGCGTTAACCGAAGTGTACGACCTTGTGAAGACGTATAATCCGCGGGGTTCGTTTCCGACGCTGGTTATCGGCGAGAAGAAAACGGTGATCGTTGGCGACCGGTTGGATGAGATTGCCGCTGCACTGGAGATTGGCGTATGATCAGCCGGTTTGATATTGAACGGCGATACCTTGCATTAAAGGAGCAGGCTGAACAGTCGGGGTATCATCTTAATCCGGATGAGGATTTTGCAAAGGAACTGGTGCATGGGTTGTTACTGAATGAAGAGCGGTATGGGTTTGCGGCCTGTCCCTGCCGTCTCTGTATTGGTCCGCGTGAAGAGAATCTCGATATCATCTGCCCGTGTGATTACCGTGATCAGGATCTCACTGAGTATGGTGTCTGTTACTGTGCCCTGTATGTATCAAAGGATGTAGCTGCGGGAACGGTCCCTGTCCCATGCATTCCGGACAGGAGGTCATCTCCTGAGATTTGTGATACCACCGAGGGTGAAAAGGGCAAGGGTGCAACGGAATCCGTGCTGGCAGGAACGCGTTCTCTTCCGTATCCAATACTCCGTTGCCGGGTATGTGGATATCTTTGTGCCCGAACCAGTCCTCCGGAAACCTGCCCGATATGCGGGGCGTCATCAGATCGCTTTGATAAATATATTGAATGATCCCGTACATACTCTCACTCAATGGCTGTCGGTGGACTGTTTCGGAATTATGCGGTTGACATCGTCCTTCTTCCTCCCCCCGAGGTGACGGAAGCAGCGATACAGATCAACAGAATGCTCATTGAAAAGACCGGGGATGATGCGATACGACTGGATATGGCATGCCAGCTCCCCCATGTGTCGCTTGCAATGGGGTGTATCCCCGGGAGCGCCCTGTCACGTCTGTTTGTTCCTCTGGATCAAATGGCACGCAGGCTTTTGCCGCTGGAGATTGGGATTGAGGGAGCTGTCGCGGTCGTCACTGATTCTGGTGACCGTGTGTCGGGCATGAATCTTGCCAAAGAGGACTCCCTTTTTGTCCTGCACCGGAGTGTGATGGCACAACTTGCAGGCGTTGCAACTGAAAAATGCACGCAGGCATCGTTTATTCGTGATGAGGGCGAGGAACTGACACCCTTTACCCTTGGATATGTGCCGGAATATGGAACATTGGCATCATATGAAAGGTACTCTCCGCATATCACTCTGGGGAACGGTGATGTGTCAACACTGGAGGAGATGCCTGAACTGCCGGAGAGGGTCACCTTCTCCACGCTTGCGGTATGTCATCTGGGAAATCACTGCACCTGCCGTTCAGTGCTCTGGAGCACTGAGGCGGGACGAAGAGGTATCTGAGGACAGCACCTCTTCTATGGGATCGTCCATGGTGAGTGGTGCGGCGCATGTCCCTTCCCTGCAGATGTAGAGTGTCGGTTTCCCGTCTCTTTGTTTGAGGGACTGGGTGAATGGTGCTACGGTTCTGATGGCACGGCTTCCGTCTGCCACGGTTACTGTTCTAAACGGATGGTATCCATGTTCCAGCAGTTCTACCATGGGTGCCGTCTCTTCTTTTTTTGCGGCGATGACGCATTCCTCACCGTACCTGATATGCAGGAAGGCAGAGAGGAGGTGACAGTATGCGGATGGTGCCTGCCCGACGTCCGCCGCGAAAGCATTCAGAATGGCGGCGGCGTCATCCTCGTGACTCCTTTCTGCTGTAATCCGGGCGAGCAGGACGAGAGAGAGGGCGGCCATGGAATTTCCCGATGGCACTGCGCCGTCATATGCCGTCTGCTGTCTGGAGAGAGGTATCTCTGCATCCTCTGCTGTCAGGTAATAGGCACCTTCCGGTGTGCGGAATTTTGTGTTCAGAACGGTAGTCAGGTGACCCGCACGGAGAAGCCAGTTTGCATCAAAGGTTGCCTCATAGAGCAAGAGATAACCCCAGAGCACAAAGGCATAGTCATCCAGTCCTCCTGTACCGGTGGTGGTCTGTGCAAATCTGCTGTGGAGCAGTTCTCCGGTATGCCCGGCACGGGTGGTGTATGGGATTTTTGCTGCCGCCTTCTCTGCTGCTCTGATGTATTCCGGATGGTCAAATGTTTTCCCTGCATATGCGAGGGCACCAATGGTGAGACCGTTCCAGTCGGTGAGTATCTTTTCGTCACGGAATGGTTGCAGGCGTTGGTTTCTTGCTTCCCCAAGTGCAGTTCTGACCGCCATGCGTGTGTCTGAGGTGTACCACCGGTATGCTGCATCGCGGGATGGAAAGGCCAGTGTCTGTTTTCCCGGAGGGGCGTCGGGAAGTTCCTGCGTGCAGTATTCCCCGGTTCTGATATCAAACGTGCCAAGCACATCTGTGGCATACGTGCCTGCCGCTGTTTTGAGTTCATCTGTTGTCCAGAGGTAGGCACCACCCTCTGTGTCGTCACTGTCGGCATCTTCTGCAGAGAAAAATCCTCCGCCGTCTGCCTGCATCCGTGTAAGCAGATATGTGGCGGTGTCTTCTGCGACGCGTTTGTACACATGATTTCCTGTGGCACGCCACCCTTCGGTATATGCCCAGAGCATCAGTGCCTGGTCATAGAGCATCTTTTCGAAGTGGGGGA
>Ga0272441_10012777_pt1 | contig 12198 bp, 4 predicted proteins | sample SSMProp6N_FD_193582 | JGI IMG/M metagenome (GOLD analysis project Ga0272441, IMG submission 193582) | Marine sediment archaeal communities from Little Sippewissett salt marsh, Falmouth, MA, United States - SSM-Prop-6N | ecosystem: Environmental > Aquatic > Marine > Wetlands > Sediment ...
TTGGCAGGTTTAGTTCATGTGCAGCCCTCATCACTTCGATCCATTCATCCGCTGTTGCCTTTGCCGGAGATACGATTTTCCTTACCCTGTCAGAGAGAATCTCGGCTCCTGCACCGGGAAGTGAATCAAGCCCGGCCTCTATAAGACTTGAAAGAATGTTATGGTATGATGTCTTTTCCTTATGTGCCAGATAGACTATTTCAGGGGGACCCAGGGCATGCAGTTTCAGTGACGGATACAGATCTTTCAGCTGAATGAAAAGATCTCTGTAGAAATTCAGGTCAAAATCCGGATTCATACCACCCTGTAAAAGAATCTGATCTCCCCCCATGGCATATAATTCATCAATCTTTCTGATGTATTCTTCTGTGGTTGTTATATAGGCATCAGGAGCTCCTTTTTTTCTGCAGAAATTACAGAAAGCACATTGTGAGAAGCATATATTGGTTATGTTGATATTCCTGTCGATAATCCATCCGGTATTCTTACCGGGATTATGATATTGCCTCAGCCTGTCAGCTACAAATACGAGCTCTTCGAGTGGAGCCTCTGTATAGAGTTTAATCCCTTCCTCTTTATTCAGAGAAACCAGATCAAGAGCTTTATCATATATCTTACCTAAATCCATTAAAAACTAAAGGTTTTCCCTTAGTGTACCTTAGTGTGTACTTTGTGTTCTTTGTGGTTTACAGGATAATTCTTTTTTTACCACAAAGGAGCACAAAGGTTTACACAAAGAGACACTAAGGAAATAATTAATTTGCCTTTACAGCCTTTCCAAAGGTAGTATTTTGAATCTTAAACAATCAATAATTTGATTAACTTTACACCTTCCAAAAATGCGCAAGACAATGATCCCTGAAATAAAACTCATATCCGATATTTCACCCGAACAATCAGTAGTATGCATCCTCGGTAAAGAAAGTATCCCTGAAAAACTGAAACTAAATAAAACTGAAAAGGAATATGCCCTGAAACAGTTAAAGGCAGGGGAGGATTATGTTTTTATTAACTCTTATTTCAAGTGTACTTACCTGGTAAAGGTCAGGGATGACAAGAATATTTTCAGGGTAAGGGAAGAACTGCGGAAAACAGCCTTCAAACTGAGAGATCTCATCAGGTCGAATAACCATACCAACCTTGTAATAACCTCGTGGGATGCATACAAGGGAGCCATCGAAGATTTCACCGAGGGACTGATTCTCAGTACTTACAGATTCAACAAATACAAAACAAAAAAGGAAAAGGAAGACAAGAAAAAATATCCCTCAACATTGCTATTGTCGGGTGATGTAAGCAGGGCTGACATAAACTGGTTGAAACATACCACAGAAGCAGTTTATATAGCACGCGACCTGATACATGAACCTGTCAATTATCTTACAGCAGCCAGGCTGGCATCAGTAATTCAGGCAACGGGAAAATCGGCAGGTTTCAGTGTAGAGGTATTAAACAAGGGTAAGATTGAAGCGCTTAAAATGGGTGGACTTCTGGCTGTAAACAGGGGAAGTGTGGATCCTCCTGCATTCTGCATCCTCGAATGGAAACCACCGAAAAGCATTAATAAAAAGCCTATTGTACTTATAGGGAAGGGTATTGTATATGATACCGGCGGACTTAATATCAAAACCGGTGACTATATGGATATGATGAAAGGCGATATGGCAGGAGCAGCTACTGTAACAGGTGTCTTTTATACCGTGGCAAAATCAAAAATCCCGGTGCATATAATCGGCTTGATACCGGCTACCGACAACCGCCCGGGAGGAAACGCATATACTCAGGGTGATGTTATTACCATGCATAACAAAATGACTGTAGAGGTAGGAAATACAGATGCTGAGGGGCGGCTGGTGATGGCAGATGCACTAAGCTATGCTTCAAAATATAAACCCGAATTGATAATAGATGTTGCCACCCTTACAGGTTCTGCAGCAATAACCTTCAGCAATCAGGCCATCGCCCTGATGACCAATGCTGACAAAAAATATATATCCCTTCTTGAAGAATGCGGGAATATGGTATATGAAAGAATTGCAGAGCTTCCTTTCTGGGAAGAGTACGGAGAGATGATCAAATCGGATATAGCCGATATTAAAAACATCGGAGGCAGGGAAGCAGGGGCAATTACAGCAGGTAAGTTTCTAGAACATTTTACACTTTACCCTTTGATACATCTTGATATTGCCGGAACAGGATTACTAAAGAAAGATGATTTCTACAGGTTGAAACTCGGTCCCGCCTCAGGATTAAGACTGATTGCAACCTTCCTGAAAATGCTGGCAAAGGATTATAAAGGATATAAATGATCAATATGGAACCCAATACAATAATAGCAGGTATTTCACATGGAGATATAAACGGTATAGGATATGAGGTAATCATAAAAGCTCTCATGGACAATGCCATTAACGATTTTTGTGTACCTGTGGTTTACGGATCTCCAAAGGTAGCCGCATATCACCGTAAGGCATTGGATATCACCAATTTCAGTTTTAATAACATAAAATCCCCGGAAGAAGCCAACCATAAGAGGGCAAATATGATCAATTGCCTGGATGACAGTGTAAGGGTTGAGCTTGGAAAATCAACACGACAGGGTGGGGAGTCAGCTTTTATATCGCTTGAAAGAGCAGTGGAGGATTTGAAGAACGGGAAAATAAATGTTTTGATAACAGGGCCGATAGATAAAAACAATATACAATCGGACAGGTTTAACTTTTCGGGACATACGGAATATCTTAAATCGAGATCAGAGGCAGATGATGTATTGATGTTCATGATCAGCGAAACAATGAAAATAGGTCTTGTTACAGCTCATGTTCCCCTTGCCAGGGTACCGGAGATGCTGACCATCGACCTGGTAGCTAATAAAATACGGCTGATGAATAATTCACTGACAGTTGATTTTGGTATCCGTAAACCTCAGATTGCCGTTCTGGGACTTAATCCCCATGCAGGAGACAACTCACTCCTGGGCACCGAAGAGGCCGAGATTATCTATCCGGCAATGCAACAAACCGGTGAAGAAGGCATAATGACCTTTGGTCCCTACGCAGCAGATGGGTTTTTCGGAGCCGGCACATTCAGCAAATTTGACGGGATACTGGCTATGTATCATGATCAGGGTCTGGCACCGTTTAAAGCATTATCTTTTGACTCAGGGGTGAATTATACAGCCGGTTTACCATTTGTGAGGACATCACCTGCACATGGAACAGCCTTTCATATAGCTGGCAAAGGCGAAGCATCTGAAAACTCATTCAGGCAGGCAATATATCTTGCATGTACAATATATAAAAACAGACAGATGTATGCTGAACTGACAACAGACCCCCTGAAACACCAGGATATCGAAACATACAGTGATAAAACTGATGAATTACCCCCCGATATATCAAATACTGAAAACGACGAATGATAGACTATATTAAAGGAACAATAACTCAGCTTACTCCCGCATTCCTTACAATAGAATCATCGGGAATAGGATATTTCATTAATATCTCTCTCACATCATATACAAAATTAGAGGGGAAAAAGGAGTATAAATTACTTGTACATGAAGTTATCAGGGAAGATAGTCATCAGTTATATGGCTTTGCCGACAAGGAAGAAAGAAATATTTTCAGACTGCTGATATCAGTTACGGGTGTGGGGGCAAATATGGCCAGGATGATGCTTTCATCACTTAGTCCCGCAGAAATAGAAAGGGCGATAATAGAATCCGAAGTCAACTCCCTGAAGGGTATTAAAGGTATAGGCTTAAAAACAGCACAAAGAATTATTGTTGACCTGAAAGATAAACTGGGTAAACATGCAATAACCGGCGAAATATTTGCATTTTCGGACAATACAAAACGAGAAGAAGCGTTATCAGCATTGGTAATGCTTGGGTTTGCCAAAAGCGCTGTAGTTAAAGTACTTGACAAAATCTTGCAGGAAAATAAGGACCTGACTGTTGAGGAACTTATAAAGAGAGCGCTTAAGAACTTGTGACACTGAATATTAGCCGGATTGGGATCAGGAATATCACATAAACATATTCTGGTATTATTATATCCTGTGCTGATAGCTTCTTTTATTTTTGCCTCATCTGAAGCTTTCAGCCAGGAGACTGGTGATACAACCCGTAAATCGATTTTGAAACTGGAAGACGATCCGGGCATACCCTGGATGCAGACAAAAACGAATCCGTTATTTCTCGATATACCATCAAATATAGAATCGAGCGTTGTATATGATCCTGATAAGGATGAATATGTCATCTATAAGAAAGTAGGATCATTTAATTACCGTACGCCGGTATACATGAGTCCTGAAGAATTCAGGAAATATGAATATTCCAGGGCCATGCGTGATTACTGGCAATCGAGAATCACAGGCGATGAGTCAGGCTTCAGGTCAACACTTATCCCCCAGATTGAAATTGGCGGAGAAGCATTTGACAAGATCTTCGGAAGCAATGTAATAAACATCATCCCCCAGGGATCAGCCGAATTGATATTCGGTATCAACATATCACGTACTCAAAACCCAACCCTTTCCGAAAAACTGAGGACAATACCCACATTCGACTTCAAGGAAAAAATACAGATGAATGTCACAGGTACTATCGGCGACAAGATGGAGTTGGGTGTGAACTATAATACTGATGCATTGTTCGAATTTGAGAACAGAACCAAGCTTCAATACAGCGGGAAAGAAGATGAGATACTTAAAAAAGTCGAGGCAGGTGATGTTACCCTTCCACTCACAGGAACACTGATAACAGGAAGTTACAGTCTTTTCGGGCTGAAGACTGAGATGCAATTCGGAAAGCTTACCGTCACTACTGTCCTTTCACAACAGAAAGGTGAATCATCTGTCCTCCAGGTTGAAGGAGGAGCCCAGCTCACAGATTTTGAAATCTTTGCTGACGATTATGAGGCAAACAGACACTTCTTCCTTTCTCATTTTTTCAGGGATATATATGATGAAGCCCTGAGAAGCCTGCCGATTGTCAGTTCCGGTGTAAATATCGAAAGGATTGAGGTGTGGGTGACAAATAAAACAAGCCGTTTTGAAGAAGGAAGCAACCGTAATATTGTTGCATTTATGGACCTGGCAGAGAATGGTAACAATATTTACAACAATATCCCTGAATTCCAGGTAACTGCAGGAGCCCCGTTATATCCCGATAATGATGCAAACATGATGTATGAACAGTTAAACACGGTTTATACTGATGCACGGGATGTTGACCAGGTAACAAATGCATTTGAATCATTATACCCCGATTTTCAGATTGGCCGTGACTATGAGAAAATTGAAAACGCACGAAAACTGAGCGATAGGGAATATACAATCAATAAACAACTTGGTTATATATCCCTTAATACGGCCCTGAATACCGATGAGGTACTTGCAGTTGCCTTCGAATATACAATTAACGGTAAAGTATATAAGGTTGGTGAATTCTCAACCGACGGGATCACTGCACCACAGACCTTGTATCTTAAATTGCTGAAAGGAACGACACTTACTCCCAAACTGCCCACATGGGACCTGATGATGAAAAATATCTATTCATTGGGGTCTGGCAGGCTTGACAGGAATGATTTTGAGCTGCAGGTACTTTACCAGGATGACGAAACAGGTAATTCCATCAACTATTTACCTGAAGACAAACTTGAGGATAAGATACTCCTCCAGATGTTAGGACTTGATATGCTGAATTCGCAGCTCGACAGGGAACCGGATGGTTATTTTGACTTCGTTGACGGAGTGACTGTTATCGTTGACCGTGGTAAAATAGTATTTCCTGTTCTTGAACCTTTCGGGAGTCACCTTGCGAAAAAAATCAATGATTCAAGACTGGCGGAAAAATATGTGTTTCAGGAACTCTACGATTCCACCCAGACCATAGCCAGGCAAATGGCTGAGAAGAATAAATTCGTTCTCGAAGGACAATATTCTTCCCAGTCGGGATCTGAAATACAGTTGAATGCGATAAACATTCCGCAAGGATCAGTAATTGTAACTGCCGGGGGAGTGACTCTTACAGAGAATGTGGATTATACAGTCGATTACAATATGGGTACGGTAAGTATTATCAATTCAGCACTGATTGAGTCTCAGACACCTATTCAGGTTTCACTTGAAAGCAACCAGTTCTTTGGTTTTCAGACAAAAACCCTTGTCGGGACACACCTTGATTACCGTTTTGCAGATAATTTCAATATCGGGGGTACCATACTTCATCTTAATGAACGGCCATATACGCAGAAAGTAAACTATGGAGAAGAACCTATCTCAAATACTATCTGGGGTTTGAATACATCTTATAAGACAGAATCCCAGTTGCTTACAAGTATCATTGATAAAGTACCGTTGCTGGAAACAAAGACTCCGTCTTCATTTTCGTTCTTCGGGGAGTTTGCCCATCTCATCCCGGGTCACTCTAAAGCTATATCGAATGCCGGCAATTCATATATCGATGATTTCGAGGCGAGTGAGATACCTCTTGACCTTAAATCATTCAATGCCTGGACAATTGCGAGTATTCCGCAAGGGCAGGATATGTTATTTCCCGAAGCACGTTTTAATGATAATCTGATAAGCGGATATAACAGGGCTAAGCTGGCATGGTATGTTATCGACCCGATATTCCTGAGGAACGGATCATCAACACCCGATCATATTAAAGACAATCCGGATACTCAATCAAGTCATTTTGTAAGAGAGATATATGAGAATGAGATTTTCCCTTACCGTGAGAGTACAACAGGCATTCCTACAAATATCACAGTTCTTAACCTTGCATATTATCCCGACGAAAAGGGGCCTTACAATTTTGATACTGATCCCGGCCCCTATTCGCGGGGTATGAATTCCGATGGCGGGCTTAATGATCCGGATAGCAGGTGGGGAGGTATTATGAGAGAGATCCTTACAAGTGATTTTGAGACGGCAAATATCCAGTATATCAAATTCTGGCTGATGGATCCCTTTGTTGAGGATCCCGATCATGAGGGGGGAGACCTCTATATAAACCTTGGTAACATTTCGGAGGATATTCTCAGAGATTCAAGAAAAAGCTTTGAGCATGGATTGCCAGGATCTCCCGAGACCTCAAATATTGATACGACATCATGGGGAAGGGTACCGACAGTACAGTCTGTTGTGAATGCTTTTGATAATGATCCGGGTTCCCGTCTCTACCAGGATGTTGGTTTTGACGGACTCAGAAACCAGGATGAACAGACATTTTTCTCAGAATATCTCGAAAGAGCTGCAGCTATTACTACACCTGAAGTATACAATGACATCCTTGAAGATCCATCAGGAGATGATTTTCATTATTTCAGGGGATCGGATTATGATTTTGAGGAGCTGGGAATTATTGAACGGTATAAGAAATATAACGGGCAGGAAGGTAACTCTCCCACATCAGAAATGTCGGATGAACCATATCCGACATCAGGCTCTACACTGCCCGATATGGAGGATATAAACCGCGACAATACCCTGAATGAAACGGAAAGCTATTACCAGTACAGGATAAGTATACGACCCGGTGACCTTGTTGTCGGGACAAATTATATTGTCGATGAGATCGAGTATGAAGCCACACTGGCAAATGGAGACAGATCAAATGTGAAATGGTACCAGTTTAAGGTTCCGATAACAGATTACGAAAGAGTGGTGGGCACAATCAGTGACTTTAAATCTATAAGGTTTATGAGAATGTTTCTCAGGGATTTCAATGAACCTGTGATAATGAGATATGCTGATCTTGACCTGGTAAGGGCTGAATGGCGTAAATACAACATTTCATTCATGGAAGGCGGGGAAAGGATTACCATACCCGAGACTACCGATGGAACATTTGAGATAAGTTCAGTGAGCATCGAGGAGAACTCAGGTAAAGAACCTGTAAACTATGTCCTTCCTCCTGGATTCAACAGGATAACAGATCCTTCCAATCCTCAGTTGCGGCAGCTTAATGAACAGTCGATGGTGTTAAAGGTACAGAATCTTGAAGACGGAGATGCACGTGCCGCTTTCAGGAATGTCAGTCTCGATATCAGGCAGTACCGCCGATTACGTATGGAAGTACATGCTGAAGAACTTATAGGAGAGCCTCTGATGGATGGTGAACTGACAGCCTTCATAAGAATCGGATCAGACTATAAGAGCAATTTCTACGAATATGAGATTCCGTTGACACTCACACCACCAGGAAGATACGATAATAAATCTGATGCCTCCAGGGCATTGGTATGGCCTGAAGTGAACAGCTTCAATATCGATCTTACAGTGTTCCAGGATGCCAAACAGGCGAGAAACAGACAGTTGATGGATGAGGGATCATCGTTAAGTGTTTCGGATGTGTATATTTATATGAGTGAAGGTCACCGGATATCAGTATCAGGAAATCCCAATCTCAGCAATGTGAAGGTCATAATGGTCGGAATAAGGAACCCTATCAGGACAAGAAATCCTGTGTCTGATGATGGCCAGCCAAAGTCTGTTGAGGTATGGGTAAATGAGCTTCGGCTTAGTGATTTTATTGAAAATGGAGGCTGGGCTGCCAATGCACATCTGCAGGCCAGGCTGGCAGATCTGGGGACAGTGGATGTTGTGGGTCAGACAAGCACACCCGGCTGGGGAAGTATCGATAAAAAAGTGAATGAACGAAGCAAGGAACAGGTTATGAAATATGACCTGTCGTCGACAATTGAACTCGGTAATTTCTTCCCCGAAGAGGCAGGGGTGAGATTACCCGTTTATGTAGGATATTCAGAAACAAGAATACGTCCACAGTTTAATCCGCTCGACCCTGACATACCCTTGCAGGATGCTCTCCGTAATGCTGAGGATAATGAAACAAGGGATTCCATAAAAAGAATCTCGGAGGATTTTACCAGAAGAAAGACTATTACTGTAAGCAATGCGGGAATATCAAGAAGAGGAGAAAAACCACATCTGTGGGACCTTGCCAACCTGAGTGTCAACTATACCTATAACGAGATATACAGAAGTAATATAAAGACAGAAATCAATCTCGAGAAGAACTACAAGGGTGGATTAGTTTATAACTACCAGGCTCAGCCTGCCAATATAACTCCATTCAGAAATGTTAAGTTTCTCAACCGTTCAGTATTTAAACTGGTAAAGGATTTCAATTTTTATATCTTCCCCCAAAGCATTTCTGTAAGAACCGACCTGGCACGTTATTATAATGAAGTGAAAACGAGAAACATAAATAATCCATATCTGCGTATTACTCCTACTTACAGGAAAGATTTCGAATGGAGCAGGATATATGATTTCAAATATGATGTTACAAGGCAGCTAAAGGTTGATTTTACAGCCACCAGCCTTGCAAGAATAGATGAACCGGAAGGTGGTGTTGACAGGGAAAGATACAGTAACAGGTATGAGCTATGGCGTGATTCTGTAATGACAAACCTGAAGAACTTTGGAAGAACAACAAACTATAACCACTTCGTAAACGCGACATATACAATACCTGTCAATAAATTGCCGTTGCTTTCGTGGGTAAATGCCAATGCCCGCTTCGGAGCCGATTACACATGGCTGGCCGGTCCGTTGTATCCCGATACCATGAACATAAACATAGGTAATTCAATTAAGAACCATAATGAACTTACCTTTACCACGATGGCCAACCTCTCCACTCTCTATAATAAATCCGGGTTTCTCAAAAATGTCGAAAACAATACCCGTCCCGGGGCTGCACAAAGGAAAACACCTGATTACAGGACAGTTACATATACCAGGAATAATGTAAATTTCAGGGCAGATGCAGTACGTATTATAGTACATAACCTTGGAACAACAGATATAAAAGTAATTATAGTAAGTGAGACAGGGGAAGAGGTAAAAGGGAAGGTTGATATTGTCAGTAATACCAGGATCAACTTTACAGCCACTGAACAGGTTAACGGAGCAACGGTGACTATAGAGGGCCGTGTACCTGTTAAGCGCAATCCATTGATAGTCACAGGTGAATATTTACTCAGGGCATTAATGGGAATAAGATCCCTAAGCCTGACTGTTACTTCGTCGCAGGGACAGTTTCTCCCCGGTTATATGCCCGGCACAAAATTCCTTGGTATGTCGGAATATAATAATGTAACTGCACCCGGCTGGCCATTTGTACTCGGATACAGCGACAGAAGGTTCTTTGATAATGCTGTAACATATGGCTGGTTATCGACTGATACCTTGCTTAATACCCCGGCAACTTATAACAATAAGTTCGATATTTCCGCACGTAGTATGATCGAACCATTCCCGGGTTTAAGAATTGATTTGAATGCCGACAGGAGATTCCTTGAAGGAGTCAGTTCATATTATATAGCTGATGCCAACGGCAATTTTCCTGATAGTACACGCAACAGGATAGTAAACGGCAACTTCTCAATATCAGTAATATCATGGGGTACTGCCTTTGAAAAAATCTCAAAGGAGGATAGTTATATATCACCGACCTTCGAAGCTTTCAAGGACAACCTGGTAATTATTTCAGAGAGAAGGGCAAGAAACCGTTCGGATGTCGATCCGGAATATAACCCTGATATTGACCCTGTAACAGGAGACCCGATAGAAGGTCCCTATAAAAGTGGATACGGCTTAACTTCGAGGGAAGTGATGATACCTGCATTTCTGGCTGCTTATACCAAAACTGACCCTCAAAAAGTATCTCTGGTAACTTTTCCGTCAGCCTTGAGGATGATGCCTAACTGGAGAATTACATTTGACGGGCTGTCGAAGTTTGAATTTGTACAGAGAGTATTCCGTTCAATAAATATTTCTCATCAATACAGGAGTACATATCAGATCGGCAGTTACACTACGAACCTGAACTATCTGAAAAACAGTGACGGCATAAGCTCAATAAGAGATCTTCAGAAGAATTTTATACAGCAGTATGAAATAGATGTTGTAACCATAAACGAACAGTTCAGTCCGTTGATAAATATCGACATGAACTGGAAGAACAGCCTGACAACACGTTTTGAATGGAGAAAATCGCGTACTGTATCGCTCAATCTTACAAGTAACCAGATAGCTGATACCAGGACCAATGAACTTGTTGTTGGTGCCGGCTACCGGTTCGACCAGGTACAGATAGTACTCAGGACAGGTGGAAGCCAGAGGATACTCAGGAGCGATCTGAACCTGCAGTTCGACCTTTCAATACGTGATAACAAGACACTTGCCAGGAAACTGATAGAAGACGTAAATCAGCCGGTTGCCGGCCAGAGAGTCTTTACAACAGGTATAACCGCTGATTATATTCTGAGTGACAGGTTTAATCTTCAGATATTTGCCGACCATACAATGAATAATCCATTTGTGGCGAGTACCTTTCCTACTTCAAATACAAATTTCGGATTCAGTCTTAAGTTTACTCTTGTTCAATAAGATGAATAAAACAAAACCTCGACTGACCTTCTGGCAGATATGGAACATGAGCTTTGGATTTTTAGGGATCCAGTTTGGTTTTGCACTTCAGAACGCAAATGTCAGCAGGATCTTTGAGACACTCGGAGCCCGGGTTGACAATATACCTATATTATGGGTAGCCGCACCTGTTACAGGCTTGATTGTCCAGCCTATTATCGGCTACATGAGCGACAGGACATGGAACAGGCTTGGACGCAGGAGACCTTATTTCCTGTCGGGTGCCATTCTTGCTTCTCTTGCCCTGATTTTAATGCCTAATTCTCCGGTACTTTGGGTTGCCGCCGGTATGCTATGGATTATGGATGCTTCAATAAATATATCCATGGAACCTTTTCGCGCATTTGTGGGAGATATGCTTTCATCAGAACAAAGAACCAGGGGTTTTGCTATGCAAAGCTTCTTCATCGGTACAGGTGCAGTTGTTGCCTCGCTGCTTCCCTATATACTTACTAACTGGTTTAATGTTCCTACGGAACCTGCCCCGGGGAAACTTATCCCACTTAATGTTAAACTATCCTTTTACCTTGGAGCCATAGTATTTTTTCTGACGGTACTGTGGACGGTAATACGAACTAAAGAATATTCTCCTAACGAGCTTTTGGAATTTGATAAAGCTGAAAAAGATTCTAAGGAAGATCTGGAACATGTAGTCGCGATTAAGGAAACGAAAATCAATTTTTATGTTCCCGGGCTTATCTGGCTGGGGGCCGGTATTAT
>Ga0272441_10012778_pt1 | contig 12196 bp, 7 predicted proteins | sample SSMProp6N_FD_193582 | JGI IMG/M metagenome (GOLD analysis project Ga0272441, IMG submission 193582) | Marine sediment archaeal communities from Little Sippewissett salt marsh, Falmouth, MA, United States - SSM-Prop-6N | ecosystem: Environmental > Aquatic > Marine > Wetlands > Sediment ...
CAGCGTCGCCCCACCGCCGCCCGCGTCGAGCAGCGTCCCGGAGAACGACCCGCCCGTCAGCGACCCCACCGTAATGGCCGGGCTGATCGGCATGTCGCTGCTCAGCGTGAAGTCCTGGGCCGACGGCAGGTTGTTCGTAATCGTAAAGGTCGCCTTCAGGAACGGGTCCGGGTCGGCCTCGATGAGCCACTCCAGGCTCCACCGCCCGTGCCCGGGCGTGTGGGTGCCCTCGTACTTGAACTTGTTCTCCGCGATCGTCAGGCCGGGCGGATTGACGAAGTCCGGCGGCCCCTGGCCGTGGTCGTCGACGCCGATGGTCAGGCCCGGCGGCATGATGGCGGCCCCCGCCGGGGCGGTCGCCCCGAGGACGGCCAGCGCCACGGCGCCCCCAAGACCCACGATGGTTCGGAGCACGTTCCAGCCCAGCGATTGGTGTTTCATGGCAGAACCTCGCCTCTTCCCCTCATGCCTGTTCGGTTTAACAAAAAGGGGAGCGCCGGTCCGTAGACCGTGCTCCCCGCAACGGGCACTGCAATGAATTATCTGCAATCGGTCGGCGCGCCACTCCGGCGCGCGTCCCTCCGATAGAACGAGGCGGAGCCGCCGACGGCCCGCCTCCCCCGATTGCACGCGATACTCCCGGTCCGGTCCCCACCGGACCACGATAACTATACCCCAGGAACGGCCCGATGTCAACTCGGGAGCCGCCAAAAACCGCAAAATCGGGGCGGAATCGGCCCTACGACCGCGTCCGCTGGTGAAACGCCTCGCCGCAACCGATTCGCTCGGTGCGGGGTGTAGCCCTACGCCTGCTTACAGAGTTCAAGAATCTCCCTCACGCAAGAAGCCATGTTGTCCCGCACTTGATACACCCAGAACCTTTTCACGAGCCAGCCTAATGCAGTCAACCTCAAGTCGCGGATTACATCTTGCCTACATCGTGTGCCATCCCATTCCTTGTGGAAAAGTTCGCCATCGACCTCGATGTCCAGGGGCGGATTACATTCTGGGAGTGCAAGGTCGAGTCGATATTGATGCTCCTGATACTGCGGGATAGGTTTGAGTCCGGCCTCTACCAACGCTTTGTACAAAGGCTCTTCAAATGGGCCAACGCTTGGATCGTCGAATATCTTTCTGTGAGGCACGAAACCACGGCCATGTTTCAGGCGCTCAAAATAACGGGCGAACTCCTCAATATGCTTGATGCCACATGACGCACACGCGCCAGGGTCGCCAACGACATGCAAAAGAGCTCTTGCCCTTGTGACTGAAACGTTGAAGAGGTTGCTGAATACACTATGGAACCACTTGGCCCCCCGCGGCATTTCACGCGAGACACATGGGGAAAAAAACATCACATCTCGCTCGTCCCCTTGGAAGCCATAGGCTGTATCAACCGTGAGTTCTGACGCCTCAATGAAGTGCAAATCCAGTCGCTGGTTCGCAAGCTCTCGAATCCGGTTCGCCTGAGCGCGGAATGGCGTGACAACACCAACGGTGCCTGCAAACCGTCTCTGAACGAGTAGGGCCTCCAATTCTCTTACGACTTGCTCGGCCTCCTCACGGTTGTAATCCCCGCCACCCCTTGCCCGGCGAACCGTTCCCTGCGCTGCAGTCCATTCGATACTTGTAGTTTGGCCTAACGGCTTGGCCAGCCTCCGGTAGTCGGTGCAAATCCTCAGCATGCCTCCGTACCACATGCGATTGCTATACTCCACTATATCCGCGTGGGACCGGAAATGCTCGCGCAGACTTATCACTTTCCCCTCGCCGGCACAGGTTGAGGCAACATCGTATAGCGAATTGCTGAAGAGGTAGGGCCCGTCCTCCGTTCTGGTCAATTCGTGGCGATTCTGGATCTGCTGTAGTCTTTGGCTCGGGATCGAGACTATGTGGCGCAACTGGTGAGGGTCCCCAATGATCATGGCTCGCCGCGCCCTGTAAAGCAAAGGCAGGGCGCTGGGGAAGTCGCACTGGCTTGCCTCGTCTATGACGACGAGATCGAATAGCCCGCTGTCGAATGGTAGCCAACCGCGTGCAGACAGATTTGCCACAAACCACACGGGTAAAACCTTGGCGACTTTGGCAAACACTCGTTCTTGGTCGCGGCGCAGCCGCGCATAGGCCGCCTTGCCGCCAATCTGGTCCTTAGCAAGTTGTTCAATGGTAGCGCGGTACTGACCGAGGGCGCGCCGCACATCAGGTGTCAGTTTGTCCGGCAAGAGGCGCCCCGTCGCGGCAATCCATCTGGCACCCCACTCCCAAATCCGTTCCTCCAGGCCCGCAAGTTCGTTTGCGAAATCTGCGGAAGTCGGCATTCCACTGAGTTCCGTTCGGGCTTGCTTGTATACGTCAAGAAGGTGCCCTGCCTCTATTAGTTCAAGTGCCGCAGCGAGCCAGGTCTGCCAGTATTCCAGGGTTTCCTCCGTCACAAGGTCTTCTCTAGGTTCCATCAACTCACTGAATCCTGATGACAATTCATCGATCAGCCGCGATGCACGGGCGTACTCCTTGTTCCTGTGTAACCAGCGTCGAATCGTCTCGATAAGCCCAACGTGTTTCTGTAGATAGCGTCGAATTATTTTCAACGCCCCTTCTGCAACTTTCCGAGGCGGCAGGTCCTGTGTTTGGGCCAGCCATCTCCACGAGGCTTCAGGCAGTTTGTCCTTCGCCGCCTCAAGTCTCCGATCAAAATGGTCTACTTCGTTCCTTGCTAGGCGAACCTGCTCAAGTCTTGCCCAAAGGTCCTCGCGCTTCTGCATCAGGCTGGACAAGGCCTCTCGCGCCTCCTTCTCGTCGAGCCGGTCTTCATCAGACGCCGAGCTGGACAGCACTTGACTCAGAAAGGTTAGGAGTTCTGCTCGCAGGTCTCGTTCTCGGCTGCGGGAGCCAAGGCGAAGCACAATGGGATGGTCCGAGAGGCGGTTGATTCGTTCCTCGACGACATCGATGGCTTTGTGGTTGCGGCTGGCAAAAAGGACGCGCATGCCCTTCAGGTACGCATTGGCTAAAACAGATAAAACAACCTGGGACTTCCCCGTTCCAGGCGGCCCGGTAACCACGGTCAGACTACGACCAAAGGCCGAACGTACGGCTTCCCGTTGCTCGTCGTTAAGGGGAACGACCTCCGCAATCGAGAGATCAGCAGTATCTACATCCGCAGAGCGCTTGTTGGCGGCCTGTTGCCCAAAGAAGAGGCTCAAGGAAGATTTTTCGAGCTTGGATTCAGGAACATTATCGCGCAGGTATTCAAGTTCGCGTTCCAACCCGCGCGTATAACGTGACTGCTCGCCCACAACGAGAATTGCCCGGTTGTAATAGCCGCCTCCCGAGATTTCAGCAATCGGGGGCTCGCGCTGTAGATTCTCAGGATCGAGGGGCTAAGCCACTTCCCCAGGAAGCTCTATTTGACTCATTCGCCGGACAATCCCGGCTAAACCATCTTCGGGCGGGGCACCTTCCTCTTCGAGAAGTCCCAAATCATGCAGGAAGCTCTTTCGTTCCTCGGGGTAATGAAAAACGGAGCGGAGAAAGTCAGGGTTCGTTCGCGGCCATTCGTGAACAAGGTCAAGATCCAACGCATCATGTTCTATGTCGTGCTCGATAGATTGAAGAAATACAGGGACAGCAAATCCACCTGTCCAACCACTTCCTGATTGCTTGATCCAATCGACATAGAGCGGGTAGCCATAAAAGAGCGCCCCGGCCCTGCCTCGCTGACGAAGTTGGCCCAGGAACGACCCTCGTTCTCTGGAAACCGGAACTCGGAGAACGCCTTGATCTGAAAGACACCACTCGGCTGCAAGGGGCAAAGGCAGGAACTTGCTTCCCTCGTCGGTTAGGAATAGACGTGCGCCTTGACTGTCATCCTCACGAATGCAGTCTAGGTAATATGACAGAAACTGGTCGAATCTCTGCCAAGAAGGGATTGGTTCGCCTTCTTGGCTGGCTGGGATTTCACTTTGCACGGTGTCAGGCTCCCAAGCCCTTAAGTGGCGCTGCCCCTTGGCAGGTTACAACGGCTCCCTTTCCTATAGCCCCCTGCAGTTGAGCTTGCATGCAGAAACAAAATACCTTTCAGCTCCGTGTCCGCTGGTGAAATGCCTCGCCGAGCCGCCGGGTGATCGGGCCCGGTGTGCCGTCGCCGATCGGCCGTTTGTCGATCTTGACGACCGGGACGACCTCGGCGGCGGTGCCGGTCAGGAAGCACTCGTCGGCGACGTACAGGTCCTGGCGTGTGAGGTTTTCCTCTCGGACCTCGATCCCATCCTCGCGGGCGATGGCGAGGATCTCGTCTCGCGTGATGCCTTCCAGGATGCCCGCCGCTATCGGCGGCGTGAAGATGCGGCCATCGCGCACGATGAAGAGGTTGTCGCCGGTGCACTCGGCCACGTAGCCCAGGTGGTTGAGCATGACGGCCTCGAGGGTGCCGGCGTCGATGGCCTCGATCTTGGCGAGGATGTTATTGAGATAGTTCAGGCTCTTGAGGCGCGGGTTGACGGCGTTCGGATGGTTCCGCATCGTGGAGGCCGTGATCACCTCCAGCCCGTTCTCGTACAGTTCCTTGGGGTAGAGGGCGATCTTGTCGCAGATGATGAAGACGCACGGCCGCTCGCAGCGGTTCGGGTCGAGGCCGAGCGTGCCGGCCCCGCGGGTGACGACGACGCGGATGTAGGAATCCTGAAGGGCGTTCGCCTCCAGCGTGTCGGTGATGGCCCGGGCCATCTCCTCCTGGGTCATCGGGATGGCCAGCCGGATGCCGCGCGCCGAATCGAACAGCCGCCGCACGTGGGCCTCGAGGCGGAACACCTTGCCGGCGTAGGACCGGATGCCCTCGAACACCCCGTCGCCGTAAAGGACCCCGTGATCGAAGACGGAGATCTTCGCCTGGTCGCGATCGACCAGTTCGCCGTCCAGCCAGACCTTCCTGCCCATGATGCGTTCCTCGTCAAGCGTTCGCGCCGCGTGCCGTCGTGGCGGAGTGCGCGGTGGGCAGTCTTGCCCACCGCGCGATGCCCACGACTGGGCACCGCGCGATAGCCGCGCGGTCTCCGACCCGGCCGCGGAGAGACTCTACCGGCCGATCACGAAGCGTGCAAGAGTTTCCCGTCGACGAGGCGCACGACGCGGTCGGCCCGTTCGGCCATCCGCTCCTCGTGGGTGACCATGACGATCGTAAGGCCGTCCCGGCGGTTCAGGCGCTGGAGGACGGCCATGATCTCGTTGCCGGTGGCCGAGTCGAGGTTCCCGGTGGGCTCGTCGGCGAAGAGGACGCGTGGCCGGTGCACGAGGGCCCGAGCGATGGCGGCCCGCTGCCGTTCCCCGCCGGAGAGTTCCCTGGGCAGATGGCGCTCGCGTTCGGCCAGGCCGAGCCCCTTCAGCACCTCGCGGGCCCGGGCCCGCTCGGCTCCCCGCCGCAGCGGCCAGAGGACGGCCGGCGTCTGGATCATCGCCGGCAGCACCGTGTTGCCCAGGACCGAGAGGTCCGGCATCAGGTGATAGAACTGGAAGACGAACCCGACCGCCTGGTTCCGGATGCGGTCCCGCCACCGTTTGGGTCGGGTGAAGGCGTCGGTCCCCTCGAACCGGACCCGCCCCTCCGTGGGCCGGTCCAGCAGGCCCAAGAGGTGCAGCAGGGTCGATTTTCCGGATCCGGACGGCCCGAGGATGCACAGAAACTCCCCCCGGCCCACCGTCACGTCCACGCCGTGCAGCACGCGCAGCGCGGACCGGCCGAGGTGGTAGTCCTTGACGAGGCCCGTGGCTTGGAGGATCGGTTCGGTCATAAGTCGTGACTCAGTGTCGGGCGAACGGCGCGCTCGGCTGCGCCTCGCGGCTAAAAGGCGCTCCCGGCGCGGGGTCGTGTCGTTTCGTCGCTTTGTCGTTCATTCCGCGTTCCGCATTCCGCGTTTATTCGTACCTGAGCGCCTCGACCGGCTGTTTCATCGCGGCCAGCAGGCCGCCCGCGGCGCTGGCGAGCGTCGACAGGGCCAGCACGCCCAGCCCGACGCCGACGCACCAGGCGGCCGAGATGTTCCGCGGAATGTGCTCGAAGTAGTACATCTCCCGCGGGAACACGTCCACGCCCAGCGTCTGGTTCACCCAGATCTCGATCGCGTCCAGGTAATGGAGCATCAGGAGGGCCCCCGTCTCGCCCAGGGCCACGCCGATGAGGCCGATCAGGAACCCGTACCCGAGGAACAGGCTGCCGACGCCCCCGTCGCGGGCGCCGAGGGCCTTCAGGATGCCGACGTCCCGGCTCTTGATGTACGCCATGACGTAGGAGATGAGCGAGATGAGGACGCCGAACCCGATGAACATCGCCCCGAGCATCAGCGTGACGATGTTCCGCTCGATCTCCACGACCGACAGGATCATGTGCTGCTGCTGCTCCCAGGTGTTGACCGTCAGGTGGGGTGCGGTGGCCAGGTCCTTCTCGGCGATGAGGTCGCGCCAGGCCCGTCGGATCCCATCGCAGACGGCCGGGCCGAGGGCGGGGTCCGACACGCGGACGTGGATCTGGTTCGTCCGGGCGGGGGCGGCCGGCTCGCCCCCCGCCGCGGGGCGACCCTCCATGCCCGCCATCGCCTGGGCCACGTCGAACTCAACGTACAGGTGCGTGGAATCGGATTCCCAGAACCCGCTCTTGAACCGGTCCACCACGGTGAAGGCCCGGCTCTGGACCTTGGGGATGCCGCCCGGCTCCGTCTCGATGGCCCCGCTGGGGCGGATCGGAATCGTCGAGACGACCAGCCGACCGCCGTACCCGACGAGCGGGAAGTCCACGACCTGGTTCCGGAGGACTTCTTTCTCCTTGATGGGCGCGAGGACGGCCGTGGCGGCCGCCCCTACGCACAGCAGGCCGCACAGCCCCGTCGCGGCGATCCAGACGAGGCGTCCCGGTCGCCGCCACGCCGCCCGCCAGACGAAGAGCGTGAGGACCAGCATCACGACGGCCGCCCCCGCCGCGGCAAACCGGACGCCCAGGCCCGTCTCGATCTTCTCCGGCACGTTGGTCGCCATCGGCGCCCCGATGAGGCCGATGCCGGGGATGCACCCCGGCCGCGGCGGACCGGCGCGGTCCAGATGGAGCCGTTCCGGCACGGCGAGCAGGTCCTCGGCGGGGTAGGTGTCCGGCCGCTGCCGCTCGAGGTACTGGCGAAACCGGCCCATCGTCACCTTTTCGGCCGGGCGGATGCCGAGGATCTGGCACGGCCGGACCAGCGGCTTGACGGCGCTGATGCGCGGCGTGATGCGGGCCACCGCGTAGGTCTGGATGATCGGCGTCGCCGCCTCCACGCCCTCGATCGCCTCGACCCGGCGGATGAGGTCCTCGTAGTACGGGATGCCCTCCATGTGGGCGTCGACGATGACGTCCGAGAGCGTCCCGCGGGTCATCTCGCGGGTTTCCTCGGCAAAGCCGTCCATGATCGCGAAGACGAGGATCAGCAGGAAGACGCCCAGGGCGGCCGGCACGCACGAGACCATCGGGACGACGGCTTTCCATCCGCCGAAGAGGTACTTCGCGCACAGGACGTGCTTGTAGACGGAAGTGGCCAAGACCGCCGCCAGCAGCGCGAGCGCCGCCGCCCCGGCGGCCACCAGCGCCGGCAGCGTCCACGACGAAGCCAGCCCGTCTGCGAGCATCGATGATGCCTCTTGAGTCGCGCCGCGCCGGGACCTCCAACGCCCGGCCATGAGCGAAGCGAATGGCCGGGAAGCGCCGCGCGCCGGGTGCCACTGGCGGCTTGTCCGCCAGTGTGTTTCGAGGTTCGGGAGGCACTGGCGGACAAGCCGCCAGTGGCACCCGCTTTACGCCCCCGCTTCCGGCCGGCGGGCCGGGAACAGGACCACGTCGCGGATGCTCGGCGCCCCCGTCAGGAGCATGACGATGCGGTCGAGGCCGAGGCCGAGGCCGCCCGCCGGCGGCATGCCGTGCTTCAGCGCCGCCAGGAAGTCGGTGTCCATCACCGCCATCGTCTCGTCCTGGCCGGCCAGTTGCGTCCGCAGGGCCGCCTCCTGCACGTCCGGATCGTTCAGTTCCGTGTACGCGTTGCCGATTTCCATCCCGGCGACCATCGGCTCGAACCGTTCGGCGATGCCGGGGTCGTCGGCCTTGCGCTTGGTGAGCGGGCACAGCCCCGCCGGCCAGTCCAGGACGAACGTCGGCTGGACGAGGTGGTGCTCGACGGTCCGCTCGAAGATCTCGTGCGTGATCACGTCGAGGTGCTTGTTCGATTCCTCGATGCCCATCTCGCGGGCCCGGGTGCGGATGGCCGGCTCGTCGCCGAGCGCCAGGCCGGCGTGCTCCTGGAGGAGGTCGGTGTACGTGGCCCGCCGCCAGGGAGTAGCGTAATCGATGGCGACGGGCGCCCGGCCGGCCTCGGCCGCTTCATCGGCACCGGTAGAAGCGCGGCGGGTCTCCGTACCCGTGGCGCTTGGATCTTCCTGCTCCTCTTCGGAGGCCTTGCCCTCGCCCTTTTCGCGCGGCGCCGGCCAGGGGATGACGGTGGACCCGCCCGTGACGGCCTTCGCGAGGCCCTCGACCATCGTCTCCACCAGCTCCATCATGTCCGTGTAATCGGCGTAGGCCTGGTAGACCTCCAGGAGGCTGAACTCGGGGTTGTGGCGGGTGGAGATGCCCTCGTTGCGGAAAACGCGGGCGACCTCGAAGACGCGGTCCATCCCGCCGACCAGCAGCCGCTTGAGGTAGAGTTCCGGCGAGATGCGGAGGTAAAAGTCCGCGTCGAGCGTGTTGTGGTGCGTGACGAACGGCCGGGCGGCCGCCCCGCCGTAAATCGGCTGGAGGACCGGCGTCTCGACCTCCAGAAAGCCGCGCTCCTCCAGGAACCGGCGGACCTGGCTGATGAGGCGCGACCGGGCCAGGAACGTCTCCCGCACCTCGGGGTTGGCGAAGAGGTCCACGTACCGCTGGCGGTAGCGGGTCTCGACGTCCACCAGGCCGTGCCACTTCTCCGGCGGGGGGAGGAGGGACTTCGTGAGAATCGAGAGGCTTTGCACCTCGACCGTAATCTCGCCCGTGCGCGTGGTGACGAGGCGGCCCTGGACGCCCACCCAGTCCGCCAGGTCCAGCAGGTCGACCTTGGCCCACTCGTCCTCCGAGAGGGTCTTCTTGTGGAATGCGAGTTGGATGCGGCCGGAGGCGTCCTCCAGGTCCGCGAAGACGAGTTTGCCGAAGGTCCGCAGGCCCGTCAGGCGTCCCGCGACGCGCGCGGGGGCGCCCTCGCCGGCCGTCTCGAACCGTCGGCGGGCCTCAGCCGCCGGAATCACCTCCGGAAACCGGCCGCCGAACGGGTCGAGGCCCATCGCGCGGAGGGCGTCGGCCTTGCTGCGCCTGGCCTGTTCGTATTCGCTGGTCATGGCCTCTCGCTTGGTGGGTGGCATGGCCACGCCGCGCGTGGCCATGGGTGCTGCGATGCCGCATGGTCACCCAACGGCGGGTGACCATGCCACCCTCATAACGGTGCCTGCCGCAGGGTTCGGAAGGCGAATGATACGCCCGCGGGCGGCGACCGGCAAGGAAAACCCCGCGGGGCGAAAACCATGGCGGCTCGCCGAGGTGGCGCCTATAATCATCGAACGTCGGGTGCCACTGGCTGCTTGTCAGCCAGTGACTTCCGACATGACGGTCCACTGGCGGACGAGCCGCCAGTGGCACCCCCGCCGCGAACGCACATCGCGAAAGATTGCCATGCCCCGAACCTTCGTCAACCAGTTGACCCAGCCCGGCACGAGCGTCGAGCAGGTCTTCCAGGTGGCCGAGAAGAGCCTCCGCACCACCCGCAAGGGCGGCCACTTCATCACCGCCCGTCTGCGGGACCGGACCGGCGAGATGCCCGCCGTCTGCTGGGACGCCACCGAGGCCCTCTTTGCCGCCATCCCCCAGGACGGCTACGCCCTCGTCCAGGGCCGCGTCGACACCTACAACGACGCCCCGCAGGTGGTCATCGAGGCGATGCGGCCCGCGCGGCAGGAGGAGGTGGACCTGGCGGACTTCCTGCCCACCGGTCCGGGCGACCCGGAGGCCCAGGCGGCCCGTCTGAAGGAAATCCTCGATACGGTCGAGCGCCCGGCCTTGCGGGCCCTCGTCGAGGCGGTGTGGGCGGACGCGACGCTGCTGGCCAGCTTCAAGCGGGCCCCCGCGGCCGCCAAACTCCATCACGCCTACCTCGGCGGCCTGCTGGAACACACGCTCGGCATCGCCGAGGCCGCCGTCAAACTGTGCGAGCACTACGACCGCCTCGACCGCGACCTCCTGCTCGTCGGCGCCCTCTGGCACGACCTGGGGAAGACCGCCGAACTCGCCTACGCCGACGCCCTCGGTTACACGGACGCGGGTAAACTCGTCGGCCACATCACCCAGGGCGTCCTGATGCTGGAGGAGAAGATCCGCGCCGTCCGGGCCGCCGGCACGGCGTTTCCCGAGGAACTCGCCCACCTGTGCCGGCACCTGGTCCTCGCCCATCACGGGGAACACGCCTTCGGCAGCCCGAAACTGCCGATGACCGCCGAGGCGATCGCGCTTCATCATCTCGATAACATCGACGCCAAACTGCACGGCTTCTGGCGGACCGTGGATGAGGATGCCGACCCCAACCGCCGATGGACCGACTGGAACCGCATGTTCAGCGGGGCCGTGTTCAAGGGGTTCGAGCAACTCGACCGGGAAGACGAGGACGCCGCCGGGGCGTGAGGCGCCTGCGATGAATGTAGGCCGCGGCGCGGGCGCGGCTTCACGCGCGGCGGGCAGGTAGGCCGCGGCGCGGGCGCGGCTTCACGCGCGGCGGGCAGGTAGGCCGCGGCGCGGGCGCGGCTTTTTGCTGTCATTCCGAGCGAGCGCAGCGAGCCGAGGAATCTCGCCGTAGTCGTTCGTGCCCCTGCTGTGTCCCCGCGATGAAGTGCTAGGTGAGATTTCCTGCGGGCACTCGGGATACGGCGCTCCGCTCGGCCTCGCGCCGCGAGGCCTCGGTCGAAATGACGATCGGAGGATGCACCCGCCATGTCGCCCGCTTACGGCGTCACGATAGTCGGCCCGTCGCGGCCCGTGTCGGCCTCGGCGGCGCCGTCGCCGTTGCCGGCGGCGTTCTGGTCGGCCTCGGCGATGGCCTGGAAGATCGCCTCGTTCATCCGCCGCATCAGGTCTGCGTAATTCGACTGGGCCGCCGTGAACGCCTTGACCGGTTCGCTGGCCGCCACTTGGTCGCGCAGGTGGTCGAGGTTCCGTTTTTCCTCGACTTCCACCGGTTGGCCCCGGTGTTCCTTTTCCTGGATGGCGGTGGCGGCCTGGTTGTAGGCCTCCAGGGCCTGGGTGGCGTCGTTATCCTCTCGGATGGCGGCGTCGGCCTCCCGCAGTTGCTGGTAGTACCGATGCGCCTGGATCTTCCGGCCCAACGCCGTCGCGTGATCCAGGATCTCGTCAATCGATTCGTCGGCCATGACGGCCTCCCTCTGTGCGTGTGCGCTCTTCTGCCTTCCCCCTACCCTACGCGACGCGGCGGGCCGACGCAACCGTTCATGCAAGTTGCCGAATTGAACCGCCGCCCCGCAGCCCGTATACTGGTGTCTTACGCAATTCCTTTTACGCCGATCCTGATTGAAGCGAGCCCGTATGACCACACGCGACACCATCCTCAAGACCATGCGGTCGCACCGGTACCACCCGATGCGCCTGAGGCGCCTCGCCCGGTTCTTCGACGTGGCCGAGGACGACTACGCCGAGTTCCGCGCCCTCGTCAAACAGTTGATCCGCGAGGGCGCGATCCACGAGGTGCGCGGCAAACTGCGCGTCCCCCGCCGCAAACGAAAGAAGGGCGACCGCACCATCGAGGGGCGGTTCAGCCTCTCGCAGCGCGGCTTCGGCTTCGTCGAACCCGACGAGGAGGAACCCGACGACGCCGAACCCGGACCCACCGAGGGCGACGACCTCTTCATCCCCCCCGGCAAGACCCTCGACGCCGTCACCGGCGACACCGTCCTGGCGGAGGTCGAAGGCAAGGGCGACAAGGGCTACTTCGGCCGCATCCTGGAGGTGAAGGAGCGCGGCCAGGAACGCTTCGTCGGCACCCTGCTCGCCGAGGACGGCCGGACCGTCGTCCGCCCGGACGGCGGCGTCCTCCCGCGCGACTTCGACGTCCCCGACGCCTCCGCCGCCGGCGCCCGGCCCAAGGACAAGGTC
>Ga0272441_10012779_pt1 | contig 12193 bp, 6 predicted proteins | sample SSMProp6N_FD_193582 | JGI IMG/M metagenome (GOLD analysis project Ga0272441, IMG submission 193582) | Marine sediment archaeal communities from Little Sippewissett salt marsh, Falmouth, MA, United States - SSM-Prop-6N | ecosystem: Environmental > Aquatic > Marine > Wetlands > Sediment ...
GCATCCTCCTGTAGTTCATGAAGTCTGTCTCTTCCAATGAGGCGTAAAGCAAGCCCGTGGAAGGTGTGAACTCCAATATCAACCCAGTCAGATGGCAGAAGGCTTTTCAGTCTCCTGCGCAACTCGATTGCGGCATGCCTGTTATATGCCAGAACAGCAATGCTCCGTGCAGGAACGTTTCTGACTTTTATGAGGTAGAAGACCCTTAGTACTAGCACATGCGTTTTTCCACTTCCAGGGCCTGCAAGGATCAAATGGTTTTCCCGGGTTTTAGCCCTGACAGCTTTGAGTTGATCATCCGTTAGAGATTCGAAAACCTGTTCGTAGTGATCAAGCCTGATAGGTATGTGGAGGTTCCGTCTCTCCTTCTCAGAAAAGTATTTCCTGACGAAGGTTTCCCATTCGACCTGGAAGTAATCATCAAGGAATTCTTCAGATAATGCAGGACTCTCTGCCAGTAATTCAGCATACCGCCCCATTGTTTTAACCTGTGCAATTGTGGATTTCGAGTAGGCCTGGTAATCGGTGTAGGCAGGCATGTAATTGTCGGCGATCCGCTCAGGTTTAGGAATCAGCTTCATCCTTCTGCGCAGAACTGCAAATCCGTCGACGACATCGATTACATCCCTTTGATGCATAAACAGGAGTGCATCCTCGATTGCTGCTTCACCGGGGACTTCCTGGTTGTAGAGGTCGGGTTGAGATGATTTCCACTTAGCGAATGCTGAATGGTTGAACTTGCTTGTTACATAACCCTTACGATCCTGATGTTGTTCAAGGTATTTGATCACCCAGTCACAACAATCTGAAAGCCTCTTTAATCTGTCCTTTGCTATGGATAAGTCACCGGTCCACTTAACTTTTATCTCCCCACGGCGTCGTTGATCGATTGTGAAAAGGCCCCATTCCGATAGCACCTTCAGGTCCTGGACAACACGATTATTGCTGTAATAACCACCACCAGTGAGTTTCTTTGATGCTAATCGAATCCTGTTAATGTAGATTGGCTGTAACTCATCACCAACTGAATAAGTAATCTCCGGATCATCTTCAATTGCTTGTATCAGGAACCTGAGCAAAGCAAGACTACTTTCGAGCTGCTTGCGGGTTTCGTAACGGTCCCACTGAATCTCGAACTCTTTACCCCAGTTGCAGACCCCGATACCACGAAGGTTATCAATAAGATTCTTGACCTCGTGTCTCTCTATCTGTAACTGTGATGCAAGGACTTCTAAATCAACGGCTCCGTCATCATCACGTGCATTTGTTTTATCAAACAGGTACTCAGCCAGTGATCTCAGAACTGCCTTTAGCTGCTCATCAACCGATGCCTTGTCGATTGTCCTCTCAATCTGTTCCCACGCCTTTACTCTGAAGGGCACTGGTATTGGCTGAAATACGTTCTCATGACGTTCAAGATGTCTGCTTTCCTCAAGAATGCCAAGTGCTGTAGCTACTTTCTGATATATCGAACCTTCCTCTTCATCGTAATGAGTTCTTACACCCTTTAATCCATCCGTGTATTCCTCATCTGACTGCCCCAGCATTTCCTTTAAGTTGACCTTACTAGTCATGAGATCAAGGGCAGAAATCACGATGTTAAAATCGGTATCCCCCCTCTTAACAGCCTGCTTGAATCGGGATCGTATTGTTAGAATGATCCATCGCAACTCATCGAGTCTTAATTGACTCCGTCTACGTAGATCAAGTTGGGTGTCGAGATCGGTTGGATCGTAAAACAGTACGCATTTCGATGGTTTGTCATCTCTACCTGCCCGGCCTGCTTCCTGAACGTAGTTTTCGAGGCTGCCCGGGACGTTGTAATGCACAACCATCCTGACATCCTTTTTATCAACCCCCATTCCGAATGCGTTCGTTGCGACTATTAATCGAAGAGTGCCATTGATGAAACCTTCCTGTACTTGTTCACGATGTTCCCTTTCACATCCACCATGGTAAAAGGCGGTTTCAGTGAGGCCTTCTTCCTGGAGCCTTCTGCATATATTTCTCGTCTGGTCTCGCGTACTACAAAATATCAGGCATGGCTCGTCAGCCTCATAATGCGGAGTTACCAGTTCCAGTAGATGTTTGAACTTATCCTGATCTGATCCTTCAGAGAACCGAACACAACTGAACTCAAGATTATCCCTTGCGTGCCCATGGTCTTCGATCTCGATATCTGTGTCCATTCCCTGTCGGAAGCGTTCTCTAATTTCTTCAAGCACCTCTTTCCTGGCTGTTGCAGTCAGGCACAGTACTGGTGGCTTAGGGAGCTTGTATTGACTGCATAAACGATTTATAAGCTCGGGAATGAACCTGTACTCAACTCTGAAGTCCTTGCCCCATTTGGCCATACAGTGTGCTTCATCGATTACGAGTAAACCTATCCCACGGGTTGCTAATGCCCGAATGACACTGATGGATCTTAACTGCTCCGGCGCCATATAAACGATATGCGCCGGAACAGCAAGCTCATCATCAGTGTTTTCTGCTTTCACTGCACGGAGGTTCTTCTGACGTTCGATTGAGTTGAGCTTCCCACTGATCTGGCAGACATCATCCCGACCATGCTGTTCTCGAAGTTGGTTAACCTGATCATCCATCAAAGAACGCAGGGGGCTGATTACGACTGTCAATGCACCAGTATTGTTCGCATTGATAAGAGCCGGTAGCTGGAAGGTCAGCGACTTACCACCCGAGGTCGGTAGCACACCGATAACGCTTTTTCCAGCTATCACCGATTCAGTGATTATTCGTTGTCCGTCATTTCTCCAACTGGCTTCTTGTCCGAATGAGAACAGCTTGTCAATCTGAACGAGGAGATCGAAACGCTCCTCACAGTAGTCGCAGTTGCCACAGTCCGTGCCCCTAAGTCTCCCTATTAGCTCAACAACTTCAGGATGCGTGTGTCTTAACCAGGGACGAGGTGGTCTTGGACGTTGGTCCGGATCCGAAGGTATCAGTGAAAGCAGATAAGCCAGACATCTGGACCGTGCTTCACTTAACGGCTCCTGCTTCAGTTCATTAAAAGCTGTCTTGCAGAAGATACCATCGAGAGCTTTCTCAAATGCGTCGAATGGGCTCAGGCCAGATCCTTCTCCAAACAGCCTCTTATAACCTGCACCAAATAGACCATCGGTTGCGAGTATTATGCGATATGCATCCAGGAGTTCAGGGCTTGAATGATTGGTTATCTGAGAGAGAATTGTATCCAGTAATAACATCGTCCCTCTGCAATCGAGGGCGGGGTGGTTACCTGTTTCTTTTCGCTTCTCCTTGATTATCGGATCATCAACTGGATTGGTAAAAGCCTTCTCTTTGTAAGTCTTGTTTAGAGCGAAGGACTTAACAGATGGGAACGCCAAAGGGAACAACTCAAGTGTATCTATGCAGAATCCAGGTTGAATGAAGTCAGAGTCATTCCTTATCAGCCAGGGGAGATCGTGCCTGCGGAGATTGTGACCTATCAGTGTAGAACCAGCATTGTGTAAACGTTCCAGCAGGTTGAACAACTTATACTGATCAGAGCCTTTAAATGTAACGCTGACAGGAGCTTCACCTGTTTCCTTGTACAGGACTCCACCCGAAATGAGTTCATCGGATTCCTTGTGAATCTCCAGGTCGACACAAACCCATGGTTCGATGTGTTGAAGATTTCCGTATGTCTCCCTGCCTGTCATAAGATGAAATCTACATAGTACTGATGTTACATCTCAAGCTTGCCACAGTATATCTAAATTCCAGCCCATTGGGCCATTACAAGTTAGGTAGGATTCTATCCTTCAGGCATCCAGCCGGAGTTGACAAATTCTAACACACAACCTCGATACACCTTTGGGAGCAAGATCACCATCTGACACATATTTGCTATAGGCCATATTTTCTTTAATTACCACATCTGATATAATCTTTAGCCATGGCTCAGGTAGTGATCGAGAACCCTGTTATTAACTCTCCATACGAAGAACCTGTAAGGCATTTCTGGTTTGATGACGATGGTATTACGAACCAAATCATCGAAAAACGAAGAATTTCAAGCTATTTCGTGCCAATCCCGCAAGCCAGGAAGCGGAAATCCGGCCAGCTTGTCCTCGACACTGAATGGACAAAGGACAGATTAAAGCCAAATCATGAGATTAACAGCATACGGGAAAGAATATCGATCTGGCGGCTGGGTAATTACAGCGGAGTGACCTCTGTTACTCGCCGCTTACTCGAATACTGGACTGACCCCAATCGCGATAACAAGCTGTTTTTTTGCCAGATTGAAGCGCTTGAGACAGCGATTTACATTAGAGAAGTTGCTGCCAAAGCAGACCCATGGATTGCCAACACTCTTCGCGATGCTAATAACATGTCAAATCCCGGACTTCCAAGGGTCGCATTTAAAATGGCGACAGGGACCGGTAAGACAGTTGTAATGGCAATGCTTATTGCATGGCACACGCTCAACAAAATTTCTAATCCTAAAGACGACCGGTTTTCGGATACATTCCTTATTGTTACGCCGGGTATCACTATTCGCGACAGGCTGCGTGTGCTCCTACCCAATGACCCGAATAACTACTATCGATTGCGAAACATTGTCTCACCACAGCTAATCCAGGATCTTGAAAGAGCCAAGATCATAATCACTAATTATCATGCTTTTCTCCTGAAAGAGAAAAGTAACGCTGCAAGGATCACGAAAGCAATTTTGTCAAAAGGGGAAGCCTCAGCCTTTAAAGAATCACCTGATCAGATGGTCCGACGAGTGTGCCGTGATTTCGGGAATAAGAAAAATATTGTGGTTATCAATGATGAGGCGCACCATTGCTACCGTAGAAAGCCAGATACCGAAATTGAAGGTCTGAAAGGTGATGAGAAGAAAGAAGCAGTTAAAAGAGAAGAAAAGGCCCGTGTCTGGATATCCGGTCTGGAAGCTGTCAAGGCAAAACTTGGAATTCGGGTTATTTATGACCTGTCTGCCACCCCATTCTTTCTTAAAGGTTCAGGTTACTCGGAGGGTACACTCTTTCCCTGGGTTGCTTCTGATTTCTCCCTTATTGATGCAATCGAGTCGGGTATTGTAAAAGTCCCGCGTGTTCCGGTGTCTGATGATTCAATGGGTGGTGACCAACCGACGTACCGGAGCATCTGGGCTAATATCAGAGATCATCTTCCTAAAAAAGGTCGAGGAAAACAGGACATTGATGGCGAGCCCAGACTTCCAGTTGAGTTGGAGGGTGCTCTGCGAAGCCTGTATGATAATTACGTCAAGTATTACGCACTTTGGGAAAACAATACAGAAGCCAGAGAGAAAGGCCTGACTCCACCGGTTTTTATTGTCGTCTGTAATAATACCAATGTCTCGAACCTTGTGTTTCGCTATATAGCCGGATGGGAAAAGCAGATCGGTGATCGATCAATTGTACAATCCGGAAAACTTCCGATATTCAGAAATGACGATGGAGATGGAAATTGGCTTCATCGCCCCAACACCATCCTTGTTGACTCAGAAGAACTCGATTCCGGTGAGGCTATCAGCCCACAGTTTAAATATTTAGTTGCTCGTGAAATCGAGGAATTCAAGGATGAGTACCGTATAAGGTTTCCCGGTCGCGATACCGGCAAACTCACCGATGCCGATATCCTGCGTGAGGTGATGAATACTGTAGGTAAACCCGGAAAGCTTGGAGAACACGTAAAATGTGTCGTAAGTGTTTCAATGCTGACTGAAGGCTGGGATGCTAACACAGTCTCTCACATCCTTGGCGTCCGCGCCTTTGGAACTCAGCTCCTGTGTGAACAGGTTGTCGGACGCGCGTTAAGGCGTATCAGTTACGCAGTCAACGATGCAGGAATGTTCGATCCTGAATATGCGGAAGTTTACGGCGTTCCCTTCTCCTTCATCCCATGCTCTGGTTCAGCGAAAGACCCAAAACCTGGCCCCATACCGACCCGTGTCCGTTCTCTTGAAGACCGGATTAACTGTGAAATCTCTTTTCCAAGGTTGCTTGGCTATCGCTATGAGGTTTCTGACGAACACCTTTCTGTAAAATTCACAGACGACTGCAAAATGTCGCTTACAACTGCCGACATTCCTACTAAAACCGAGATGTCACCAATAGTTGGTGAGATTTCCATTCATGAACTTGAGCGTTTAAAAACAATCAGGTTGAACCAGATTGCTTTTGAACTCGCTGCCAAGGTGTTAAAGAAATATTTCTCTAATGATGAAGGCGATCCCAAAGTGTGGCTGTTTCCTCAACTTCTGGAGATCTCGAAATCATGGATACAAAATTGCCTTACCTGTAAAGCGGACACTTTCCCGCAGCTTCTGCTCTTGATTGAAAATCTCGATAACGCATCAGACAAAGTCTATTCCGCAATCGTTAACGCTGAACATGGTCCATCCAGACTCAAGCCAATTTTACGTCCGTATGACACGATTGGCTCAACCCGTTGGGTTGATTTCGATACGGTTAAACCAACATGGACCACCGATCCAACTAAATGCCATATATCCCATGTTGTTGCAGACACAGAATCATGGGAACAGAAAATGGCTCAGACGCTCGAAGATATGCCGGAAGTCTTACACTATGTGAAAAATCAGAACCTCGGATTCGCAATCCCGTATACCATCAACGGTGAAGAGAAGAATTACATTCCGGATTTCATCGTCCATTATAACGACGGGCATGGTGCTGATGACCTGTTGAATCTGATTGTCGAAGTCACCGGCGAACATAAGAAAGACAAAGCTGTGAAAGTGATGACTGCGAAAACACTATGGATTCCGGCTGTCAACAATCATGGCGGATACGGTCGATGGGCGTTTATCGAGATTTCAGACCCATGGGACGCAAAGAACACCATCCGTTCATCTATTTCAGTGACCGCTTGATCTTTAGGAGACGACCTTATGCCCCCAAGGAAGAAGCCCAGGAAAACAAAAGAGATTTCCTCAATCAAACATAAGGACAAGCGGATTAACATTCCCACCGAAGAACTACGTGACTTCGTCACTGATGACGAATCTTCTCCCGGAACTATGCTGTACCCTCGCGATCCATCCCTCGATCCCCAGCTTGTCTGGACTGGTAAAGACGAGCACGATCGTGAAGACCTCACCGTCCCCATCGTCCCGGTCTACATACAGGAGAAAATTCACCCTCATGCAATAATCGAAGGCCTTCGTGATACCGCCAAACCCGGAGAGGAAGAGCCCGAAATCATGCTCTTCTCCGACTTCAACGGTATCGAGGATTTCGAGAAGCGCGTCGATTTCTACAACCACGAGGGCAACTGGTCGAATCGCATGATCTTAGGAGATTCTCTCCTCGTCATGAGTTCGCTCGCCGAAAAGGAGGGCCTGAAGGGCAAGGTGCAGATGATCTACATCGATCCGCCCTATGGCATCAAATTCGGCTCCAACTGGCAGGTGAGCACGCGCAAGCGCGACGTAAAGGACGGCAAGGTCGAGGACGCAACCCGGCAGCCCGAGCAGATCAGGGCTTTCAGAGATACCTGGGAGTTGGGAATCCATTCTTACCTGGCGTACTTGCGCGACAGGCTTGTCGCGGCTCGGGATTTACTGACTGAAACGGGAAGCGTGTTTGTTCAGATAGGCGATGAGAATGTGCACCTCGTGCGATGTCTGATGGATGAGGTGTTTGGAAGCGAGAATTTTGTTAGCCAGATTAGCTATGCAACTACAGGGGGATTTGACACACTGACGCTAAGTAGGATAGGAGATTATCTACTTTGGTATGCCAAGGACAAGCAGCAGGTAAAATATCGACAACTCTACTCTATGAAGGAATCAGCACTTGAGGATCAGAAAAGCAAATATGATCAAATTGAACTGAGAGATGGCACAAGAAGAAGGATTATCGAACAAGATAGAACTGAAGGTCTTCCTGAAGGTGCAAGGGAATATCGACTTGACAACATGTTTGGCCAAGGCCCACCCAACTCCCCGACGCCCTTTAAGTTTGAAGGAAAAGTATATAATCCTCCAACAAATAATCACTGGAAGGCAACATACCCGGATGGATTGAACAAGCTTGCTTTCGCAAATCGAATCCAGGTGACGGGTAATTCTCTAGCATATATTCGATTTTTAGATGATCTTATTGTTCAACCAATTACTAATACTTGGACTGATATTTCTGGAACTGTACAAAGTAGAAGCCAAGGTAAGGTTTACGTTGTTCAAACGAGTAGTAGTCTTATCGAACGCTGTCTCCTAATGACAACCGATCCCGGCGACCTTGTCCTCGATCCCACATGCGGTTCCGGGACAACCGCCTACGTCGCAGAGCAGTGGGGACGGCGCTGGATCACAATCGACACATCACGCGTCGCGCTCGCTCTCGCACGGACACGCCTGATGTCGGCGAAATATCCTTATTACATCCTCAGCGATTCGGAGGAGGGAATCCTTAAAGAATCCGAAATGACCGGGACTATCCCGCCAAAGCAACAAACTCAGGATGACATCCGGAAGGGATTCATCTATAGACGAGTCCCGCACATCACGCTGAAATCGATCGCGAACAATCCCGACATCCATGAGGGCATGTCACGCGAGGAAATCGACGCCGCGATAGCACGTCACGCTGACACCGAGCTGCTCTACGATCAGCCATACGAGGATAAAAAGCGCATTCGTGTGACCGGTCCGTTCACAGTTGAAAGTTTATCGCCACACAGGATTCTTTCCACTGCCGAAGACCGTCCGGAATCGGAGATCGAGGGGCGTCGTGACTCCACGTCCGCTCAGTTTGAGATGATGATCCTCGATAATCTTCGCAAAGCCGGTGTTCAGAACACAATTAGGAACGAACGACTGAAATTCGATCGCCTGGAACCTCTTGCGGGTGTCTGGCTCCAGGCATCGGGAGAATACACTGATGCAGAAGGAAAATCCCGACGTGTTGCTGTATCAATCGGACCCGAACATGGCACGGTCGGTCCTGATCAGGTGAAGGAGGCGGCCAAGGAATCTGTCCAGGGAGTGGGTTACGACATCCTTATCGTCTGCGGTTTCGCGTTTGACCCTCATGTGTCGGAGGAATCAAAGCGATATGGAACTCTGACTGTACTCCCGACCCGGATGAATCCTGACCTGGCAATGGGTGATGACCTTCTCAAGAAAACCGGTACGGGGAACCTGTTTATGGTCTTCGGCGAACCTGATGTCGAGATTAAAAAGACCAAGGACGGGAAACTGTCCGTTAAAATCAGGGGTGTGGACGTTTACGATCCGACAACTGGAGACATTCGCAGTAACTCAACAGACGATATCGCATGCTGGTTTATCGACACGAATTACAACGGCGAGTCATTCTTCGTGCGCCACGCCTACTTCACCGGTGCCAAAGAACCTTATGACCGCCTCAAACGTGCTTTGCGATCAGAGATAGATGAAGCAGCCTGGTCATCTCTTTACAGCACAGTAAGCCGTGCGTTTGATAAACCCGAGACGGGGAAGATCGCGATAAAGGTAATTAACCACTTCGGGGATGAAGTTTTGAAAGTGTTTGCGGTGTAAATATTGATATCTTTCTTATGGCAGTTAAGAATGAAATAGAAGCTCCTTTCGAATCTGAAGAACAAGAACTGCAGGCTAGACTACTCGCAGTTCGCCGATGAATGGGATCCTAAATACGAGTGCCTGATCGAGCGAGTAACTATAGATCAGAAAGAAATGATCGCACTTTCCCCGGCTGGGATGGTATTTCATGAAGCACTGAAGGGATTAAAAAGAGATGAGGATACCCCACTGCCACCTTCAGCGGACGAAAGTCGTAAAAGACCTCCGGCAATTAAAAGTACGGAGAGAGGGAACTTCGGGAAGCATCCCGAGGTCGAAAGGTTCATGAAAAGGGTGACTCATGAGATTCCCCAGGTCATTGAATGTCGCAGCAAGTACTATAACCGGGATTTAAGTAAGAAAACTGAATTTCGGTTGTCATCCGAGGGCATTGAGTGTGTATTCTCGCCTGGAGGGTATACTGCAAAGTTCCATGTGGAAACAACCGCGGCGAACCAAGCCCAGATGGAGCTAATGGTTGCTTATTTGAATCAATGGCTGCCTGATAATCCATGATAATCAACCTCCATTCAGGGAATGAAAAATAGGGACACGACCTTAGCGCCGCGTCCCGTTTTGTCTGTAAAGGCGTTTAAATCATTGCGCTACGGACATCGATCTCGTGCATGATGTCTTCAAGAGACCGAGGGGAAAGGGAATTCCCATAATCGGCAAGATTAGTATGATATTATATACACAATCATTATGTTGAAGCTTAAGCGCAGACATCTTGAAATCCTCTGGGAGGAAGCCGAGGGACTGATTCTCGGACCGCCTTTCCAGCCCTTGCAGCAAGATGTCTGGAAGAAAGTGGTAAAGTCTGGGATCGTTTACAACATCGATACAATTAAGCATGCAGGTCCCTTTGAAAGTTATGATCCAGAAATTATCCCAGCTGATTTAGAAAAGAGAGTGTTTTGGGAATCACAAGATGGAGGGGAATTGTCGATTTCAGGCTTTGAGGATGATGAACTATTTGAACTTCTTGATGCCGGGAAGATATGTGTTGCTTCTATAGATGGAAATAAACTTGCAGAGCTGACAGCCGTCCAGTGGGGATTGAAGTCATGTTACTGTGAACTTGACTTTAGGACCGATATCGCCGGAACTTGCCTGATTGGATGGCGAGACCATGAAACCGCGGTGGTTATTACAGATTTCGGTAACTTGAGATATTCCCTGCATGACTTTCTTTGTGAGATCAGGGAGATCATCCAGGAAGAGATCGGAATGATCGTAGATGAGTGCTTTACTGATGATGCCTCGGAATCTTCCAGATCCAATGGTGAACGGTTCGGCCCTACCGACTTTAAGAACCTGTATGTTGTGAATTTTGGACTTTCATTACCAAGAACTGCCAGCCAGGAGGCATTGTTTGTCAGCGATAATGTAGTTTGTATCGGCACTTCAGAGTTCCTCACTCATGATGGATTACCAATATGGGATGCAAAACCTCGTACAATCCCTGAAATCTCATATAATGAATCGAGGCGTGCTTTTATTATTAACGGGAAGCCATTAGACTTAACGGGTATAGAATCGAGAATTTTCAGTTACATATGGGAGAATCGCAACCAGATTACATCTATAGAGGAACTGACCAAGATTGCATGGCCTCCCGAACAAACCGGGAAAAAGCGAAGCAGCGCAGTACGCGATGGGGAACCTGAGTGGACAGAATCGAATATCTATACGCACATCTCTAATATCAGAACCAAACTAAAAAAGCTGGGCAATGTGGAAATCACCAATATTCGGGGAAAAGGCTATCAAATATCTGCTCGAACCTAAAATTTTCAAAAAAATTTCAATCTTAAGCTACTCTTAAGGCACAAATGACTAATGTGTGGTATTTCAAAGTGTCAGTCGATTAAATATTTCCATGGCTGGCACGAGAGCCATATGAAGAACACTTGTAAGAAGCACCGAATCACCATCATCAAATCCATTTCAGAGACTCCCATGACCCAGGCTGTGTGGGAAGCGGCCGAAGATCTCCTTGCGCGCATGGTCGCATGGGCCTTATGGGCTGATTTTCAGAAGTGCGGGAGCTGAAGGGGTGCAGGACTCCGATGAGCTACTAAAACAGGAAAGGGGGTGGAACCCATGGCAGATAACTATGTGCGGATAGGACGCACCGACTTCTACCTGAAATCAGACCGGCTGAACTGGATAGTCGCGCGTCGTGTGAGGTGCGAGAGATCCAAAAGCTACCCGGACGGGTACAAGATGCTCCACGAGACATACCACAACAGGTTAAGTGGGGCGTTCGAGCGGGTTTTCAGCGAGATCACGAAAACCGCAGCAGTAGAGAGCATCGAGGATATTCTCCGTGTCTGCAGAGAGACATTCACAATGCTGAGGCAGGTGCTTGACTACGATTTCAGTGAAAAGAAAACGGCAGCATAGGGAGGTATGCAAAGTGACAATAACAGAAGATGCAGTAAAGGTGGAACGCAAACAAAGACGAGGGGAAAAAGCACCACGCAGGGGAGTAAGCCAGGCCCGATGCAGTCACTGCGATGGCGTGTTCTGGGCACCAACCGGGACCGTTACATGTCCATGGTGCGGCAGAACGACTGAGGTTAAATCCGGAATCATCGGTAGTGC
>Ga0272441_10012780_pt1 | contig 12193 bp, 10 predicted proteins | sample SSMProp6N_FD_193582 | JGI IMG/M metagenome (GOLD analysis project Ga0272441, IMG submission 193582) | Marine sediment archaeal communities from Little Sippewissett salt marsh, Falmouth, MA, United States - SSM-Prop-6N | ecosystem: Environmental > Aquatic > Marine > Wetlands > Sediment ...
GATCAATTAGAACATCAAATCAACGAAGCACTTCAGATAGGCTATGAATTATATCAGTCAAGAGGGTGGATTTAATAGGTAAAATATATTTGCGAAAATAGTCGCTACAGATAAAAGGATTATTATATAGGAGAAGTAAAAGACATGAAACAAAAGAAATGGATTAATTTGCTAATTTTTATCATCATCATTGTAACATCAATAGCTGCTTTATCAGGAATATTATCAAACGAAGGGCAAGGAACCTATCAATATGAATCGATTCGAGGACAAATGATTACTATTTACGGAAAGGGAATATACCGACATATGTCTAAAGAGGTTGCTGTCCAGGGAATTGCGCAGGATGTTGTTACCTTATTTGTCGGGATACCATTACTGTTGATATCGTTATTTTTGATCAAAAAAGCCGGATTAAAAGCCCGTTTTTTATTAACCGGCACTTTAGGTTATTTTTTAGTAACCTACCTTTTTTACACAGCAATGGGCATGTATAATGAAATGTTTATGGCTTATGTTGTGTTACTATGTGCTGCTTTTTTTGCATTTTTATTGATGATGTTTTCTTTTGATCTTAATCAGCTTCCTTCATTTTTTAGTCAAAATACACCCATAAAATTTGTGGGTGGTTTTCTCATTTTTAATACAGTTGCTATTGCCTTTTTATGGCTAAATATTGTGTTGCCGCCGCTTTTTAATGGAACAATTTACCCTCCACAGGTGGAGCATTATACTACACTCATCGTTCAGGGTTTTGATTTGGGGCTTTTACTGCCAATTGCCTTTGTGTCGGCGATACTATTTTTAAAAAGAAAACCAATCGGATATTTGCTAACACCGGTCTATTTGATTTTTTTATCCATCCTCATGACATCTTTAAGTGGAAAAATTATTGCCATGGCATCCATTGGGATTAATGTACTCCCGGTTATTATCATCATTCCCCTTATTAATATTCTGGCAATTCTTTGCTCATTCCTTTTATTAAAGAATATAAAAAATTCAGATAAGGTTCGATATACTAAATAAATTTGAGAGAAAATATAACATTTTTTTCAGGCAACGAAAAATGGATATTATGAGTTATCGGTTAACCTGCTAATTGCTTTTAAGGATTGAATATTAATTATAAAAAATGATTCATTTTTGTGTTTTATATGCCCGGCTTGATTTTCCAACAATAAATGATATGATATTTCTACATGTTTTAACATTTAATTTAGGTCAAAAAAATGTTTAAAAGGATTTTTTTATGAGTCAAATTGAGAATAAATATGAAGTGATTGTCATTGGCGCAGGACATGCGGGCTGTGAAGCAGCCTTTGCTGCTGCCCGTCTTAATTGCAAAACATTGATGGTTACGTTGAATTTGGACAACATTGCATTTATGCCCTGTAATCCATCGCTTGGTGGTCCTGCCAAAAGTCATTTGGTAAGAGAAATAGACGCATTAGGAGGGCAGATGGGGAAAATTGCCGATCGTACTGCCATTCAAAGACGTCAACTAAATACGAGCAAGGGTCCGGCTGTTCATTCTATCAGAGTGCAGTCTGATAAAGCAATGTATCAGAAAGAAATGTTGAAAAGCATTCAGGAACAAGATAATCTTGATATTAAGGAAGCAATGGTTGAGGAATTAATCATATCTGATGGAATTATTACGGGCATTAAAGTTCAAACCGGCATGGTTTTTCTTGCAAAAGCTGTTATTATTGCAACCGGTACTTTTCTAAAGGGAAAAATAATTATTGGTGATGTTCAGTATCCAGGGGGTCCTAATGGCATGAAAGCATCAATTCAATTGTCTAATCACCTAAAGGAATTAGGGCTGGAACTCCGTCGATTTAAAACAGGGACACCCTGCAGAATTGATAGTAAAAGTGTCGATTTTTCTCAATTAACCGAACAAAGAGGAGAAGATAAACCCCTATCATTTTCTTTTGAAACAAGCCAGATTCTCGAAGAGAATATTCCGTGTTGGCTAACCCGAACAAACGAAAAAACCCATCAAATTATAAAAGATAATCTCCATCGGGCACCCCTTTACTCGGGTGTCATTAAGGGAACCGGGCCCAGATACTGTCCTTCTATCGAAGTGAAAATTGTGGAGTTTCCCGATCGTGTGTCTCATCATATTTTTATTGAACCGGAAGGAATTGTTACCAATGAGATGTATGTAAATGGCCTTTCCACCAGCTTACCCGAAGATGTGCAATTAAAAATGCTTCATTCGATTAAAGGATTGGAAAATGCAAAAATTTTAAGAACAGGCTATGCGATTGAGTATGATTGCCTTGATCCTACTGAACTGAAACCAACTTTGGAAAGTAAATTGATTCCTGGGCTTTATTCTGCAGGTCAAATCAATGGAAGTTCCGGGTATGAGGAAGCTGCAGCTCAAGGTATTATTGCGGGAATTAATGCTGTGCTAAAAATAAAAAATAAATCATCCTTTGTTTTAAAGCGTTCTGAGGCCTATATCGGTGTGCTTATCGATGACCTGGTGACGAAAGGTGTTGACGAACCATATCGTTTGATGACTTCAAGGGCTGAATATAGGCTTCTATTGAGAGAAAATAATGCAGACTTAAGATTAGCTGAAAGGGGATATCAGATCGGCTTGCTATCCAAGCAGAGATATCACTATGTTCTTCAAAAAAAAGAAGAAATCACGGAAGAAATAAATCGCTTGAAATCCTGCAAGATTAATATCGAATCTCCCGAAATCAAAGAGTGGGCATTAAAAAAAGAATTAAATCTTTCTAAAAATGGCCTTTTTGCTATTGATTTATTAAAAAGACCCGAAGTAAAATATCAGGATTTGGTTGAAATTGGCCATGGTAAATGCGGTATAAATGATGAAGTGAAACAAGAAGTAGAGATTCAGATAAAATACAACGGCTACATTCGGAGACAGATGAATCAGGCTAAACACTTCATAAAGATGGAAAAGATGAAAATTCCAAAAAATATTGATTTTAAGCAAGTCAAAGGTATTCGAAATGAATCCCGGGAAAAATTATTTAAAATACAGCCTGATTCTATAGGCCAGGCTTCAAGAATTTCTGGCATTTCCCAGGAAGATATTTGGAAAATCATTTTTTACATTCATAAAAATAAAAAAAATACACACGGTGAATAGAGTGAAAGAAAGATACAATGTCTATTCTCAGTATTTGAAAAATAAATACGGAGAGAAAGTTCATAAATTACCTATTTTTACAGTGAACACCTGTCCGAACCGGGATGGTACACTTGGCAGGGGCGGCTGTGATTTTTGCGATGAAATGGGTTCCGGTTTCAACTGCTTGTCCAATGAAATCTCAGTTTTGGAGCAAATAAAAAAGAATAAAGAATTTGTAACACATCGTTACAAAGCAAAACTTTTTATTGCTTATTTTCAAGCTTTTTCCAATACTTATCTTCCTTTTGAACAGTTCAAGGAAAATATTCTTCAAGCAACAAACGATCCGGATATTGTTGAAATAGCTATATCCACCCGTCCGGATTGCATTAACAATCAGTACCTGGAATTTCTCCAATCCATTCAAGAGAACAAAAATATCGAAATAAATATAGAGCTGGGTTTGCAAACCGTTAATTACCATATTTTAAATGAGATAAATCGTGGACACACTCTGGCAGAATTTATTGACGCAGCTTTGCAAGTCAAAAAAAAAGGAATGACTATCACAACGCATCTCATTCTCAATTTGCCGACATCAAACATGGTTGATGCGATTGAATCAGCTAAAATCGTATCTGCATTAAATATTGATTTTGTAAAACTGCATTCTCTTTACATTGTTCAGGGTAGTGTGTTGGCTGATAAAATACAGAAAAATCAAATGGAAATATGTAGCAGCGAAGAATATGTTAATCGGATTATTTCTTTTTTAGAATATCTGGATCCAAATATTATTGTTCAGCGATTAGTCGCAAGAGGACCTAAAGATAAAACAATTTTTGAAAATTGGAATCGGAGTTGGTGGAGCATCAAACAAGAAATTGAAGCTGCATTAGAAACAAGAAATACTTATCAGGGAAGATGCTTTAATTATTTAAGCGGAAAGGCATTAAGGCTTAAATTTCAATAAGAATTGAAATTATTGGGCGTCTTTTAAATCGGTTAGGTTAAAGACTTGTCTAAACAGCTTAACTTTAATCATATTCTAATTTATGCAGTTTTTATCATTTGTATTGCATTGTCTTTGCGCGAGACACCTACCAGACCAAACGAATCAAAAAATGTCCCTCAAGGAAGAAATTAATTTAAACAGTGACGCATTTTAAAAAATGATTCCTTAAAATAAAATTCATTTTAAATGAGATTGGAAGTTATGTTATATCGGGAAAGAATGATTTATCTCAATAAAAAAGAAGAAGCGGAAGGAAAGTATATCATTTATTGGATGCAAGCTTCTCAACGGATACATTATAATCAAGCGCTTGATACAGCTATTATTATGGCTAATGATCGATCCTTGCCATTGATTGTATATTTTGAATTAATTGATCATTTTCCGGATGCCAATCTTCGCCATTATCATTTTATGCTTGAAGGATTAAAAGAAGTATCTCGAGAATTGAAAAAAATGCAAATCAGGTTTGTGATAAATTGTCCTTCCGTTAAAGGGTATCCAGATTTGAATGAATTGTCAAGGAATGCCGTTATGGTCATCACGGATTGCGGATATTTAAACTTTCAAAGGATGTGGCGGAAAAAAGTAGCCACCCAGTTACCTTGCATGATGATACAGATAGAAAGTAATGTTATTATTCCTGTCGTCACGGCATCCCCCAAAGAAGAGTACAGTGCCGGAACTTTTCGCCCTAAAATAAAACGTTTGCTGCAAGACTATTTGCAACCTATGAGGATGTCTAAACCAATACATTCCTCCCTTGATTTCAAAATTAAATCTTTTCCCATTGACAATATACCAAAAAGTTTACATCAATTAGCTCTTGATTTTTCAATTCCTCCTTCCACTTTTTATCGTGGTGGCACTGATCAAGCTGAAAAATATCTTGCTCAATTTATTCGAGAGAAAATAATAAAATACGAAACATTAAGCAATGATCCCTCTCATGATTATCTTTCCCATATGAGTCCATATTTGCATTTTGGACAAATATCGCCACTTCATATTGCTCTCAGAATTCAAGAAGAAACACCCGCAGAGGTTTCTGAAAATTATCTTGAGGAATTAATCGTTCGACGTGAATTAGCGATAAATTACGTTTATTACAATCAGTATTACGATCAATTCAGTGGATTACCTGATTGGGCGAAAAAAACCATGGATGAACATAAATATGATATCCGGCATCATATTTATCCCATTGACGAATTAGAACAAGCCATGACTCATGATCCATATTGGAATGCCGCACAAAACGAAATGGTGATTACCGGTAAGATGCATGGATATATGCGTATGTATTGGGGAAAAAAGATAATAGAATGGACTCCGACTCCTAGGGAAGCATTTAAACATAGTCTTTATTTGAATAACAAATATGAATTAGATGGCCGGGATCCCAACGGCTTTACCGGCGTTGCCTGGTGTTTTGGAAAACATGATAGAGCATGGAAGGAGCGGCCAATTTTTGGAAAAATTCGCTATATGAATGATAATGGATTAAAGAGGAAGTTTAATATAAACAGCTATGTTAAGAGAATAAATCAGTTAAAGAATATGTCAGGTTAATTTAAGGAAAAATGTTATTTTCCTACGTTATTCCATCATATTGATTTTTTATAAGTTCGTCAAAGTAAAAATCGTTAAATGAAAACATGCATGTTTCTAATTATGTGCTTTTATTTCATCTCAATTGAATTTCAACTCCCTTTACAATAAAAGGATTTTCCTGTTCTGCCACGAACTATATATATAGCATGTATAAAACACCCACAACAAATATTTTATTTGAAATATTTTTGAACTTGACTTGATGTTCATTAAATTTACAAGAGCTTTTAATGAAAGTCAGTTATCAAAGAAGGCCTTTTAAATAATAAACGGGAGCATATTTACTATCCCCATGTTTCCTGTCAATTAATAGGTAAAATTGTCCCCGTTTTACAAAGCAGAATTGTTTTATTATTTCTTACTCTTTTTGTTTAGCGGGTAATTTTCATTCAGAATATTTACATTGATGGGAATGATTATTAAAATTTCTTGAAAAATAGCAAAAAATATTTCGGAAAGACAGATAGTGTAAGAAAAAACCTATTGCTTGTGCTATCTGTCTTATTATTATGAAAGGCATGTCAAGAGCTTGAAATTAAATTTTATTTATAAATAGAATGATGATATTAAGATCAAAAAGGATTTATAGTAACACAAAGCGCGTTCGATAAAAATTAAGGCAAGTTGACATCATTCTTCTAAAGGAGGTTTGTATTTATGTCTAAGAACCTGGTAACAGGAGGAAGTGGTTTTTTAGGAAGTCACCTGGTAGAAGCATTAGTTGCACGAGGTGAGAAGGTTAGAGTCCTTGTAAGGTCCACCAGCAAGATCGATTTTTTAAAAAAATTAAAAGTGGAATTAGTCTATGGAGACTTGATTCATTCTCTATTCCTAAAGGAAGCGCTTCAAGGTATAGATTTTGTCTATCATTGCGCAGCATTGGCTACTGACTGGGGAACATGGGATAGTTTTCGAAATATCAATGTCAATGGTGTGTCTAACCTTCTGGAAGCCTCTTTAGATGCTGATATAAAAAGATTTATTCATATTAGCACGACTGATGTTTATGGCTATCCGGATTCACCGGCAGATGAAATGTCAGCCTACAGGCCAAGAGGCTGGCCTTATTGTGATACGAAAATAGAAGGGGAAAAAAGAGTTTGGGCTTATTACAAGAAACACCACCTGCCGATAACCATCATACGTCCGGTAAATATCTATGGGCCACGTTCAGTCAGCTTTGTAAAGGATATTGTTGATTTGCTTGAAAGCAACAGCATGATTCATATCGGGAATGGTAATAAACCTGCAGGATTGGCTTATGTAAAAAATGTGGTAGATGTCATTCTTAGCGCTGCAAATAACGAAAATAGCATTGGACAGGCATACAATGTTTGTGACGGTTCAGATGTAACCTGGCGAGAATATGTGAATCGCCTGGCACAGATGATAGGTGTACCTGCTCCCAAAGTAGTCATACCGTATCAAATGGCCTATTTTATCGGCTGGATTATGGAAAAAATATATAGCGTATTTCCGGTTAAAGGTCGGCCCCTTTTAACCAGAATGGCTGCAGAAATCTTTGGAACAAATCAAAATTTTCCCATTGGTAAAGCGCGTCGGGAATTGGGATATGAGCCTGAAATAAATTTTGGCGAAGGGATGCGCCGGGTAGAAACCTGGTTACATGAGACATCATCTGCAAAATAAAGTAAACATTATTTCTTTTTATCATTAATAATTCTTCCGCTGATTTTGTGAAAAAACCTATTAAAATTTTTGTCTATGGGAAAGATGAAGTTATTTAAATGTAGTGGAATTACACTTCAAAGACGATAGCTTTACGGAGTTACATATAAAGAGAGGTGAGCTAAAACAAAGTTAAATTTAATAACGCCAATATTATTGTTGGGAAAATTTCAATTAGAATTCATTTATAGCAATTATTTTAATTATTTTCCTTTAAAAAAAATTTTATTACATGGTATAATTAGTAAATTTTAATTAGTGATTGAAGTAGATAAGGAGCATTAAGATGTTTACCCAATATTTTATTGTCATTGCTATTCTAACTGCAACTGTCATCTTGTTTATTCTTGATGTTTTACGCATTGATTTAGTCGCTATTTTGTGTATGTTGGCTCTTGGCTGGTCTGGTGTATTGGAACCGTTAGAAGCTATTTCAGGATTTTCAAGTAATGCTGTCATTGCCATGATGGCAGTTATGGTGATGGGTTATGGGATTTCGCAAACAGGAATGATGGATAGGTTTTCTACATGGATTTTAAAATTAGTTTCTCATAGTAAGCGAAAGTTGCTCTTGCTGGTCTCGCTTTCCGTTGGTTTGATATCCGCCTTTATGCAAAATGTCGGTGCAGCAGCCCTTTTTCTTCCTGTGGTTTTAACTGTATCCAGAAAAGAAAATTATTCACCAACCGAACTGATTATGCCAATGGGGTTTGCGGCCATACTGGGAGGTACTTTAACCATGGTCGCTTCCGGTCCCCTCATTATTTTGAATGATTTACTCAGAGATGCAGGACTACAGCCTTTTGGCTTATTTCATGTTACTCCAATCGGATTGATATTATTGCTGATTGGACTTTTATATTTTTTATTTTTCGGGAAATATGTCTTGCCCAAGGGAAAAGAGCAAACGAAGCTCCCCGAACAAAAACTTTTAATCGATACCTGGCATCTGCCTTATCAGATTTTTCATTTTCTGATTCCTCACGATAGTTCTTTAATCGGAAAGACACCCGAGAATGCTCATATTTGGAACCAGTACCATCTCAATGTATTGGCATTATCTATCGAAAAAGAAATTGTATATGCGCCCTGGCGGGAGACTTCTTTTAAGAAAGGACAGGAATTAGCCTTGTTGGGCAATGGAGAAGACATTCAAAGATTTGCAAAAGATTTTGGACTTCAATCAAGAAAAATTAAAGGTAAATTCCGTGATTTTGAAAATTCGGAAAAGTCAGGTTTTGCCGAAGCAATTATACCTCCCCGATCTGATTTTATCGGCAAAAGTGTTCGCCGGCTTGCTATTCGAAAAAATTTTAATATTGAACCAATCATGGTTTTCAGTAAAGGCAGGGAAGTAAAGGGCGATTTTTCGGATCGAAAGATTGTAATGGGTGATATTTTGATTTTTCATGGATTGTGGGAGAATCTTAACCGATTAAAACAAACAAATCAAATGGTTTTTATTACTTCAATAAAAAAAAAGAAAGGTAAGAAAGATAAATCCTGGATGGCTATGGCCTGTTTTTTAGGGGGGATTTGTTTAGCCATAGCTGGATTTCCGCTTTCTATCTCTCTTTTTTCAGGAGCAGTTGCCATGATACTGACCGGTGTTCTAAAAGTTGAGGATTTTTATTCTGCAATAGATTTTAAAGTTGTTTTTTTGATTGCCGGTTTGATTCCCCTGGGTATTGCCATGCAAAAAACTGGAACAGCGTCTTTCCTCGCCGAAAAAATGATATTCATTACGCAGGATACTCATCCGCTTTTTATTTTATTTTCTGTGGCTGTTCTTGCTACTTTATTTTCGTTATTTATGTCAAATGTGGCTTCAACCGTTGTTTTAACTCCCTTAATGATTAATCTTGCCGGTTTGGTAAAGATTGATCCCAGAGCTCTGGTCTTGCTAGTAGCGGTTTGCTCGGCCAATTCTTTTATTTTGCCCACTCACCAGGTTAATGCGATGTTGATGAGTGCGGGAGGATATAGGAACACGGATTATTTAAGGGCAGGAGGATTGATGTCCTTACTTTTTTTATTGATTGTAACTATCGGTTTTTATTTATTTTATTTTTAGAGGAGGAATTATATGTATATCGAACAGTTTTATGTCCCTAAAATTGCCCATAGCTCATATCTTTTGGGTGGAATGGAGCATTGTGCCATTGTTGATCCCCGCCGTGATATCGATATTTATATTGAGACAGCAAAAAATATGGGTTTTAAAATTACGCATATTCTGGAAACTCATCTTCATGCTGATTTCGTTTCAGGACATATGGAACTTGCTGAAAAAACAGGAGCACAAATTTTTGCCCCTATTTCTGCAAACTGTCAATTTAAGCACCAAGGCCTGAAAGAGGGAGATACGTTTAAAATTGATAATGTCACCATTCAGGTGATTGAAACGCCCGGCCACACCCCGGAACACCTTTCTTATGTTGTGGTAGATGAGTCAAGAGGAAAAGATCCGGTCGTTGTATTTTGTGGAGACACGCTTTTTGTAGGTGATGTTGGAAGACCTGATTTATTTCCGGGAAGAGCCAAAGAATTGGCTTCTCAATTGTTTAAGAGCCTTAAAAAACTAAAAAAATTACCGGATTTTTGTGAAGTTCTTCCGGCACATGGAGCAGGTTCTCTTTGTGGAAGGGCTATGGGTGCCAAAAGAAGGAGTACCATCGGATATGAAAAGAAATATAATGAAGCATTGCAAATTCAATCAGAGATAGATTTCATTGATTCACTCACCCATGACATGCCACCGGTACCTGACCATTTTAGCCGATGCAGTGATATTAATCGGAAGGGACCTATGCTGGTAAAAGATTTAGCTCAAGTGAATTTTCTTGATTCTTTGGATTTTTTCGATTTAGCGAAATCTGAAGACTACGTAATCCTTGATTGCCGAAATTATGATGCGTTTGGAGGTCAACATATTCATGATGCTTATGGCATTGATTTTGGTGGAAATTTCCCCACTTTTTCTGGCTGGATTATTCCTCCGGAGAAAAAAATACTTTTAGTAACATCGACTTGTCATGAAGCAGAAGAAGTTGCTGTATGGTTAAGAAGAGTTGGTTTGGATAATATCGCTGGTTTTTTAGAAGGAGGTATGTATGATTGGGCAAAAGAAGGTTTGCTTACCCAACACATTTCCCAGGTATCTTCACCAAAATTTGAAGAGATTCGAAAAAGTGAGAAAATTCATATTTTAGATGTTAGGGCTCTATCAGAGTTTGATGAACATCATATAGAAGGGGCAATTCATATTCCGGTTGCTGACTTGCGAGAAAGATATAAAGAGCTTGACAAGAAAAAGACTTTTTATATTATTTGCAGTACCGGGCATCGTTCTTCACTGGCAATTTCAATTCTATTGCAAAAAGGCTTTAGTTGTCTGTTTAATGTTGCAGGTGGTATGAGTGGTATCGATGCATTGGGTAAAAAACGTACACATTTATATCAAAAGGAATCATAAGAAAGGAGGAAATTTTAAAAATGGATATTTTTACCTTGAAATTATGGTCGCCCTATTGGGTGGGATTTGGAATCGGCGTTCTGAGCTGGTTTACTTTTTTGCTTTCTAATAAACCTATAGGATGTTCGACTGCTTTCGCTCGGACCATAGGTATGATTGAGCATGCCTTAACCGGAAGAAATGTAAATAATCAACCTTATTTTCAAAAATTTCCTGCTAAAATTGACTGGGAATGGATGTTTGTGTTGGGCATTATTATAGGTTCATTTTTTTCTGCTTTGATTTCCGGAGAATTCCAATTAAATTGGCTGCCGAATTTATGGACAGCCAGGTTCGGCTTTGAGGTATTTCCCCGGATACTTACTGCTTTTTTGGGTGGTATTCTTTTGGGAATTGGAGCAAGATGGGCTGGTGGTTGCACCAGTGGTCACGGCATTAGTGGTACTCTTCAACTTGCTCTAAGCAGTTGGATTGCAGCAATATTCTTTTTTATCGGTGGCATGTTAACTGCTAACCTAATTTATTAAGCACCAGGAGGTAGAGATGTTAAAAAAAATACATTCAAAAAATAAAATGCAACTTTTTTTTGGTCTATTTATGGGAATTATTTTTGGTTTTCTTTTGCAGAAAGGCGGTGCAGCCAAATATGATATTATCCTGGGGCAACTGTTGCTTGAAGATTTTACAGTTTTAAAGATTATGTTATCTGCCGTAGTTACGGGAATGCTTGGTATTTATACTTTAAAAACACTTGGTTTGGTTCAACTTCATCCCAAGCCGGGCTCAATTACCATAAATGTAATAGGTGGATTAATTTTTGGTTTAGGTTTTGCCCTTCTTGGTTATTGTCCAGGGACCATATCAGCTGCTATAGGACAGGGCAATCTGGACGCATTATTTGGAGGATTTATCGGGATTTTGATTGGTTCGGGCATTTTTGCGCATCTTTACCCTTATCTGCAGGGCTTCCTTAAGAAGGGTTGGTTTGGCGACGTGACATTTCCCGAATTATTTAAAGTGAATCCTTGGATTGTTATTCTACCGCTTTGTGGCATAATCATTTTGTTTTTTTACTGGATCGAATCAATGGGATTATAAAATAATAAATTGCTCTCTTAGCTTGTCCGAATACCCTATTAAACAAAAAATAAAAAAAAGAGAATTTTCTATGAAAATAAATAATAAAAAATATTTTTGCTCTTGGAGTGGAGGTAAAGATTCCTGCTTGTCTTTGCATTTCGCAATGAAAGAGGGTGGCATACCCAGCTGTTTGATG
>Ga0272441_10012781_pt1 | contig 12192 bp, 12 predicted proteins | sample SSMProp6N_FD_193582 | JGI IMG/M metagenome (GOLD analysis project Ga0272441, IMG submission 193582) | Marine sediment archaeal communities from Little Sippewissett salt marsh, Falmouth, MA, United States - SSM-Prop-6N | ecosystem: Environmental > Aquatic > Marine > Wetlands > Sediment ...
TTGCACCTTTTTTAGCTAAATTATAAGCAATGCTACAACCTTGAATTCCTCCTCCAATAATGACTATATCTGCTTTTTTAATCATTATTATCACCTGCTAAGGTTCCTAATTTTATCGGTTTAGTGGGGGGTCGAAAAGTTGTTAATTCAATTTCTTCAATCTTCATTTTTTGATACCTGGCAATTTCGCGCAGCAATATTCTGCGACAGGTTTTTCCCTGGCATCTTCCCATTCCAGCACGTGTAATTCTTTTAATTTCATTCAGGCTGGTATAACCTTTATCTAATACTTTGCGTATTTCGCCCCATTTAACATCTTCACATCTACAAATTATGGTTTCATCATTCATCATTCTTGCCCTCCACTTTAAAACTCCTTACTTTTCTGGATAAATTCTTAGGAACCACTATGGATACGATATTGGTTTTGTTTTTTATTTTTTGAACTTTTACGACTTCAACATTACAAAGTGCCTGACCATTTCTATCCAAAGCCCGAACTTGATCTCCTTTTTTCGGTAAGGGCAGCATTTCATAAGGTAATTTTATTAATGACTCGTTTTTAGAATAACTATCGTCTAACACAAAAATAGCGAGACCGGGACAGGCACTTATACATACTCCGCAACCCGTGCATTTATCAAAATCAACTTGCGGTAAATCATTAATATCCTTGAAAGGTTTTATAGCTCCGAATTTACAGGAAATAGCGCAGGGATCACAGGGGATTTTCTGGAAGCATTCAACAATCACAACTGGACCCTGAGCTAATCTTTTCTCATCCGGATAAATTCCTGTTAAATTTTCTTCAGTTGGAATACCGGTTTTTTCTAACATCATGCACTCCTCTTTTCTTTAACTGTAGCTTTTTTAATTCCTTCTTTGACTTTTTCGCTCAGGGGATTTGCCCTTAATTCCGATAATTCTGATTTTAATTTAAGGTTTATATGCTGAAAACTATCACAGCTGTAATTTAAACTTGCAGCTGCATTTAATCCTGCAATTTTTCCTTCCAGCATGGCACTGCTGGCTTCTTCTATTCCTGCAACATCTCCCGCTAAATATATATTTTCTTTTGTAGTTTTCAAATTATCATCCCTTAAGGCAACATAACCGCCAAGTTCGGCAATATATTCCATTTTGCACCCTGCATGCCAAAGTAAATCGGAAAGAGGAGATAGGCCAACGGCTAGGCATATGGTATCAACATTCAACTCTTTTTCGGTGTTTTCGATAAATTCATAATTTTTATCGATAGCACAAATCTCTGCTTTTTCCACATGATCTGTGCCATAAACATGTTTTAGTGTATATGTCGTATAAATAGGAACGCCCATACGCCTTATTTTGGAAGCATGGACCAGGTATCCGCCTATCCTTGGAAGTGCTTCAACAATAGCTTCAACATGTATTCCCGCTTGCATTAATTGATAACTGACGATTAAGCCAATATTTCCCGCTCCTATCATTAAAATGCTTTTTCCGGGTACAACCCCATACAGATTCATTAAGGTCTGCACTGCACCTGCGCCATATACCCCCGGTAAATCATTATTAACAAAAGGTAACATGTTTTCCGATGCTCCGGTAGCAATAATGATTCTATCTGCATATATTTTATCAAAAATTTCTTCATTATCTCCTCTTAAAACCGTGACGGCATCATCTTCGAAATATCCTGTAACGGTAGCATTTTTAAAAATTTTGACATTTTTCATGTCCTTTAATTCTTCAATCATATTACTAGCTATTTCTATTCCTCTAATTCCGGCAAATTGTTTTTCGGATCCGAAAAACTTATGGGTTTGCTTGATTAATTGGCCACCTAATTCCAAACCATCATCAATGAGGATAATATTTGCACCTAAAGAGGCTGCTGAAATCGCCGCTGAAAGCCCTGCCGGCCCTCCTCCAACAATGACTATGTCTGTTTTTATCAATTAAAATCACCTTTTCCTTTTTGAGTTTCAATTTTCATCCCCTCTTCCAATTTGGTAACACAGGTTCTAATATTGGGGATACCGTTTACCTTCATTAAGCAAGACGAACATTTACCGATAGCACAAAAAAATCCTCTAGGTCGAGAATATTTAATGCTTTTACTTAATACTTCCACTCCTGCGGCTACCAAAGCTGCTGCAATTGGTTCACCTTTTTGACCTTCCATTTCAATCCCATCCAAAGTAAATTTTATTTTTTCTTTTTCCTGAAATTCTAAGATGGGGTGATTTTTTATTCGCATTTTTTCCTCCTATTATTTAAAATCTATATTTTGAGAAGTAGAAATGGTGTTCTTTTTATCTATTTTCTTTTAGCATTAGGAGCGCAGCCATTCGTCCGGTTTTTCCTTTGTCGCGATGATGGGAAAAATAGCATTTGGGATTATCTGCTGTACATTCATTGCTAGTAAAGATATTTCTAGTTTTCAACCCGGCTTTTTTCAATTGCATAAAATTTGCTTTTTTTAGATCGATCTGAATAATATTTTCTTTATTTATAAATACTATATTATTTTTGATATTTTCATCAGTCAGCCAATCGGCAACGATTTCCTGATTATAAAAATGATAACAACAGGGGCCAATGGCCGGAAATATTGCTGCTATGCAAGTATCCGGTTTTGTCCCATAATTTTCTTCCATTTTTACTACAGTTTTAAAAGATAAATTCAGTAAGGTGCCATTTCTGCCGGCATGAACCAATCCAATTACTTTTTTAACCGGATCTAAAATAAAGACCGGAACACAATCAGCATATAGCATTAGTAGTGGTACACCGGGAATATTAGTGAGTAAAGCATCGCTTCCTGGAATACTGTCCCTGTAATTCAATGCACCTCTCCCTTCATCCTCTCTAGAAATAATTGCAATATTATCCTTATGTACTTGTTGGGTAGATACTATTTTTTTATAATCGATAGTGAATACATCAAAAAATTTTTTTCTATTTTTAATAACATTTTTTTTATCATCACACACACTAAAGGAAAGGTTAAGGCTATCATAAGGGATTTTGCTTACACCGTTACATCGTGTTGAAAAGGCATGTTTTGTTAGCTGGTTCAATTCTTTTGACTGACATTGCAGATACTTAATCTCTCCACAATTTCTAAGCTTAAATTGATTATTCATATTTTTTTTTCACGATTTCCTGTTGAAAGATATCTTAAAATAAAAAAAGAGTAAGTCATCCTGGGTAGGATTTCTTACTCTCTTCCAAAGCAAGCTAAGATTGAAATTATATAGAATTTATAGCTGCTAAAAATAGATTTTACTGATATTTCATCCACATTTACATTGAATAAAGCTATAATTGTTATTTTCTCCTTGGGCAATTGTTTTTAATCACGTCACCAGGTAAAAATAATCGAATAGATTATACTATAATTAAACTAATAATTCAATACTTTTTAAAAATATTTTAAAATTTATCTTTTTTTTAAACGTGTTACACCATCTAATGCTGGGGATCTCTCAAAAGCTAATCATTATTTCACAGTTCATTAAAATATCAACGAAAAATCAATATTCATCTGCCTCAATGTTGCTATAAGAAATATTGTAAACTGGATTAATAATTCAATTTGGTTAACCAGCTATTGAAACTTATTCCATTTGCCAGACATTTTTTTTCGAAGTTCATAAACAAGTCTTTCAGTATATGAATTAAATAATCTGCTGATTATAATTAACGATAAGAGCAATTGGTAAAATATTTCTTTACTCCTTCGCTCAGTTGTTGCATAAAATTTTCGGAATAGGGCTTTACATTAAAAAACGAAGCATCAATTATTTTTTCTTGAGGTGAAAAACTCTGCAGAATATATCTCTTTGCTCCTGAAATGTATTTGGCAATTTCAGTAATGGTATTTTGGGTATGCAGTATAGGAGTCACTGTGGTACGGAATTCGTAATCAATTTTTGAATTTATAATTAATTCAATGCTTTCTTTGACTTTGTTTAATAAACCATAATCCTTGATACCTGCAGCTTTAGAATAATTTTTAAAGTCAATAGATGATTTGATATCCATGGCAATGTAGTCAACTAAATTTGATTCTATCAATCTTTTTAGCAAAATGGGATTCGTTCCATTTGTGTCTAATTTGATTAAAAATTTCCGGTTTTTTAAAAATTTAAAGTAGTCAGGTAATTCCTCATATAGTGTAGGTTCACCACCACTCATGCAAATACCATCGATAAAATCCTTTCGTTCAAACAGATAATCATTTATCTTGTCAATTGGGATATCATCCATTATTTCCGGATTTAAAATTAAATCATAGTTGTAACAGAACGGACACCTGAAATTGCAATGCGGAACATATAAGGTAGATACAATTTTTCCTTCCCAATCTATCAGGGATGTATTAATTAATTTCTTTATCCGCATTTTCAATTATTCCGGTTTCCTTTTCTATCTCTGTTATGCAAGGAACAGTTCCTCTCCAACTTTTTAGTTCTTGGCCCTTCTCATTCTCAATAATCACAGAAGGCGTTGCCATGACATCCAAATAACTCGCCTCAGCAAGACCGTCAACAGAATCAACATTAAAATATTGAACGCTTAATTTATTTTCCAGCATTTTTCCTAATTCCCTGGCTTTCGGGCAATTGGGACAATTCTCCTGCCAAAATATTTTTATTTTCATCATATTGTTTTTCCTTTGTTTTTATTCTATATCTGATAATTACCCGACTGTCTATCCTTTAATTCTCCGATTTTATTTTTATTCCAATTTTTTATCTTGCTATAGTACCCAACGATTCTTGTGACTCCATATATCTCTTCACTTCCACAATGATTGCATTGCTCTTTCAATCCCCTAGTAACTTTATTACATGTATTACATATTGTAAATTCCGGAGAAATTGTCAATTGACAGCATTGCGTATTTCCCCATACTTTTTTAATCAAATTGAAGATTCCTTCCGGAGAAGGTTGGCTTTCACCAATGAAAGCATGAATAATGGCACCGCTCTTTATCAAAGGATGAAATTTACTCTGTTTTTTAATGCGAGTCACTAAATCGATATCTGCAGAAGCTGCGAAATGAATACTATTAGTATAGTAGCCTTCATCTTTGGTGATATCGCCCTTTATCACCTTTTTGCTATCCGGATATTCCTGTAAATCTACTTTGGCCAATCTCCCTGCAGCGCTTTCAGCAGGAGATTCTTCCAGGGATAGTTTTAAACAGGTTTGTTTACTATGTTTTCTACATCTTAAATGTATAAAAGATATCGTTCTCAATCCTAATTTATAGACTTCTTCATCTTGATGCAGCTGTTTGCCCGTAATAAATTGCAGAGCTTCATTTAATCCGATTAAACCGATTAAATAAGTTCCGGTATCCAAATCGACATATGGATTACCATCTAAAGATTTTTTACCGATTTGCCACAAAGGGCCATTTGAATTATCCATCATCATTTTTAAAAATATCTTTTTTTCCTGATGGGCTTTTATAGCTAATCGTAAAGCTTCATCAATATTCTTAAAGAATATATCAATTGTCTTTTCTTTTATTTTTCCTTTGCTCTTTATGTTTGTTTGCGCAAAATTATTTTCAGAAAAAATCCGATAGGCACATTGTGGTAAATTTATGCTAACATTTTGTATTCCGGCAAATCTTAACCTTTCAGGATGTAATATCATTTGGTAATCGGTTATCTCTGTTTTTAATCTGCAACAGGCAGCCATACTGATATCTTCCCGGTCAAAAATAAAATAGGGGGTGCCGTTTTCAGAAGCTATTTTACACGCAAATTTTAATAGCTCTAACTGTTTTGGATCTTCAAATGATTGATTATCAATATGCAAATCCATTTTAGGAAATGCAAAAACCTTACCGTTAAAGTCCCCTTCCTGCCAAACTTCCATTAATGCTTTTAAAAATAATTGTGATTCTTTCTCATAATCTCCGTAATTTTTGCCTGTATATTCTCCTCCCGGACCAATCGCAGGCACATCTTTCAAGTAATGCGGCACACCTAGATGGACATTGAAGTCAAGGAAAAGGCTTTGTCCCCCTCTGGAAAATGCATTTTGTGATCCGCTAAAAATGAGGTATTGCGCCTCTTGTTTTATTTCTTTATAAGTTAATTTTGTTAAAAATGGCGCATACATGATGTTTAAATAACCTATACCCAAAGCACCTGCATAATATGCCTGCATGGATGCTAGAAAGGTATTCAAATGTCCGGTGAGTGTTCTGGTGTGTTTTGCAGGTCCGGAGGATGTATCCAGGTTATCCAGTTTTAGACCATATTTTTTTAGATACTCGAGAGAATGTCCCGAACAATAAATACGGGGATATCCCAGATCATGAATATGTAATATTCCTTTTAGATGCGCATTAGCGACTTCAGGTGAAAATACTTCTTGTAACATATATTGCTTAATTGTATTCTCGGCAATGGTAAGATTGATAGCGTCCGGATTGTTTGTCGCTATATTGCTATTTTCTTTACTCTTCGAAATAAATAATTGCTTTAAATCAAAAGCGGGCATGCCGATAATTTTTTGTTTTCTCCATTTTTTTTCATATCCCCGGGTAAATAGTTCATTATCTACCAGTTCCCTGATTAGCGAAGTAGATATTTCTGTTAATTCCAAATTGACTATTTTCTCTTCAACTGCTTTCGCTATTTTTTCAGAAATATTTAATTGTAGCCCAGCTTCTTTCTTTAATGCTGATATGATTTTTTCTTTATTCCAGGGAAAAATATTTTCAGAGGATGGTGTTGAAACTAAAAGGGATAAATCTGTTAAGTTTTTGTGTTTTTTATTTTTTTTTCTTACTTTCAAAGCTTTTCTTATTTTTTTTCTTTTTTCACGATACAGTATGTACGCCTTGGCTACTTTTATTAATCCTTCTCTAATTAATGCTTCTTCAACAATATCCTGAACTTCTTCAATTTGAGGAATTCCATGTACATACCTCTCGTTTAAGATGCATAGAGTATGTTCAGTAATTTTTTTTGCAGTATTAGTATTTTTCTTTCCAATAGCAATCATTGCAGAAAGGACCGCATTTGTAATTTTATTTTCTTCAAATTTTACAATATTTCCTTCTCTTTTTCGAATAGATCTAATCATTTTCATCCCTCAACTTTACAAATAAATCTTAAATCACTGGTTCAACTTCTTGATTTCCCGTATAAAACTACTTAAATCTTTGAATTGTCTATATACTGAAGCAAATCTTACATATGCCACCTCATCCAATTTTCTCAATCTCGAAATAACTAATTCACCGATTTTATCACTTTCAATTTCCTTCACCCCGGTATTGGTGATATTTTCCTCAACATCATTGACAATATTATTGATTACATCGATGCTAATCGGTCTTTTCTCGCAAGCTTTGATAATGCCATTGGTTATTTTTTCTCTGGAAAATAATTCTCTTCGTTGATCTTTTTTGATTACCATTAATGGAATCAAGTCGATTCTTTCATAAGTAGTAAATCTTTTATCACATTTTTTACATATTCTTCTTCTTTTTACTACCATTTCTTTTTCAATATGTCTTGATTCAATTACACCGGTATCATAATAACCACAAAAAGGACATTTCATGTTACACCCCTATATGTAGGAATATATTTATATTAGTACACTAAATATAGGCATGTCAAGGAAGATAAAATAAAAATATTTTTTATTTTTTTTATTGTATATTTTAAAAATTGGGATAAGTAAAATAATTTTGTCTCTTTTAAATAAACAAAATTAAAACCACCATTTGTAAAAATGAGAAATTAAAAAAGCAGGTGATTTTTTCAGTAAAATTGCCTTCATGTGGCTTATAAAATTATAGACTATTTTTATATGTAAAACGGTTAAAGCATAGAAAAATTACTTTTACTTATTATGCAGGCGGGGTGAAATGATAAACATTTACAAATCAGGATGTTCCCTGGGATTTAGTTATATGCTTGGATTGTTATATGTTAATATATAAATCTCTTGCAGTGTCCAAACAATTTTAGAACACATGATTTATAAAAAAAATAATACCAGTTTTAGGACAATATTTTGCAGAAAAACAGGCAAATAGAATAAATAACTTTATTGTATCAATTATTACCCGAAGAAAAGATCCCTAATTAGATTATATTCTAATTATTAAAACCAATTAACCTTTAATCAGATATGTTGAAACATTAAATTTTGAGAGAATAGCACTAACTGATTTATTAACAACTTCCATAATAGAAGAAGTATTATTAATTAATATAATTTTGAATAAATGAAAATCTTATCGGGTTCTAATTAACATAAAAATTTGTTTAAAATTATCATTCTTGGCATATATAAACACAAAACTTTTTATATTTTTCTTCCCTAAAGATTTTCAATGAATTACAACTAATTCGATCATTATCCAATTGTATTATGATTTTTAGGCACCATCCTTATTTTTTTCTCTTAAAAAAGTAGGTATTTCTAAATCATTATAATCAATTTTTTCCTGTTCCGGTTCTTCGTTAATTGCATCATGTGCTGTTTTTTCTTTATATTCGGTATCAAAACCGGCAGCAATTACGGTTATTTTAATGCCATCTTCTAATTTCTTATCAATGACTGCTCCGAAAATAATATCCGCTTCCGGATTCGCAGCTTGAGATATAATTTCTGCCGCCTTATTTATTTCGTGTAAAGTCAAGTTGGCTCCACCACTAATATTAAATAAAATTCCTTTTGCACCATTGATATTAGTCTCCAATAAAGGACTGTTAATTGCACTCTGGGCAGCTTTTCTGGCTCTATCTTCTCCACTTGCTCTTCCTATTCCCATAATGGCGGTTCCTGCATTCTCAATAATCATTTTTACATCTGCAAAATCAACATTAATCAATCCTGATTCTACTACAATATCTGAAATACCATGAATACCATCCAGTAATACTTCATCAGCAACCTTAAAGGCATCCATAATACTAGTATTTTCATCCACAATTTTTAGCAACCTATCATTAGGAATGACAATTAAAGTATCAACCATTTCTTTTAATATCCTTATACCTTCTTCTGCCCGTCTCATTCTTTTATGGCCCTCAAAACTAAATGGTTTAGTGACTACTCCTACAGTAAGAGCACCAATATCTTTGGAAAGTTGTGCAATTATCGGGGCACCACCAGTACCGGTTCCCCCTCCCATGCCAGCAGTTATGAACACCATATCTGCTCCATCCAATGCTTTTGCGATTTTATCTTTATCTTCTTCAACAGCTCTGCGTCCAATATCCGGATCTGAGCCGCTTCCTAATCCTTTGGTAATACTGCTTCCGACTTGTATTTTCTGTTCTGCATTAGAAAATGCCAAGACCTGAGCATCTGTGTTTGTGGAAATGTATTTTACACCCTGCAATTTTGCTTCTATCATTCTATTTACCGCATTTCCACCACCTCCGCCTACTCCGATAACTTTTATATCAACTAACTGACCTACTCTATTGCTCAGGTTTTGCATTTTATTGCCTCCTTACCATTATCCTTATTTTTATAATTATAAAACAAGATTAAAAAAAATCTTTCAGCCATGCAATGGCTTTTCCAAAAATATTTCCAACCTTTGCTTTTTTCTTAGAAAACTTGTATATACTATCAGACGAATTTTTATCATTTGCAAAATTCAATAATCCAATGGCCGTTGAATAAGCAGGATCATTCACCATATCTGCCAATTCCCCCTTATAGTGAGGGAAGCCTATACGTACAGGCAAGTTAAACACTTGTTTTGCAATTTCTGTCATTCCAGGCAATAATGAACTACCTCCGGTTATCACAGCTCCGCCTGGTATCATTTTGGAATATCCTGATTTTATCAATTCATTTTGAACCAGAGTTAATATTTCGCTTACCCGTGGCTCAATAATCTCTACAAGATAATCCTGGGGAACTTTTTGCTTTGCTTTGTTTTCGGAACTGGTTATTTCTATATTTCTCTTAGGTTTCCCTTTTACTTCAATTGCACTTCCATAATTTATTTTTATATTTTCAGCTTCTTCAATTGATGTTCTTAAACCAATTGCCAAATCATTGGTAATCTGATTACCGCCTACTGGTAATACAGCTGAATAGACCAAGCCTCCTTCAATAAATAAAGCAATTTCAGTGGTTCCGGCACCAATGTCAACCAGTACTGCACCTAATTCTTTCTCAGCATTGCTTAATACAGCATTGCTTGCAGCGAGAGTACCAAAAACAATCTCATCTATGTTTAAAGAGGAGCCTTCGATGGCTTTAATTAGGTTTTGCACAGCAGTAATGGAATCTGTAATAATATGCACTTTACATTCCAACCTCGCTCCGGACATTCCTAACGGATCAATGATTCCACTTTGTCCATCAACGATAAATTCCTGGCTTAACGCATGAATTAATTCTCTTTCTGAAGAGATAACTCCTGCCTTAGCAGCTTCAATCACTTTTTGAATATCATTTTCCATTATTTCTGGAGAATCATTCGATATAGCGATAACTCCCTTACTGTTCAAGGAAGAAATATGATTTCCCGCAATAGAGATAAAAACAGAATTAATTCGAAGTCCAGACATTCGTTCGGCACTTTCAAGTGATAGCTTTATTGATTGGATAGCCTTATCTAAATCAATAATAACCCCTTTTTTAATCCCTGAAGAAGGGTTTTTACCAATCCCAACTATTTCTATTTGATCATTTTCGTCCAATTCACCAACTATAGTACAAACTTTACTAGTACCTATATCCAGGCTCACCACTAACTCGTCTTTCACCATTTTTATTCCCTCCCGCATCCTTTTAAATCCAAATAATTTTTATTATATATCATTTATGAAAAATATTTATTTAAATATATCATTTTTTCACTTTGATTACCAAACTATCTTGAAAACGTAAATCGATATAATCGACTTGCAATTTTTCGTTTTTAATTCTATCCAATGCTTCCCTTATCAAATTTTCCTTGTTAATAATTTCTTCAGCATTATTCACTCTTACTTTTAATGTTTTATCTTTGCTACAGACTAGAAAATCATTGGAATCTAATATTTTCACTTCATGAAACATTCTTGGCAATAGGACATCTATGCAATGCATAATTTCTAAGGCTGATCTATAATTCGGTTCAACTATTTTTTCTCCAATCTTCAAATGTTCAATGTTTAATCCATGAATGAGAGGTAAATGCGAGGTATTCTCTTTTTCATATTCTGAAAAACACAAAATCATTCCATCTTTACTGGCTTTAATACTTTCTTCGCCAATACATACAATGGCAATCGCCTTTCTCTCCCTTATGATAATTTTTACTTTATCTGGAAATATTTTTTTTATTTCTGCCTCATTGATCCATGGTTCGGCCGTTAAATTGTGAATAAGTTCTTTTGAATTTAACAGGAATATATTATCACCAATATTTATTCCGGATGCTTGATAAATGATGTGATTTTTCAGGTAATCATTTCCCTCAATAACAACTTCCTGAATGTTAAATAATTCTGAGTGAAATAAAAATTGAAATAAATACCATCCGATAATAGCCAAGAGACAGTAAACAAAAATTATTTTAGATATGCTTATTTTGGCTGATGAACCGTTTTCCTTCTCTTCTTTTACCTCCTCAGTTTTCTGTTCCAATTCTTCTTCGTAATCATTATTTTCCTTCATATATTACTCTCTGAATTACCTCATCCTTTTACCTTTATTTGAGATAGTGAAAAATTAAAATATTGACATTTTGTTAATTATAAAGTGCGTTTGGAAATAAAAAAATTTCAAGCTATATAAGTCACTCTTCCCCGATAATTTCAATTTCCCTTTCTAGTCTAATTCCAAATTTTCCCTGGACTCTATTTTCTATTTCATTAATTAAATACAGTATGTCATTTGCAGAAGCGTTACCTTTGTTAATAATAAAATTGGCATGAATTTTTGATACTTCAGCCTGTCCTTTTGAAAGCCCTTTTGCCCCAGCTTTTTCAATTAATTCTCCGGCAAAATGATCTTTGGGATTTTTGAAAACACTTCCTGCATTACAATAATTTAAAGGTTGTTGATTTAATCTGAACTTGATATTCTCTTCAATTTTTGATCTTATTTTTTCTTTTTTTTCAATTTCTAATTTAAATTCTGCTTCTATAATAATAGCAGTATTTTCACTTAAATCACAGTTTCGATAATAAAAACGCAAATTCGATC
>Ga0272441_10012783_pt1 | contig 12192 bp, 9 predicted proteins | sample SSMProp6N_FD_193582 | JGI IMG/M metagenome (GOLD analysis project Ga0272441, IMG submission 193582) | Marine sediment archaeal communities from Little Sippewissett salt marsh, Falmouth, MA, United States - SSM-Prop-6N | ecosystem: Environmental > Aquatic > Marine > Wetlands > Sediment ...
TTTACTCATTACCGATCGGGTCACCATGTCCAGCATTTTCAGGTCGCGAGTGCTGCCGCCAGACACAGATTTTAAGATATATTTACTTAAGAGAACCCCAGGTGATGGCAAGCTTCTTTGCTGGATCAACAGCCGCAAATCCCATGACTTGGTCTGGAAACACGGGTTGCTCATTAAAGTCATTCGTCAGGTAATAGCAGTCTATTTTTGCCTCCCTCTCCCGCGTCCAGATATACATTTTGTGAACGCCTGCTGACAAATCGAAAGTTCTTATCTTCAGGATGTTCCATAGACCGCCGCCTCGTCCGAATACCCGGATCCAGCTCCAATCCAGTTCATAGGTGTCCACATTCTCAATATCCACCTCTTCTCCCAGTTGTCTTGGTTGAGGTTCCAATATAGTATCCCACACCAGATCGGCGTTGTCCAGCGGGCTGGCGGGATCATCTATCACCAGGTAGCATGAATTCCTGCCGGAGTCTATTGATAGGTGATACGCCCACATGAAATAGGTTCCATCTGCCGGAACCTCAAATTCATATTCCACAGACCCCTCGTTGCTGGTTAGGCTGGTAACGTATTTGCCGCCAGAGGCATTTGCATCATCATCAAATACCTCCTGCGGTGCGGTGATCGCCACAAAGTCTTCTGCTTCCCACCCTATCCCGCCTGCAAACGCGCTTGAGCATAGAAAAACAAAGGTTAAGCTCAATACGACTGGAAATAAAGATGAAAGTTTCATAGTCTCCTCCTGTTTTGTGTTAATTTTGTGTTATTTGTGGATGCCGACATTGAAATATTATCACAAAAATCTCATTTTGGCAAACGTTTTTTTGCTGAGTGGGTTTCTACTCCTATTCGTCGGCAAATAAAACGGCAACATCCCTTACAAGGCAGAACCGCAACTGCCCAATACCATTCTTTTGCTCTCTGATCTTCGCATCTTTCCACTGGCACCAGTAGGCGAACCCCAATCCGTGGGAGAAATCCACTACCGCAGAAGCCTCGTCGCAGTTCCACGCTGGATCCTGAAGTCCGATATTCACGTCCTTTGGCGACCAGTTCTCCCCATCGTAATACCGCAGATGCAGACGCAGATCAGGCCCGCGATGAACGAGAGCCAGCGGCGCTGGATTCCTGGAGAGATTAGCGGAAAGGCTCAGGTCATCATCGCCTTTATTCGCACCGGCCTTTTCTGCCACCAGGTTGCCCGGTTTGTCCAGCGGCGGTGACCAGTTTTCCAGGCTATACAGCGCGGCCAAAGCCCGGTGACGCGCATCGCCTACAGCATCTGTATAGACCACGTGGAGTTTTCGGCTGCCTGGATCAAATACCGCGCAAGCCCTTTTGCTCTGATAGCCCTTGCCGATGATATGAGGTTCGCCCCAGGTCTGGGAGTCCGGATCGTAAAGATAAACAGCCGTTCTTTGCTCATATTTGGTAAAAAGAACACAGGCGACGCGGCCTTCGTCCAGTGAGACTATCTGTGGAGCGTGCGTGCCTGGCCCCGCGCTCTCAAAGAGAATTGTGTATGGTTCCCAACTGGTGATGTCGTCCGGGCGGGAGGTGCGTGACACCCACGTTGACAGATGTCCCTTGGCCAATGCCCGCGCCGCTGCCCAGATGTAGCCATTTGTATCGCGTGTTAATGAACCATAATGCGGGCCAGCATGACCCACGTGCCTATCACCCGGCAGCGCTTCTGACTCCACTCCGGCAACTAGCCCATCGCCGACGATGTCGAATGGAAAAACCTCATAAGGTGAGTGGAAATTCGGCTTTTCAGGATCAATGCGGTCACGATGCCAGATAGGTTTTCCATCCACCAATGCCGGGATACCCTCTTTCGACCGCCAGTAACTAAAACGGGCGTGGGATACGTAGATACGATCATCCATCAGCAAAACATCAGCGGAACTGGAGTGGCCGTTGCCCACAACCGCAGATGCAAGATCGCTAAAAGTCTCTCCATCTTTGGATGAACGCCACGCGATCATCTCCTTCTCAAGCCCGTCATCTCCCAGCTTGTCTATCCAGTGTCCGGTGCCATGAAAGACGAACCAGGTTCCGCTGGGTGCATGATATACGACTTTTCTATTGTGTGGCCGGGTGGCGACATGCGCGCCGCGGCAGTTCTCGCCGTCTACAAGAACATCAGTAACACCGGGGAGATCGGATTCTCTTGCCCGTACTGTTAGAGTCAGATTAACCATAAGCATGCCTAAGATAACCACTGGTAAAATAAGTCGGAACATGAGTATAATCCTCCCTTCCTGATAGAACGCGGATGACGCGGATTGAGCGGATTTTCGCGGGTCTCTTGTGTTGCAGAATCATCCGCGCTGATCCGCCCGATCCGCGTCATCCGCGTTCTATTCCTAAATTCAAAATCAATCCACAGGCGCGCCAGTTGTGGTAAACATAATGTCCAATGGCGTCTTACCATCCACCTGTGGTCTCTGATGAGAACCCTTCAGGTAAAGAATTCCTGTGCCATGTTTCAGATCCGCGTTCATATTTGGATACCAGTTATCCTCAGTTCCCGGCTCGCTTATTAGGATAGGCTTACTCCACGACTGGCCGTCGAATCGCTGGAGATATAACGCTCCATAAGTGTTCCGCAGATCCTTCTTATCCTCATGAAGCGTCTTGCCGAATAGAGCATAAACGTGGTTCGGCTGATGCGAGGTATCCAGGCTTAACACCACTGTAAAGGTCTTAAAAGGCTGAAGCTGCGCTGGCTCTGACCAATCATCCGCTCCGTAAGGTGTTTTAGCACTTCGGTAAAAGAGGTCGCCATCGCCGTCCACGTATGCCAGATGGATCACCTTCGCAGTCTCATCAAAAACAGCGCACATCCTCCGGTCTGTACCAGCCCAGGCGGACATACCTGTGGCCAGTTCAGTCTCTTTCTCACCCCATTTTTCACCATCGTGCAGATTGCCATACAGCCGCCCTACACGGTCTACCGTCATCATACCAAAGGCATAGGATTTTCCATCCTCTATCGTCAAATTCTCATGCACAGTGCTGCCGATCTTCTTCCACGAATTTCTATCCCCTTCTATTGGCCCGTCTCCCCTTCGGTTGATGTACCGTACATCAGGCTCCCATTCCGAGATGTCGTGAGGGCTTGTACTTCGCTTCCACAAAACCTCTGATCCCTCCGGCGACGCCGCCCGGCCGGTCATGGTGAAATAGCCGTTTGTATCCCGCTGTAGATCGCGGTAGTAATCCACCCGGGTATCGATTTTGTAAGGTTTTTCCCAACGAATCTCTTTGCCAGAAATAGTTCCCTTACAGATGAATTTATCGAAGATCCATTTGGGCGCTGGTTCCACGAGCACGTTGTAGGTACTGTAGATGGTGTTACCATCGATCAGATGGCTGCGAGCGGCCTGCTGCGCTTCGGTGCCAGTCCATGTGACGCCGTCCTCCGAAAAATGGTAAGTGTTCGGATCACCTCTAAACACCAGCCATTTCCCCTCGTGTGGAAACACCAGCCGGATCATACCCCGCGTGGTGGAATGCCAACCGTTTAAGGTTGTAGCGATCTTAGAATGGGTAAAAGTCGGCGGCCACTGCATGGTTCCCTCCCCTGCTAATGATAGATTGGCTATAAACAGACTGAAAATCGCTGTGAGTACGATTAGTCGAAACATGGTGGAATTTACCTCCCTTCCCTTCTTTGTATGGGCAGGTTTTCTCATGTCAATCCACTGTCATTTGGGATAAAAAATTTTCTAATGAACACAACCTGTGTTGACCTGAAGCCCTTTAACCTGCCCATCTTAGAAAACATATGCTATACCAATTTAAGTTATTAATGTCGCATGTTGTGCCACTGGCAGCTTGCTGCCAGTGATTTCTTCACCGATTGTCCATGTAGCATTATTTCTTTAAAATGGTATTATTTACCAATTAAACCATTTATAAAATAGGATCACAAATGAAATCGGCAAATCCGTGAAAATCTGTGCTAATCCGTGGCTAAATTCCTACTTGTTTTCTGCCGGCCGGACGCGCAGCAAGGCGAGACGTGCTCCTGAATCGCCCTTCAGGTATAGGATGCCCAGTTCACCAGCGGCGGTCACTTCTGCCGCCACGTTGGGATACCAGTAGTCTTTTGAGCCGGGTTCCGACACTGGCTCTTCCTCGATTTGCCACGTGGAACCGTCAAAAACGGCCAGGCGCAGTTCTCCAGTCCGTCTTCGAGGATCTTTGCCTACTTCCAGTTCCCGGCCAAACACCATGTAGACACGCGACGGTGTCACATGAGCATCGAGGCTGACCACCGCGCAATGCACCGGCGTGGGATACACCTCGCTCCCCAGTTCCGACAGCAATGGCTGCCAATTATCCTCACCATATGGAGGATGCAACTGTCGATGGCGAAGAACACTCTCAACGTCGATGTAGAGGAGATGTAAGATGCCGGTTTTGTCGTCGAATACTGCCGACATCCGCCGGTCGTCGCCCATTATGTGTGTCATACGCGGAGCCAGGACAGTGGGCTGCTCGCCCCAGCTTGTACCGTCGAATAGGTTTCCCAACAGTTGGTTCGCTTTAGGATTGGGATCCAGTTTCCCCCACAAGTCCTGGTAGGTGCGCGCAAAGGCGTAAGCTTTCCCATCAGGCAGCGGCACGACCAGAGGTACTATACTGCCCCTGCCGGTCTCGGGAATTGGCACGATTGGCTTCGCCCATTCGGTGAGACGGCCAGGCTTAGTGGTGTGAGTCAGGCGCGTGTCGCGTATCTGCTCTCCATCGGGCGGGGTTTCACCCATGTGGCGCGATTGCACCCAGAACGTTCCGTTGTTTCCCACGGCCGCGGAGATGTAAAAATCCACGCCCTGCGGGTCTATTAACACTAATTGTGGTTCGCCCTTAAACTCAATAGTATTATCTCGCACCACCACCTCGCGCACCACAACACCATCGCCTATGCGTTTCTGATTCGGATGAAAGTCGGTGTAGAAAAGAAACAGTCGCTGTTTCCAGGAAACAAAAGTGTAACTGGACGAATGTTTATTGTGGTGAAAGGTCACCGGTTCCATCCAGTTCGTGCCATCGTGGCTGAGACGCATGTGGCTGCCCTGGTCGTTCGAGTAGGCTATAACCCAGGCCCCGTTCACGTAAGCGATTTTCCGTTGATGGCCGCGCGTCGTGCCGTGCACACCGGCTTTTCCCAGTTCCGATCGCAGAAGCTTAGGTGTGGATTCTGCCATGTTTTCCTCTTTTGCTGACGCTGGATAGGCCAAAAATAGGCTAAGAATAAAAACTGAGAGTAAAGTAAGTCGAAACATAATATTGTAACCCCTCTTTCTGTTTTATGAAGTTGTCAGAGTACTATGCTATAGTCCCAAGTGTCCCAACGTCCTACGTCCCAGGTGTCCCAGTTGAGGAAAACATGATGTCGTGATCGGTGCTCTTGACTGCCCTCTGGTTTTCCGGCACTCCTTTGAGGTACAGCACTCCGATACCTTTGCTTATATCCTCGTTCATGTTGGGATACCAGTTGTACTTCGTTCCCGGCTCGCTTATCAGCACAGGTTCGCTCCATGTTTTGCCATCAAACTTCGTCAGGTATAGCTCTCCGCTCTGCCAGCGCGGGTCGGGATGTTCAAACATCGTCTTGCCATACACCAAATACAAGTGCGCCGGCGTCTTGCTTGTATCCAGACTCATAACGTTGGTAAACACCTTGAACGGTTTCAGCTTGATTGGCTCTGACCAATCTTCGGAGCGATACGGACTTTTGCAGGTGCGATACCAGATCTGACTGTCGTGATCGACGTAGGAAAGATGAATCACCTTCGCCTGCGGATCCCACACCGCCGACATCCGTTTGTCCGTCCCGCGTACAGTGGACATATTTTCTGCCAGCAGCGTTTCCGTCGTACCCCATTTCTCACCATCAAATAAGTTGCCGTAAAGTCTTCCCTGGCCTTTGACACTGAGCATGCCGATAACGTAACTCCTGCCGTCTTCCAGCGGGATATTCTCGTGGACTTCGCTGCTTTTCATATCACTGGCATGCTGGATAATCTGTTGCTGGGGGCCCCAGGCGGTTATGTCATCAGGATTCAGGCTTCGGGCCCATTCAATGGTGGTACTTTTTAGTTTACCATCATCGCCGAAGTGCGGCATACGCCCGCTTACGGTGAAATACCCTTTGCTGTCCTGCTGCAGATCCTCGTAGTAGCTCAGCGTGAGGTGAGGAATCTGATGCGGCATACCCCAATCGATCACCTCGCCCTTGATCGTTCCTTTATAGGTTGTCTTCACTCTCTTGGTTATCTCCGGGTCCGGATCGGTGTCAACGTTTGCGAAACTGTATATCGTATCCCCGCGAATCATGTAGCTGCGTGACCCGAACTCTGTGATCTCGTTTTCTGTCCAGTGTATCCCGTCGGAAGAAAAATGATACATATCCGGGTTGCCATGGAACACGAGCCACTTACCTCTATGAGCATGAACAAGCCGAATCGTGCCGCGTGTGGTGCTATGAGCACCGCCGCGCGTGGTAAAGACTTTTGACATGGTGAAGTTTTGCATGGTTTGCTCTTCTGCGAATGTAGGATAGTTCAGCAGGAACAAGCTGAAAATGACTACAATTAGTATAGGGCGAAACATATGACTTTTTCCTTTCCTCAATACATCCTCCCCTCTTTCCGCCTTCGTAGGCGGAAAGAGGGGAGGCTAATTGTGGTTCATGACGACGCACGGATGATGATCTGAGGCTTAAACGCGATCTGGCGAGCCGGCCCGGGATCTTTTATCTGCTTCAACAACAATCTTGTTGCCTCGACTCCTACCTCATATGGCGACTGGTCAACAGAGGTCAGCGATATGTCCAAAAGCTCCGCCATAGCTATGTTATCATAGCCAACCAGCGCCATTTCATCCGGAATACGCACACCGGCCTCTTTCAATGCTCTCATCACGTAGATGGCCATCAGGTCATTGTAGGCGAAGATCGCTGTTACCTTGTGGTTCTGATTCAATATCTGCCTTACTACATCATATATCGCGGTCTGCGAGCGGTAATCCGCCTCAAAACGCAGATCCTCCCGCAATCCCTGTTCACTCATAGCTTTCTGAAAGCCGGAAAATCGATCCCGAGCGGCGGAACTTGTGTAGCAGTGGTCAATATAGGCAATATTTCTATGTCCAAGAGAGATCAGATGCTTGGTAAGTTCATAGCCGCCGAACTGATTATCACTGTATACGCAATCGAAGGCATGTCGTTCAACGTAGCGGTTGATAAGCACTACAGGAATACCTCGCGCCTTGAGAATCTCGATCTCGCTATCCGTATTGGGAACAGGCAGAATCAATAATCCATCCACCTTCTTAGCTGTCAGGTCATTGACCGCTTTGACGAACAGGCTCAGATCATCGTAGCCAGTATTGCACAGGAACACCGTGTAATCGTGCTCACTGGCAGTTTCGCTGATGGAGCGGATAGTGGGCGCGTAGAAGGGATGCGAGCAGTCACCGACGATGATACCCAGCGTTCTCGTCTCCCGCCGCACCAGCGCCTGGGCGATGGCATTGGGCTGATAGCCAAATCGTCGTGCAATATTCTGTATCTTTTCCCGCGTTGCATCGCTGACTTCCGGCATATTATTCAGCGCGCGGTAGACTGTGCGTTCGGACACGCCGGCGATTTTAGCGATCTCTTTTCGGGTTGCCAATGTCCTCATCACTCCTGTTATACCGTTTGGGGCTATAAAGCAACACTCTATGCCACTGGCAGCTTGCTGCCAGTGCTTTTTCATCCAATTCCATTGTGCTATTTATTAGTCAAAGCGATGTTATATAATATTCCGCCCTCGAAGGCGTTTTTTATGATACATTATTTGTGGCGTTTTGTCAACCGTCTTATTTCCGGCAAGCTGCCAGTGATGTGAACCGTAGGGGCGAGGCATGCCTCGCCCTCCGTAGCATAAACCTCATTTCGAGTGAAACAAGCAATACTCAGCATTGACAACAGCGCATCTCCATGATAGATTGTAAGCGTGAAAATCCACATAGATTTACCAAGCCGGATTGATTTCATGTGGGAGGAAGATAATGGAGAAATTCAGAATAGCTGCTGTCCAGATGAACGCCCTGAAAAATAATATGGATCACAATCTGGACGTGCACATACGCTTCATTGAGGAGGCGGCAAAAGCGGGATGTTGCCTGGTTATGTTCCCGGAGCTTTCGGTGACGGCGCATTACGGCCATGAAAAAGCTCTGCAATTCGCCGAAGAGGCTGACGGGCCTGTCTTTCACACCATGCTGGATCAGGCCAGGAAACACGACATAATTATCGCCTATGGATTCTGCGAGATCGCGCATGGTACGTACTATAACTCACACGCGCTGGTGGGGCCGGAAGGTCTGATAGGCATACAGCGGAAGATACACGCATCAGGGGACGAATATCTCTTCTTTCGGATGGGGCGCAGTCTGGAAGTGTTTGACCTGGGATTTTGTAAAATTGGCACTCTTATCTGTTATGACTCAAATTTCTTTGAGGCATGGCGCGTTCTGGCTCTGAAGGGTGCTGAGATCATACTTTTACCCCATGCCAGCAGGTCTGGATCGGGTAAGAAGATTCCAAAGAGGGAACAGGTGAAGAGTCTGAAGAAACGTCTGGGTGACGCTCCCGGTTCCTACAGGATATATTCCAAAGATAACGCGGTCTACGCGGTTTTCAGCAATCAGGTGGATTTCAACGGGCACAGCACCCATGCTGGCGGGGCCTACATAGTCAATCCCTATGGCCAGGTTATGGAGAAATCGGAGCCTTCGCTGGATAATCTGTGGATCAGCGCGGAACTCGATCCTGAACCGCTCCAGAAGGCCCGGCGAGGCTCACATTGTTCTCTCAAAATGCGTCGTCCGGAGGTTTACGGCGAATTGACCAGGATGATCTGAGGTTTCGCCTACAAATGCTTGTGGAAACGGCAGCAGTATACGCTGAGTAGCCTCGCTCCGGAGCCGAAGTATATAAACCGTGCCGGATTGGTCACCCCTGTCCCATACTCCACATAGCTGGCTCCCACGCTTTTCAGGAAATCCAGTCCCAGGTGGAACAAAACAGTGCCGATGCCGCGCCGGCGGAAATCGGGATGCACACCGGGACTGCTGAAACCGCCCCGTTGTCCCGGCTTACCCCAGTAGAACGGCCCCATGAAGGCCGCGATCTTACCCGAACTCACCGCCAGCAGTATCTTCGCCGGTGGATCCAGGTTGATACCCCGTTCAACGGACGTGCTCCATCCACCGGAGAAATTCTGAGTCATGAACTCCATCAGATTCGCACTGTCAGCAGGCTCGTACCACCGATATATGATACCTTCGGAAGCCAGCTTCTTTCGGCGCTCATGTATATCCTCGCTCAACCTGAACGTGGATAATTCGTTGCGCAGGCGTAGTTCGTGTCCTAGAGTCAGGTAGCCGCACGACAGCATGAATTGATAAGGAGCAGTATCCACGTAGAAACCATGCAAAAGCGATATAGGCATACCATAGGTTCGGAATTCTATCGCTGATTTGCCCTCTTTTCTCAGAACGTCCTCAACCGCTTCCAGCAGCGCGCGCCCTGTTCCCTGACGCCACCGATCCGACCGCACAGCCAGGCCCGCCAGTCGTCCGGGTTTTGATTCCAGATTGCCCTCTTTCCGGAAGTCTACTTTCTGCACGTATCCCAGCGCGAATCCTGCCATCTCCCCGCCGTCAATAGCGGCTAACGCTCCGGAGGGAAGGAAGCTCTTATCTGCCATGATATACGCCAACCGCTCATAGGAGATGATATAGTCCTGGTAGCCCTGCCCTTGGATCGCTATGGCGTGGTTCCAAAGCGACGCCGCTTCTGATAGGTGACCTTCCTGTAACTTCACGATTTCCATATATGATTATCCTTTCAGGATGCTGTATCCGTCACAGCAAAATCATCCCGCGCTTCCATCATCGCCCAGACGTTCTCCGGAGGCGTGCCGGGCAGGATAGTGTTGCTGACACCGTGAAAATAGCGTCTGCCTCCACTTTCCTTCAGAATTTCCATGCAGTGGTTATAGACTTCATCCCGGGATCCTATGCGCATTATGTGACCGCTGGCGTTAGCCCAGACCACCACGTCAGGGAATCGCTCACGGATCTTCCCTGTCTCCATAGCCGCGTCCCAGTCCACCTCGCCGTAGCCGGGGACGCCGGCCTCCGCGAATATCATATCGCTCACAGACCATATATTCCCGTCCGTGCGCCAGACATAGTGCAATCCCAGTTCATTGCATCGGGCTGACAGCTTCTTCAGACGGGGAAAGATGAGATCGCGAAACGTCTGAGGCGAATAGAGCGGGCCGTTTTTATCTGCCATGTCACCGCCGCCCAGGACGACTTTGATCCCGCGACTGGCGATGCCTTCCATTTGGGCCAGATCCACCTCAAGCTGGCAATCCAGCATATCACCCGCCGCGCCCGGTTCCATGACGCAGGCCATGAGGGAGGCCTCGTCTATTCCCAGAGACAGCGACCCGCCGCCGGCGACCACCATCATCTCGTTTCCCAAACGCTCCTGGAGATTCGCCTCCCGGACAGCAGCGCCCTTCCGCGCGCTTTCAGCCGAGGCTTCTATGCTTTTCAGCCGTCGCTTCGCCATTTCCGGCCAATCCTCAGGCTGGCGTTTTGGCGCGGTGTCCTTAGTTTCATGAAAGTTCATAACTTCCGGATTCCAATGCCATATCTTATATACTCCGTCCGGGTCGCCGCTGAGGAAGGTATACTCATCAAGCTGTTGAGTAGGTCTGATGTTGACCAGCCAGGGGTACCGGACGACCTCGATATCCAGCACGCGGTTCAGTGCCAGAACGTCCTCCTCATGCTTCTGCTGGAATTCGGCATAAGCGTTTTTCCCGGCCATCCAAGCTTTAGCCGCCGCGTACCACAGCGTAGGGCTGCCGGTATGTGCTTCTCTACCCAGAATTTTGCTGGCCACGTCGCACGCGATGCTGGGAGTATACGCCGGCACCCGGTCAATGGGGCGGCCTTCGATGGTGGCTAAGCAGCGTTCGTAGGGATTCATGGGACATATGTTAGTTTTCATTTAGCGTTCTTCCTCCTGAGACGCATGCATTCTGCCCTGTAATGACGGTAGGATTCGATGGCTCTTTGTAGCCACTCCGCATCCTTTGAGATTTTTTCTACTACCCATCTTACCAACTTTTCTGAATAAAAATGGGTTTTTGGAAGATCCAGCTTGTAGTGGTATTGAGAATCTGCTTCCTTGATCTTGTGCTTAAACATGATCGCACGGAACTTATATTGATTGAGCTTCACATCGTTTGTCAGGTCTGCGTTGATGACCTCAATGGCTTCCGTTTCGCGATATGGGTGAGACTTCTTAATATCCCTGATTTTTTCAATAATAACAGCATTTTGGCATTCGCTTCCCGGGGACAAAACCAGATCGCTCTTTGTTCGTTTCTTTGTGAATACAAGCTTGTATTCTATCTCTATCGCGAATTTTGAACTTGCATATTCGCTCTCGAGTTCTCTAAACCTATTGAGAAACTTTTCAATGCGTTTTGCGGCTTCTGTTCCATAGTCTTGTCTAATCTGGACAATCTCCGGAGTTGGGCTGTCAATTACCAAACTGAGTAATCCAACGCTTTGTCCTACTAGTGGATGCTTCCCATTCTCCTGTTTGTATCGCTCGCAGTAGTTGAATACTGTAGCCTGAAACAAACGAGAAAATTCTGGCAGAGGTTTGGGAATAAGTAGATGAACAGCATCATCGCGTATGTCTGCCAGTACCTCAATATTGCACCTGACTGGATCATTCTCACTCATGAGTTTCTTGAGCACGTCACGCAATGACAGAGAGCGGGAGTTATTTGGATAGAATATTGAATCACGGCCAGAGTTCTTAATCATTTCTGTCTTCAAAAGTAGCTCCCAAGCATTGATCATTAGAATTGTGAATGCCTCAACACGATTCAACAAAGATGGACGATTATAAACTTCCAGGGCAAGTATGAATGCCTGGCGGCTGCGATTTATCAGGCTAAGTCGGAATCGCTCTTCAGGTGAAGGCGGTACAACTTCATCGCTACGTTGTGTCATGTATTTGAGGAAATCCTCATCGGTTAGCTCTCTGGCACCGATGCAAATGTAAGTTCCATCTGCCTGTTGTTT
>Ga0272441_10012784_pt1 | contig 12189 bp, 9 predicted proteins | sample SSMProp6N_FD_193582 | JGI IMG/M metagenome (GOLD analysis project Ga0272441, IMG submission 193582) | Marine sediment archaeal communities from Little Sippewissett salt marsh, Falmouth, MA, United States - SSM-Prop-6N | ecosystem: Environmental > Aquatic > Marine > Wetlands > Sediment ...
ACTTATCTGGGGTTGGGAAACTGGCTGAAATAAGTCTTTGGACAATGGTTCGTTCTAAACGCTTTAATTACAGGCAGATCAGAATAACCATTGTCCAACGTCCAATTATTTATCTGGAACCACTTAGCACAATCGATTTCCGTAACTGTCAAACTTCGGTAATATAATCTCATTCACAACTCCGGCCTTTACAAGACCGTATGCTGCTCTCCAACGCACCGACGGCACCTCATTCTCATCTAAAAGAAGCGACATCAGCCTCTCCGTGATGTCTCTATCTAATTCACCAATGTCTCCCATAACATGCGCCGCTCTCCCACGCACTGACGGGCTTTCATCAGAAAGGAGTGATATCAGGTTATCAACCACCCGCCTATCTATCTTGCCGACTTTCACAAGCGCTTCTGCGGCATCCAATCGGCTTAGCGATGGCTGGCCTGAAAGAATTGACATAAACCTTTCAATCACATGCTTATTTTTCTAAGATCAGGATGCGCAAATCTCTCCAATATGTCTCCGAGTAGTGCAATGGTGGCAGGCTAAGCAAAGCAGCGAATAACGCCGTTTTTGCTTTCATACTTGGCGCCTTTGGACAAAATTTAGGTTCAGGGTTGCACCCGCCCATACGTCTCGGTTTCTATGGAAGCCTTGACGTTCTATGTCAGTTTCACGACCGTTTCTTCCCCGCAGGAGCGACTAAATTTGCGATCGTTTTGACTTAGAATTGATACTTATGCAGCAACCAAGTGGATATGGAAGAATGAAAGCTATGGCAAGGCGGCTGAAAGTTGAAGGCCCGGCGACACCAGAGGAGATAGACAGCGCCTATAAAGCGAGCCGCGATCCCCACGATCAGGAGCGACTTCTGGCGATCCAGATGGCACAACAGGGGTGCCATACATTGGAACAGATCGGTTCTTCATTGAAGCGCGGACGAGCTACAATCGCTCGGTGGCTGAAGACATATCGTGAAGGTGGAATAGAGAAGATATTGCATCGAAGTCACGGTGGCCGTTTACCTTCCTTGTCTATATCCGACCAAGACGCTTTTGTAGAAGGATTACTTTCAGGACGTTGGAGGAGAGCGCGAGAGATTCAGGTATGGCTGGAAAAAGAGCGGGGAATAGATCTAGCTCTGAGCGGCGTATACTATTGGGTACGCCGGCTGAAGAATGATGAGAGGGTACAGGACAAAAGCCATAGTGGATAATGAGCAATAGTGTAAAGAAGGGGTATAATGCTTTTTTGGTTAGAAACGAGATTTACTATTCCTCCCCCTCCTACCAGGGAAAAGGAGATACTCCTGAAGGAAATTCATCACCGGATCAAAAATAATCTTCAATCGCTCATTTATCTATCTAATTAACATGCAGGGTAACTCACCAACTCATGGGTAGCACACAGATGGATAGACGACATGGCACGGCATTCAAGATAAGATTTGCGGAAAGCAAGAAGCGGAGGGACGCATAGTGGCTAAACAACGGATCCTGATAGCTGAAGATGAGGCCATAATCGCACTGGATCTCCAGAGCATCTTGCGAAAGCGAGGATACCATGTGCTAGGAGTAGTTTTCTCCGGAGAGGCGGCGATTCAAAAGATAGACGAAGAACCGCCGGATCTGGTGTTGATGGACATCTACCTGGCAGGAGAGATGAATGGCATAGAGACGGCCCAGCAGATTCAAGCCAGGTTTAACATCCCTGTGATATATGTGACTGCCTATTCAGACGATGCGTTGCTGCAACAGGCAAAGATGGCAAGCTCATACGGTTATCTGGTCAAACCTATTCAAGATAGAGAACTCTATGCCACCATAGAGATGGCTTTCCACAGATACGAGTTGGAAATCAGGTTGAGAGAAAGCGAGCGACGGCTGGATTCGACACTTCGGAGTATAGGTGACGCGGTTATTATGACTGATATACATGGCTGTATTAAGCTCATGAATTACGCCGCCGAGGAGCTTACCGGGTGGAATCAGGAGGAGGCATTGGAGCATGACTTGACCGAAGTCTTTCCCATTTCCAGTGAAACCGCAGATGAAGTGACAGAAAACCCCGTGGCTGGAGTCATCCGGAACGGAGTTATGGCAGACCTGGGGAATCACACTCCACTATTCAGGAAAGACGGCACAAGAGTCCCGATTGACGGTAGTATCACGCCTGTCCATGATGATAAAAGGAATATCACCGGCGTGGTTCTGGTCTTCCGAGACATCATTGAGCGAAAGAATGCAGAAGAGGAACTTCGGAAGAGCGAGGAGAAATATCGAATCCTGGTGGAGAATGCCAGTGAGGCCATTATAGTAGCTCAGGATGGAATACTTAGATTCGCCAACCCCAATGCTACAGAACTTACAGGTTATTCGAGAGATGAGATAATCTCGAGACCCTTTACGGATTTTATCCATCCAGATGATCGAGAGATGATATTTGAGCGTTACTTAGGAAGACTTGAAGGAAAGAAATATCCACATACCCATCCTTTCAGGATTGTTGATAAAACTGGGAACACAAAATGGGTGGAAATCCGTGTAGATCTATTAACCTGGGAAGGAAAACCCGCCACTTTAAATCTTCTGACCGACGTCACTGAGCGCAAACAGGACGAGGAAAGTATTCGGCAGATGGCCGAGGATCTTAGCCTTATTAATTCGCTTAACAATGCCCTTAACCGAGGTGATAGCCTTCAGGAGATCATACGGCTATTCACCAGAGAAACCAAGAGAATCTTCTCCTGTCATGATGCAACAGTATATTTCCCCAGTGAAGACGGGAAATATCTGATAGCGCACCGTCCTGAATTTCCTCAATTGCTGGTGAAGGAGATTGAGAGACTAATAGGTCGAAAGATACAATCGCTGAAAATACCCTTAAAAGAGGGGAGCGCCTATCTGGAGATACTACAATCACGCAAACCAAGGCTCATCAATGATCCCAAAGCCATACAAAGGATGATGGCAGATTTTGCAGACAACAAGACGTGGAAAAAGCTGCTCCCCAGAATTCAAAGGCGGTTGGCTCTCAATTCAGTGATGGCTATTCCTCTGATTTCAGAGGGCAAGTGTATCTGCTTTATTGATATTTCTCGCAGTGAGCCTTTTACGGAACCAGATCTGCGCCGGCTTGAGACCGTCTCGAAAGAGTTAGGACATAGCATTGCGCATCGCATAGCGGATAATGCTCTGCAGGCAAGTAATGAATTCCTGAACACTATTATGGAATCTTTAACATATCCCTTCTATGTTATTGATGCCAATGATTATACCATTAAGCTGATGAATTCAGCCGCCGGCCTGGCGAATTTATCAGAAGACACAACTTGTTATGCTGCCATTAATGAGAGGAGTACGCCGTGCGGAGGTATAGAACACCCTTGTACGCTTGAGAAAATAAAGAAAACAAGAAAACCTGTAACAGCTGAACACATTCATTATGACAAAGACGGGAATCCGAGAAACATTGAAGTCCATGGCTATCCGATCTTTGATGGCGAAGGAAATGTCGCCCGGATAATAGAATATATTTTGGATATTACCGAACGCAAGCGGGCAGAAGAGGCATTGCGGGCAAGTGAGCGGGACTTGCGGAAAGAGAGGGAAAGAGAACAGAAATATCTTAATGTGGCTGGGGTTATGATCTTAGTTCTTGATGCTGATGGCACAGTCAGCCTCATAAACCAAAAGGGCTGTGAGATCCTGGGATGCAATGAAGGAGAAATCATCGGCAAGGACTGGTTCAGCCATTTTCTCCCTGAAAGAATGATAGATGAAGTAAGAGATACCTTCGACAAGTTGATGACTGGAGCGGTTAAACAAGTTGAATATTATGAAAACCCGATTTTGACTAAAAGCGGCCAGGAAAGGATCATAGCGTGGCACGATACTATTTTAACAGACGAAGCGGGCAGCGTCATAGGCACGCTCAGTTCCGGGTCGGACATCACCGATAGGAAGCATGCAGAGGAGTCGCTCAAAGAGTCCGAGGAACGATTCAGGGCTATTTTTGACAATGCAGACGATGGGATACTTATGGTGGATCTGGAAACCCAAAAATTCTATACCGGCAATAAAGCGTTTTGCCAGATGCTGGGTTATGATAGTGTAGAAGAGATCAAGAATCTGGGAATCATGGATATCCATCCCCAGGAAGACCTGTCCTATGCTATGGAACAGTTTGAGAAGCAATCGAGGGGGGAAATTACGCTGGCTAAAGATATTCCAGTGAAAAGAAGAGATGGCAGCGTCTTTTATGCCGATGTTAACTCGTCTCCGGTAAGCCTCTCAGGAAGGATGTATCTGATGGGTATCTTCAGAGACATCACCGTGCGGAAGGAGATGGAGGAATTGCTAAAAGAGGAACGGGCTATGCTGGCTCAACGAGTTGAGGAGCGAACAGCAGAATTAGCACTGGCCAATGCGGAGTTGGTCAGAGCGGATCGCCTCAAGGATGAGTTCTTCGCCGGCATGAGTCATGAGCTGAGGACACCCCTGAGTGCTATTCTGGGTATGTCTGAAGCATTGCAAGAGGGGGTTTATGGACCTCTGAATGAGAACCAGATTGCACCTGTATGCAGCGTCGAGGAGAGTGGTCGTCATCTGCTTGACCTGATCAACGACATTCTTGATCTTTCCAAGATTGAGGCCGGCAAATTGGAGTTGATGATGAGCCAGGTCTCTATCGAATCTATCTGCGAGTCCAGTTTGCGGTTCGTCAAACAGGAAGCTCATATGAAGCAACTTAAGGTGTCCTCAAGCTTCGACACCGCGGTGACTACACTTCAGGCGGATGAACGCCGTCTGAAGCAAATCCTGGTGAATCTGCTAAACAACGCTGTCAAGTTTACCAATGAAGATGGAGAGATCGGTCTGGACGTTGCTGGCGATGCTGAGCAACAGATGGTTCACTTTGCTGTCTGGGATACTGGTATAGGCATCCCACGGGAACACATGGAGAAGCTGTTTGAGGCATTTGTGCAGCTGGATAGCTCCCTGTCGCGGCAATACACGGGCACAGGACTGGGATTGGCGCTGGTACGCCGTCTGGTGGAACTGCACGGTGGAAGTGTCTCTGTGGAGAGCGAAGTGGGTAAAGGCAGTCGTTTCACTGTTTCACTGCCATGGCAAGGAGTACCTCAGACAATTGAGGATCCCATTCCAGAACACGGACCTGAGCAGACTTTGGACATGACTTCACCTACACAGATGCAAGACCCCGCGTCACTAGTGATGAGCAATGGAAACGCGGAGGCAGAGCATCCCTTGATTCTACTGACAGATGATAACGAGTTTGTCACCGACACTATCTCAGATTTTCTTTTATTCATGGGCTTTCGGGTGATAGTCGCGCGGAGTGGAAAGGACGCTATCGAGCAAGCCAGACAGAAGAGGCCCGATCTAATTCTGATGGATATCCAGATGCCGGATATGGATGGATTGGAGACAATGCGTCGCATTCGTGCTGACGTAGACCTGGCGACTATACCCGTTATCGCTCTGACAGCGTTGGCTATGCCTGGTGATCACGAGCGATGCCTGGAAGCGGGAGCGAATGACTATGTGACAAAACCGGTGGTTATAAAAGAGTTGGCCATAAAGATCAAGGCACAACTGAACCAAGATCAGGTAGAGGTCGATTCGACATGAAACAGGATAGCACTATTCTCATTGTGGATGATGAGCAGATTGGGCGCGAGAACCTGAGAGCACTGCTGGTCAGAGAGGGCTATAACCTCACTTTCGCCAGCGATGGCCCAGAAGCATTGGCAAAGGCCAGAGAGCTTTCCCCAGATCTGATCCTGCTGGACGTGATGATGAAAGGCATGGACGGTTTTGAGGTATGTCGTCATCTGCGCGCCGATTCGCTTCTGACTGAGGTTCCTGTCGTCATGGTGACTGCTCTGGGTGATAGCGACTCTCGTCTGAAAGGTATCGAGGCTGGCGCCGATGATTTTGTGTCCAAGCCTTTCGATCGCGTCGAATTGCGAGCGCGTGTGCGAACTATTGTCCGGCTTAATCGTTATCGCCAATTGCTTCTGGCGAACCGTCAATTAGAAAGTAAGATCGCTCAACTATCCACGCTGTATGACATTTCAAGCGCGCTTAACTCCACTATTGATATGGATGTGCTGTTAAAATCTATCATCCAAAAAGTTAAGGAATTGCTGGATGTGGAAGCCGCTTCGATACTTCTTTGGGACCAAGGGAAGGATGAGTTATACTTCCATGCGATCGCGACAGAAGAAGAGGAAACAGCAATCCGACTAAAGAAGCTTCGGCTGCCAGTTGGTTATGGCATTTCTGGCTGGGTTTTTCGTGAAGGTAAGTCGGCTTTAGTTCCAGATGTGAGTGTGGACAAGCGTTTTCACAGAGAAATGGATAGGAATACGGGCTTTGTAACAGAGAGTATCTTGTGTGCCCCTTTACGCAGCAAAGAACTCATGCTTGGTGTTCTTGAGGTAGTAAATAAGGAAGCGGATGAATTCACGGAAGAAGACCAAGCTCTGTTGGAAGCCATGGCAGATAGCATTGCTATCTCCATTGAAAAGGGAAATCTCTATCAAGATTTGCAGAAAGCTCATGCTCTTCTGAGACACCAGAATGCTGTGTTGAGGAAATCTATCAAGCAAAAATATAGATTTGAGAACATTATCGGCAACAGCAGTATGATCATAGATGTGCTCAAAAGGGCAGAGCAAGTCGCGCTTACCCATTCCACTGTCTTGATATATGGAGAAACAGGGACGGGCAAAGAATTGATAGCTCAAGCAATTTATCAAAGCAGTCCGCGCTCGTTAGAGAATTTTGTTCCCATAAACTGCGGCGCTATTCCTGAAAATCTATTGGAAAGCGAGTTGTTCGGACATGAAAAGGGCGCTTTTACAGGCGCAATTGTGCGCAGAATCGGGCGCTTTGAGGAAGCCGATGGCGGAACGCTGTTTTTGGATGAGATCGGTGATATGCCTTTAAACCTCCAAGTGCGGTTGCTTCGCGTTCTCCAGGATGGCGTCATCCAGCGTCTAGGAAGCAACACGGACATCACTGTGGATGTCCGTGTGATCGCGGCTACTAACCAGGATTTGGCACAACTCGTCGCGGAGGGCAAATTTCGTCAGGATTTATACTATCGACTCAAAGTGTTCGAGTTAGAAGTTCCTCCGTTGCGAGAGCGTATGAAAGACATACCGCTGCTTATCAACCATTTCATCATGCATTACAATGAGATATTAGGCAAGCAGATTGTGGGAGTCGAAGATGCTGCGCTGAAAGCTTTATTCAACTATGACTACCCTGGGAATATTAGGGAACTTCAACATATAATCGAGAGCGCAATGATTTTATGCAAGGGGAACACAATAGCGATTGGTGCGCTTCAGAAAGAGATGCAAACTTCGGCGACATCGACTAAAGAAATCACAGTTGGGGCTGAACATACAACTATACCCACAAATAACGAAGAATTGAAGGCAGCCAAAGCAGAGGCGCGACGAAGGGCGGAACAGCAAATCGAAAGGTCGTTCTTAACAGAACTGCTTTCTGGTGCCCGAGGAAATATATCCAAAGCCGCTCGGGAAGCAGGAATGAATCGCTCCTGGCTGGCACAGTTGGTCAGCAAGCACCAATTGGATTTAGGGCAATTCCGGAGGGATGTTAGCTGACAAATGACGGATGTTAGTATTTGTCTAACACCATCGTTAGGATCCATCATTTATTGTTCTGACAACGATAAACATGAATTTAAGAAGTTAAGACTTGCGGAACAATAGCATCACCTGTTAGAGGAAAACTAACATATATGTTACAGAAAACAGGCTAAGTAAATTTCCAATGGATCAGAATAATCGGCGTCTCGCTTGACTTGAGACGCCTTTTTTATTTTCTGGTTCCCTTTGGCATACTTTATGCTCTATAGCGAATTGCCAACTTATGTCAGTTCTGAATTGAAATGTAGCATGAATGGGAAACAGGGCGGGACAGGAATGTCCTGCCTATCCATGATGAACTGGGGATTCCTGTCCAGTTCGTAATGACGCATTTGTATTCAGAACTGGTATTAGAGTGGAGTGGGATAGGCTATACCTTCAGAAAGGATGCTACCAACTATGCTAAACACAACCGCGGGAAAGAGAGCGCAGACATTAGCACTAACTATGGTCCTGTCGATACTTCTGGCCTCGACTACGACCCTCGCAGCCACGAGGATTATAAGAGCAAACAGAGGTGGCATAATTCGGATAGCCCAGGGGGTAAAGCTTGTAATCCGACACGCAGCACTAGAAAGGGATACCATGATTTCGGCCGATATGGTGCGGGAGCATGGCCGCGTTTGCTTCTGCTTCGGGTCTGATGGCACTGCCTTCGCGGATGATAAGCCCGCGGAGCTCCGGATATCCTGGCAGGCCATCGATGACGTGGATGATCCCGTGCTATATGGAGATAATGGCGAAGAGATAGAACCCGACATAGCAGGTTGGGGACTGAGATATTATATAGGGCATTTCCCCATGTATTACTATAGGAGACGATAGCGAACATATGAATCTGTATTTGCTCCCAAAAGAGCATCTCTATATAGCTTGTTACGCCATCGTCATATAGATTGGAAGCTCGAAAAACTGAGGGACCTCTCACAGGTTAAATAACTGTTCGATACAGAGCGTTCTACCAAGGCCTTGGTTGCTCTCCTTAGTCAGACCACTCGATAGGGTGGGAAGCAAACAAAAGATCCTAGCTAAAAGCAGCAGGAACTGCGCTGCTGAAAAAAGGGAGGCAACCATGTTGAGGATATTCTGTCTTTTTTCTGCTTGTCTGATGTTACTACTAGTAACATGGGAAAGTATTGCGGAAATCAAAATAGCTATACTGGATTCAGGATGCAACATTGAATATGAAGAGGGCATCAGCTTTGTAGATGACACCCTCGCTGATGTAAATGGACATGGGACGGCAATAGCAGGAATTATCAAGGAAATCAACCCTGATGCAAAACTCTATATTGCCAAAGTCTTTACCCAAAAGGTGCACAATCTGGATATAGCGCACTTTGTAAAGGGAATCTATTGGGCAATATCCCACCAAGTTGACTTAATAAATCTCTCCTGGGAGATTCATCGGGATGAGAAAGCTATTCATGACGCAATACGAAAGGCATATGATCAAGGTATTATATTAGTGGCTGCCGCGGGAAACAAGGGTGATTTTCTTGATGCTCTGCTGGATGAACTAGGCAGGCATAACCGAAAACGCGACATCAGTACCAGCGTAAAATACCCGGCAAGATATGAGGAAGTTATCGCAGTAGGCGCTGTCAATAGCTTCTGGCGATTTAATAGGCGTGAGAAATATTCGCCCATCGGAGCAGAGATCGAATTTGTTTGTGATGGCTCCTATGGATCTCAAGAGGGCACTTCTTTTGCCGCTGCTCGTGCTACGGCAGTCATCGCCAAGGTAAAAGCCGATTATCCTGATCGCGATGTAGAACGACTAAGAAAGACATTAAGATTCTATGCTCGCGATCTGGGGAATAAGGGAAGGGATGCAGAATTCGGCTATGGGAAATTAGAGATATAGCCAAAAAACTTAAAAAACTTATAATGTACCCCTTTGTCTAGACAAAAGATCGACCATGTTAAGGTAGAAAATCTGCTGATTTACCTCCCCCGATCATAAGTTAAAAAACACGTATTCTGGGGTTTTGTAGCCCAGAGCATGATGATGCCTTTGACCCTTATAGAACTTAAAATAGAGATGCCTACTGGCTTGTAATAGAAACTGGAACGCGCCAGACCAAGCAATTCACACTGCCGAGATACGCATATTGCTGGATGATCCGCTTCCACCAGAAGGCGTTTCCCCTCAGCACAGGTAACCGACTTTTTTTTCAGCTAATCCAACTCCACCTTCAATTGACCGATCTGTTGATGCAGCTCTGCCTGTAGCTTCTCACTGCCCTGCATGCTCTTGTCATGATTTCCAGAAAAGATGGTGGGTACACCATCCAAAAACTGCCTCTTCCATTTGTTTACCTGACTGGGATGTACCCCGTATTCGCTTGCTATCTCTGCAATAGTGCGCTGATTCCTGATAGCTTCAAGTGCCACCTGAGCTTTGAATCCATTATTGTGACGTTTCCTGCTGGACATCTGTATGTACCTCCTTGAATTTCAGAGAGATATTCTTACTCAGAATATCCCGTCAGATTATGACAGGAAATTCGGGATGATTCACGGTTGAGGTAACATTTCGCCATGAACGGCGTCCAGTGGATCTAACCACTAATTGCACGAATTATCACGAATTTTCTGTCTCCATAATTAGTGTCAATTAGTGAAATTCGTGGTTTTTATATCCTGAAGTGTTACCCTAATTCTTTCGGAAAATGAACCATCCCGGAAATTCTACCTTAAACAAGTGCCCAGTTTACGGGGTATATTATACTTTCTCCAGTCGCGCTTTCAGCGACCAGCAACCAGGCATCTCGTGGCACACCGCAAATCTCTCCAATATGTCTCCGAATAGTTCAGACAATATCCTGATAGGATGATTTTCACATACTTTGCGGGAGTTCCCCAAAGCTGTCCAATATGTCGATGAATAGTGCAGTAGTCAAGCGGTTTTTTGCACAGTCATAGATTAGACACAATCTGGTTGCAGAATAGTATACGCGCGTCTTCGCACTTTTCCTTGCCGTGCCCCAAGAAGGAATGATTCAGAACAACAGCGCTAATGAAGCGTTCTCTCACAGCCTGAATTGGTTCTTTATCTACATGTGAAACTATTTCAGGGCGTCATGTATATGCCCCTAAGTTGAGTGTAAATGGATTATCTGTGGTGTTCCAGCCAGCGGAAAAAAAGACTATCCACCATAGCTGGTATAGCTGTTAACACAGCAATTAGGGGACGGGTTAAATGGTACAGGCCGTCTCAAAACCACAATATCCTCCAGGGATGATTCGTCATCATCTGCGAACAAACTTTCCAGCAACTTCTCCAGATTCTCAGGTCCGTAATGTAATCCCATCTTCTTTCCCCTTCCACCATTCATTGGTGAACTGTAGCTGTGAGAGAACGCATAATTGAGCGATCCCACACTCGGAAAGATGTATTACTACTGACCCAGTCATTGTTGAGAAGCTGGAAGAATCTCTATGACATTACGCCAGTCTTTCCCTGGCGTTCATAAGCTGCACCCTCCTTTTCATCGTAAACGATCTGCCAATCCCGCATAGTAGTGAGAAAATGCGGCATGGAAGCGAATCTGGCATCTCTGAAACGGTAGTTACTGCCGATGAACTCGCGCCCGGAAGCCAAAAAGATGGCCGGATAGTCATCGTGTATTATCTTGTGGACTCTGTGATAGATCGCCTTTCTCTTTCCCATGTCTGTTGTCTGTCTGCCCAGTTCCAGCAGGTCATCCACAAACGTGTTCTTATATGAAGACAGATTGGTGTCTCCATCCTTAGAATGCCAGGATCTATATGCATAATCAGGATCAGCGCCGGCGATGGTCATAAGCAATACTGCCTGGAACGGCGTCTCATACAATTCCGAATCATCTGCATAGACCAGCTTTACCGTGATTCCTATTTTCATAAGCTGTGCCCTTATAGCCACAGCGATCCTCTCTAAACTGTCAGATATGTTCGGTATGGTAAGCAAAATCTCAAATGGCTCGCCATCTTTATCCAACACACCGTCTCCGTTGCTGTCCCGCCATCCTGCCTGTTCCAGCAACTCTCTGGCCTTCTCAATGTCGTAGAGTGTTGACCCAACGTCCGGATTATATGCCCACGAATCAACAGCGAATGGTCCGGTGCATATCCTGCTGTATCCCTTCAATTGATTCCTGATTATGGAATCACTATCTATAGCATAACCCAGAGCTTTGCGAACTCTCACATCTCCGAAGATTGGTTCATTGAGATTAAAGATAACGGCATAATAAGCCGGAGCCGGAACCGGATAAACACGAAAAGCCCGGCGTCTGCTCACAAATGCCAGGTCTGAAGCTGCCAGGTTCAGAGCGATATCCATTTCACCTTGCGATATTGCCTTTATGGCGGCCTGTCTATCAGGATATGTCTTAAAGACCAGTTTATCCAAAATGGGCCGTCCGTTGCGGAAGTAGTTTCTGTTTGCCTCCAACACTATGGTATCATTTTCGGTCCACTCCACCAGCTTGAATGGC
>Ga0272441_10012785_pt1 | contig 12188 bp, 10 predicted proteins | sample SSMProp6N_FD_193582 | JGI IMG/M metagenome (GOLD analysis project Ga0272441, IMG submission 193582) | Marine sediment archaeal communities from Little Sippewissett salt marsh, Falmouth, MA, United States - SSM-Prop-6N | ecosystem: Environmental > Aquatic > Marine > Wetlands > Sediment ...
TGCACTTCCAGAGCCGCTTGCGCGCTTCAAATCAGGCCTTCCAAATGGTTTACAGGCCATTATCGACAAAGCTCTGGAGAGAGACATCAAGACACGGTATCAACATGCGGATGGGATGTTGTCTGACCTGATGCGTGTGAGACGTTCGCTAGGATCGGATCAATCTGCTGTTCCCGGGAAGTTGGTTAGAGGTCGCTTAACGCGGAAATGGTGGGTTACAGCAGCCTTTATCGTTGTTTTGGCGGCAGTCGTGCTGCTTGTAACGAAACCGTGGACTACGGATACAACCTCTGACGACTCGGACAGGGTTATGCTGGCCGTGCTACCGTTCGAGAACATGGGAGCGGTAGAGGACGAGTACTTCGCGGATGGCATGACCGAAGAAATTACTGCACGTTTAGCTGCAGTCCGTGATCTTGGCGTTATAGCCAGAACCAGCACAATGCAATACAAGCACACTGAGAAATCGGTGCAACAGATTGGCAGGGAACTCGGTGTCGATTACGTTCTCGAAGGCACAGTCCGATGGCAGAGAACTTCCGCTACTGAGGCACGGATTCGCATAACACCGCAGTTGATCAGAGTGTCGGACGAGACCCACGTTTGGGCTGAAGTGTATGATGAAGTACTGTCGGAGATCTTTCAGATCCAGACGAAAATCGCCAGTCTGGTTGTCGACGCCCTCAACATCTCGTTGGTGGCGACCGAAGAGGCGGCGCTGGCCAGTGTTCCAACTGCAAATCTGGATGCTTACGACTATTACCTGCAGGGCAAGGAATACTATGATAGCTACAAGAGCATGGATGAGCTTAGAATCGCTGTACAGATGTTTGAAAGGGCTCTGGAAATCGACTCGACCTTTACCGCAGCTCATGTTTGGCTAACTCGGTTGTATCTGGCTGTGCCGGACTTCGTGGATCCGCTGCAGGAAGATTCTCTTCGAGAGATTGCTTATCAGCATGCACTTAAGGCACAGGAGTATTCCGCCAATGGTATCGAGGGTCATCTTGCCATGGGTCACTACTATTATGGTAATTACGAGTACGATCAGGCACTAGTGGAATTCAACGAAGCTCTCGCAATGCAGCCGAACAACAGCGAGATTATTGACGCGACAGCTGCGGTCCTGAGTCGCCAAGGCAGATGGGATGAAGCTCTGGCTCGCTATGAAAGCAATGCGTTACTCAATCCACGGTCTGTGGCGGCATCCTGGGATTTGGCGCTGACTTACTATTACATGCGACGTTTCGCCGAGGCCGATCGAGTCGTTGAAAAAGGTCTGTCCTTTTCGCCTAATTGGTGGCCATATAAGACTCTAAGAGCGTGGGCTGCAGCTGCCGAGTACCGCAGTCCCGATTCCGGGCTGGCGTTCATAGAGAATGTGGCCTCAGAGGAGGGTAGACGATTCATCGAGGGCTTCAAGATGGAGCACCTCTACTTAAAAGGAGATTTCGCGGAAGTTGTCGCCTTGCCGATAACGGCTGACAAATGGTGGAGTGGAGATAGCGCAGCATTTTACCTGATGCGTGGTCATGCCTACGACAAGTTGGGGCAAAAGCAAATCGCGTTCAGTTACTATGACTCGGCCCGGACAATTATCGAATATCGGATCACACGTGGCTCCGATCTTGGCCGTGACTTCACAAGACTTGGCCGCATCTACGCGCTCGAGGGCGATACGGATGAGGCGCTGAAGTTGGGCAGGACAGGTCTGGAGGCTATGCCGTTATCAAGAGACGCGATTGAAGGCGCCCTTACCACTGAAGGTATGGCTAAGATCTACTCCCTGACCGGTCACGCGGATGAGGCGATCGCTTTGCTCGACACCCTGCTTCGCATCCCCTCACACATGAACCTTGTTGATGTCGAGAACGACCCGTGTTGGGATCCCATCCGCGACCACCCACGTTATAAGGCATTGATTAGGAAGTATGAAAAGAAATATTATCAGAACACCACAAATCGCAATAAATAGGAGTACTACATGAGAATGTTGGTACACTGTCGACTAATATGTGGAGCCACTCTTGTCTTGGCTATACTTGTTTCATTGTCAGGATGTTCGCAGGATTCTGCTGTAAAAGAAATGGAGGAGCAAAATATAGCTCTTATTAAGCGGATTCACTCCGAGGTCTCCAAGGGGAATCTGGGGATATTCGATGAAGCATTATCCCCTGATTATGTTCGTCATTGTCAGGCAATGCCACCCGGACTACAGGAGATTCGTGACACAGCAGTCTTCAAGGCATTTGTGGCTGATTTCGTAAATTCTGTCTCAAACTGTAAAGATGAAATCGACTTCATCATAGCCGACAGCAACATGGTCGCTTATGTAACGACTACAACAGGTGTCCAGACTGGACCGATGGGGGATCTTCCGGCCAGTGGTAAGGAGTTCATGCTAAAGAACATCGTGATTCAGCGCATTGAGAATGGCAAAGTTGCTGAGACATGGATTAGCTGGGACAATGTGGCGATGCTGACACAACTTGGCTTCTTTCCACCGGCGGAATCCGAACAGCCATAGGTACAGCTGTATGAAGTATGTACGACTCTATGCGGACGACAATGGTGAGTCACATTTTGAAGAATGTGAACTTGTGTTCAAGTCCGTTGATTTCGCTCCACCGGCGCCGCCGCTAGACATATCAGTATTCGGTCAGGTGGAACAATGTTCAATCCTTAGATCGAAACCAGGCTGGAAAGGAGATTGGCATCCGGCACCTTACCGGCAGTTGCACTTCTATTTGTCAGGTGAAGTAGAAGCTGAAGTTTCAGATGGAGAGAAACGTCGAATACGAGCAGGAGAATTCGCATTGGTTGAGGATACAACGGGCAAGGGCCACAGAAGCCATGTAGTCAGTAACAAGGATGTAGTTATCGCGATGGTGAAGTTGGTGTAAACGGCAGAATATCACACGAAGGAGATTGAGACTGGAACACTCGAGTACTACCATTGCTGGCCAAGAAAGAAAAGCCATACGTTTTCATTCATTTGATGCGCTCAGAGCGGTTGCCATGCTGCTTGGTGTCGTGTGGCATGTGACTGTTCCTTTTACTTCAGTTGCAAAAGGCTGGTGGATTGCTGAGTATCCCCAATCCAGCGAATGGTACTACTACCTGTATTTCTTTTTGAAGTCATTCCGAATGCCGCTATTCTTTGTAATTGCCGGCTTCTTTGCCAACATGCTCTATGTAAGACGTGGTGGGTGGGGTTTTATAAAGCATCGCACGGTCCGAATCGCGATTCCTTTGGTTGCGGGGCTGTTGACACTGATTCCCATCATTCACTGCCTGTATATCTACCGTCGCTTTCACGGGAACATCTTAGAACTATACCCGGAGTTTCTGGATACCTGTGCAAACTATCTGCTCTCAGATAGATTCGTTAACAATTTCAATCCAGCACACCTGTGGTTTCTGTATTACCTCATTCTTCTTTATGTCATCAGCGTTCTGATATCATTACTATTTTCAAGGTTAGCGATACCTCATCTCAACGCGAGAGTAGATAGTATCATATCATGGCTGATACGTACTCCGCTTAAACCGTTTGTGCTGGCTGCTATAATTACTATCCCGCTCTACTTCATGTCAATCTGGAATACAGATGTGCCTAGCGCCTTGTTTCCCCTTGAGTGGCATATACTGTTCTATTATGGCATCTTCTTCACTTTTGGATGGTTAGTGTATAGAAAGGCCGATGAGGTTGGTAACTTCACTGGACATAGAAGCTTATTCGTTGTCCTTGCCACAATCGCACTGCCCATTTCGCTATATTTTCAGCAATACGAGAATCAAGTATCACACGAATGGTATGCCGCTCTAAAGCTACTTGCCCTCTTCTCTTTGGCATGCCTGACTTGTTTTACAGTATTTGGTCTTATTAGTGTATTCCATAAATTCCTGAGCAGTTATAATCGGACTATCCGCTACATATCTGACTCATCTTACTGGTTATATCTGATACATCTGCCGATTGTGATGTATCTGCAGGTATTGTTTGCTGACTACACGATGTCAAGAATGATGAAATTCCTAGCGATGAACGGCATCACGTTTCTGGTCTGTTTCATCACCTACGGTTTGTTTGTTCGATATACTTTCATTGGATCCATTCTGAACGGGCCAAAGCACAGGAAATTGACGTTGAAAAAACAGTTGAAGTGAGTTGTAAGTTTATGTTTCGCTGCAGGTAAATGATGGTTGAGAATCCGCATAGAAAGTTATTCATCATCTTCGCCACGCTGTACTTTGTTCAGGGTACAGGTCAGCTATCGGCGGGGCTGGTTTCCCAGCCCCTTCGTTCTATGCTGAGAATCTGGGAGTATGACAGCGGTGAGATGGCCACTTTCATGTTTCTCCTTGGCTTCCCGTGGTACATCAAGCCGGTCTTCGGCCTGTTGACCGATTTCGTCCCGATAAAGGGGTACCGACGGAAGAGCTATTTGATCCTGTCGAGCTTGCTGGTCATAACCGGTTTTCTGGTTGCCACCCTTGTGCCCCTCACTCCGGCCTTTGCGACAGGGATACTTCTGGTGATGCTCCTACCTGCCTTTGGTATCGCCTCAACAGATGTAGCGACTGACGCCGCCATGATTGAAGTCGGCCAGCCGCTGGGCATTACCGGCCGGATTCAGTCGGCGCAGTGGGCCGCTATCTATGGTGCGGCGCTGCTCTGCGGTGTGGCAGGCGGATGGCTCGCCGAACACGGTCAATTGCGGTTGGGTTTCTTGACTTGCGCCTTGCTGGGTGCGGTAGCGCTGTACATTGCGGTCTTTCAAATCCAGGAAAAACCACGCCCCGAATTGCAGCGTGATCAACTGAAAAGGGCCATCAAAGTCCTTGGGGAGGCACTGCGTACGCGTATGGTTCTGTTGATCGCCCTTTTCTATCTCTTTCTAAATTTCAATCCGTTCTCCGCCGACGTGCTCTATGTCCACATGAGCGCAGAACTTGGATTCTCTGAACAATTCATCGGCTACACTTACACTATCAGCAGCGCTGCGGCAATTGTGGCCAGTGTTCTCTACGGGCTGTTCGCCAAACGCGTACCGCTACGCTTCCTCCTTCACGGTTCTGTGATTTTCATGGTTCTCTCAAGCCTGGTCTATATTGGATTGGGAACTCAGGCCTCGGCCATCATCATCAGCCTCGCCTACGGCTTCGTCTATATGATTACGTTTCTTACGCAGCTTGAACTGGCCAGCCGATACTGCCCACCGGCTGCGGCCGGAACTGTATTTGCTCTGCTCATGGCCCTCAGCAACCTTAGTGTATCCCTCTCCAGCATTGTTGGTGGTCGGTTCTACGAGACTTGGAAGCTCTCATTTGGTGTAGACACAGCCTACACCCTGCTGGTAGTTGTGGGTGCCGGGTTTACTCTCCTTTGTTGGCTTCTTGTGCTATTTTTCCCGAAGAAGCGCGAGGAATAGCGGCGAAAAAGGGAGTACAGAAGTGGTCACAATATGGTCACAATAGGGTGTAAATCCTTGTGCCACAACGCGAGTATGGGGTTCGATTCCCCCCCACCTCCAATAATTTGTAAGTCATTGTCTTACAATTAGTTATGGCCTGTTTGGGTTCGATGTAATCACCTCCAAAGAATTCAGTGTAAGCCAATTATTTACAACAGTTTATAAGGTCGCTGTTTTGGCCTGTGCCCCATTTTGATTTTCTAATAAAAGAATATATTTGAGGTTTTATGACCCAAAAAAGGGACAGAATGAAAATCTGTCCCTCTGCAAAAAGACAATTCGTGGTAGGTTTGACTCCAAGTTTTATTTACTCTCTTCAGATACTTCATGATGTTTTTTATTAATCGAATTTTCTATGCCATAACCGTAGATTTCAGGATTCTGATACAATCCGCGCTCATCAGTATCCTTGAAGACTTCTATTTCAGTTGATCTGGATTTGGCAAAAGCATCTTTACGGATGCCCGTTACCTGCCAGCAGACTTTAACACTCGGTTTATCAGTTTTTATGGTAAACTGGTTGTCTTTGATCTCCTCACTAATTATCGCCTGGGCAAAATCACCAACAACGGTCAACTGATATCTAAAATCTCCATTCAGCGATTCGAAATATGATGGTAACGCTACAACAGCATTACAATTCATGTCAGTGACAACGGTACCGTCATAAACGTTCTTCTGCTCAGGTGAGCTAACATCAGAATGCGTCAAATACATATTCTCAGGGTCTTGCGGATGATCAATCTTATATCCACCTCCTGCTTTCGTATTAGAACCAGTCGAATGCAGATTGCCATAAGAATAAACACCGTAATTTTCATCACTATGATCGCAACTGGCATATATGCCTGTGGCATAATTCTCGGAAGGGTGTGACGCAATAAATTCTCCAGCTGTAATATCCCCAGAACCCGCGGGGGCGTACTGAAAAACATGTATCCCCTTACTGGCCGGTGAACCTGAATATATTTGAAAGGCATAATAATAATCAGGAATTACTCCAATTCCAACATGCCCTTCTCGAAAGTTCATGATGTTTCCAAAATTAGTTCCTTCTTCTTTTGTTCCTATGCTCAGATGACTATAATCTACGTCCCACAATATCCAACTACGACTATCATTATTTTTCCCAATTACCAGCCCAGTGCTGACTCCAGCCTCATCATCGGCAATAACTACTCTATTACCACTGTAGTTACCAATATCGTTACCGACAACAAGGTCTTCTCTTGGATTTGTATTTCCAATACCCACATATCCGGTTGGGCGATATACATCACCGCCATCTATAATCCAATCTCCGTCAGAAGCTGTTGAGTCCGCAACAGACGCATGAAATGCATACGGTACCGTTATAAATTGGACCCGAGGCACAATCTCGGCATCAGTATCCACGGTTATTCCAAGATATCTTGGATCATTGCCAGTAAATAAATCAGCAGGCAATACGACATTAGAACCGAGTTCATAATTGAACAGCCCATCAGTTATTGTAACTGCCTGAAGACCGGATGACCAAAGAGAATCATCTCCAGAAACTGATCCATAAATTTTGAATTTCATGAATTTGGAGCCATTTGCCGGCTCACCGCCATCATCAGTTAATCGACCCTGATAGTTAATTAATTGTGGTACTTCGGCATTGGCTAAGGCAGCCAATACCATTACACATAATAATAGTATTTGAGGAATCTTAAACTTGGCCATACCATCCTCCATTTTTATTTAATTATTTTATTTCTGACTGTAATTACTTTAATATCGGCAAAAAGCCTGACTTTGCAAGGGTTTTCAGGCAATAGCGATTTCCGCAATATCCTATCATTTACTTTATATAAATAAGAATTCAAAAAAAACTAGAGATAGTCTATCGATTTCCAGTGCCCTATTTGTGTCCACAAAAATTCAAAAACCTTCAAAACAAATCAAAACCATTTAAAACAGTTTAAAAACCTAAAATTATGTGAGACAAAATTTTAAAGCGTAATTTGTTGGTATATAAGTGGTTACGGAAACCATACTCCTATACTCCCCCCACCTCCATTTATATAATTCGTTACAATACAATAGATTACAAGCATGACGGGAGTGCAATACCCCCCACCTCTGCCTTTGTAAGCCTATATACCCCAATAACACTGAATAACGTAACACCGTTTTGGATACAATTTGGTCACAGAATAGTCACAATGAGCCTTGGCTCCTTAGTTCATCATAAGGATGCAAAAAACGGTTGACTTAATTATGTAAATATCTTATACTATAAATAAGATACAGTATATAATGCAATATAATACAGTATGATAGGTAATATATAAGATAACTAAGGAATCATAGCATGCAATGGTCTCATAAACTAAAACCCGCATCGCTCATTTTGGCTCTAGGGCCATCTCTCACCATTTTGTTGCTCCTTTTTGCAGCTTGGAAATTCTTTGGTGTTGAAACGGCTTACACCTTCGTGGGATTTGTTTTTCTCGCACTAGCAGGAATATCACTTGTGAACTATGCCCTGATTAGAAATCATGGATATCTGCTGGTGGTTCTCTTTCAGGTTTCGGCAGTATTTGCTTTTGGTGGAAGACATTCAAGCATGTTTTTTATTAGCGAGAAGTTCACATCCATCGCGGCTGGGATCGTTATGCTCTGTCTTGTGGGTATTGCATACATTTGGTTTACAAAACGCTTGAAATGGCGGCTCCGAGAACTCCTGGAACTTGCGGCCGCAAAAATTGATGATACCACGAATGGTTTTACGCCTCGCCCTCGTCCGTTAGGCAAAGCAGACTATTCTAGCATTGAATTGTGTCGGTTCGGCACATTTACTCTGAAAAATCATATTGCTATTCCTTGTAATGAATCGGCTCGGGTGGTTTTTGTAACGTGTGATTGGACTCGGGGATTTTTGTGGCTCTATAGGTTGCGCCGTGATTACTCCTCCGCTACATGGGTGGCTTTTGACTATGATGGCAATGTTACAGTTAACATTGCAAAGCGCGACTACCTGAAGTACAAAGACAGTTTGTCATTTGATCAATTGTGCCAATCTTTGGGCGTTCAGTTTATAGGTTACTTAGAGCTGTTCAGAAGAGGTAAGGGAAGCCAGATCATCCACAAAATGAATGCTGTTCGAGAGCATCCAGGCAGTTAAGGGGCAAACTATGGATTTCAAAACTGCAGCGTTGCTTGGCAACTGCCTATCGAAGGAATACGCCAAACCGTTCTTCAGATTACTCGTAAACTACCGTGACATTTCCGCCTCTGAAGCAGCTTCAAGGCTGAACTTACATATCAATACAGCCAAAGAATTCCTGGAGTCACTGAAATCTGTGGATCTTGTCGATAAGAAAGAAGTTTACGAGGGGAAGCGGCCGTATTTTCGTTATTCACTGACTGCCAAGCGGATTAGTCTTGATATTGACTTATCTTCAATCAGAGAATCATCGTCAGTGCAAGCTACCGATCAGAGAATTCGCGAAGCAAAAGATGCCAATGCGCGGTTTATCACCACACGCAACGGAACGTCAATCAGTAGTATTGCCGTGTGGACAGGTAGAGGTCGTAGTCGGAGGGAACGACGCATAAACTTGACTGCGGCACAAGGCCTGTTCCTGTTTCACTTGCCATTTCCTGATGGCGACGCACTTACTGTGGCGGAGATAATGAAGAAGGCCGATGTCAATAAGGAGCTTTTGCCAGAGATTCAAGATATTCTGGAGCTTCTGCAAGAATATAGAGTGATCGAGTAACGGTCATATCTGTGGAGAAGAAATTTGGGTCAAGAAACCTTGGAGGTAACAATGTCTAAGAAAGGTATCAGTATAAAGCTCCTCGTCGTTTTCGGTTGTGTATGGATTTGTTTTGGTATATTCGGTCTGTTCGAAGCACCGGAAAGAACGTTGCTCACGATTTCGCAATTTGTGGCAGGTGCAATTACTTTTGTCATTGCCTTCTATTATTGGCGCAAAACAAAAACTAATTGAGTATTTCACTGATTGAACAGATTTGGTTTGTCAGAAAGAGGAGTCCTGATGTTTACTAAATGGGATATGCTGGTGTTAGTCGCGATTCTCATTACGCCGAATGTCGCAACTGTTGCCAGCGATGATATTCCGGCTAATGTCGATAGTCTGTTCGAGAAGTCGAAAGCAGGAATAGTCACGACAGAGAAAATGCGCGACGACTTTATGCAAATGAGGCAGATTCTCGAAGAAGATCATTGCTGTTTATATGAGTACACAAAGAAAGACGCATTTGATAGCCTGTTTGGCAGGCAATACGATCTGATCAACAGGCCGATGGCAATGAATGAGTTTCTTAATATCCTCACTCCCATCACGTCGAAAATAGGGTGCGGACATACGGCTCTTTGGATGCCGGGCAATTACTGGATGTTTGGGGAGAATAATCTGTTCCCACTCAAGATTAGACTAATAGAAGACAAAGTTGTTGCAGCGGGGAGCTATAACGACTCGAACACAATTCCTGGTGGAAGTATCATTCGCAAAATCGGAGAGCGGCCCATCAACGACATCATTAATGAGATGATGGCCAATTATTCTTCTGACGGTTTCAATACCAATTTCATCAAAGCGCAAGTCGAAAGGCGATTCTCGATGATTTTTGCTCGAAGATTTGGCTTCTTCAAAGACTTTACGATAACGTACTCCTTGCCGGGCATGGAGGAAATTAAAGAGGCGACACTGCCGCCGACAAGCCGCGCATCAGTCAGGGCGGTTCTGTATCACCACCCGGATTTGGGCTTTCAACTCATAGAAGAAAAAAGCACAGCCATATTGACCATAACAACATTCTCATACTATGACCGCGTGCCATATTTCAGAAGCTTTGTTGACAGTTGTTTCTCTGTGATCCATGACAAGGGAATTGAGAATCTAATTCTTGATCTTCGGGGCAATAATGGAGGAGATCCGTTTTGCGCCGCTCCGCTATTCTCATACCTGGAGCCGGAGGCTTTTCCTTATTACGCAGAACCGTACCGCAAGTATTCAGAGCTGGCAGATCCGATCCCATTAGCTGAAAATCACTTTACAGGCAATCTTCTGACGCTGATTGACGGACGATGTTTTTCTACAAACGGGCATTTTTGTGCATTATTGGAATATCACAAGATTGGGAAATTTGTTGGAACACCAAGCGGTTCAACATTCAAGTGCAACGCCGGAAAAAACACTCATTTTCGTCTCAATAATACAAGAATAATGCTATACATAGGCCGCGGTACATATGCTGCGGCTGTAAAGGGTATGGACAAGACAAAACCGATCATGCCGGATTATCCAGTCAAAGAAACCTATCAAGACTTTCTAGGTGGAAAAGATGTTATTATGGAAACTGCTTTGACCTTGATTGATAGTATTAAAAAATGATCTGGCGTCCGCTGACGAATAGCACTGAGACTAGTTTTCAAGTCCACACAAAGCACCAAACATGGATAAGTAGGTCTTGTGCCAGATTTGTGCCAAATTGAAGTCAAAACAAGTAAAAACAAATACAAACAAACAAAACCAAATAAAAACTGGAAATTTATGTAAATCAAGAAGTTGAGCTGTAATGTGATACACCACTAAAGGTTACAAAAACGACCCAATTCGATTCCCCCCACCTCCATTTATTATAATTCCATATAAATCAATGGCTTACGTCGGCAAACGGGCCGGATCATTTGCTCACTCCCCCCACCGGCAGGCCATATCGCCGAATATCACGCAATAACTTACGACGACAGTGGACACAATTTGGTCACAGTATCTGTCAGAGTTCCCGGTCGACTTGTGGATGATTATCAAGCGAGCGTGTCAGCGATTATCGTTGACGGAGTGGTTCACAAGGGTTATATTTATAACCGGCGATTAGGTGAGGAGTGTGTATGCCAAGGAACAAGCTCGAACCACCCCGCGGACCGATGATCCACATCCGACTCGATGAGACAACCCACCGCAGGCTCAAGATCCGCGTGGCTCACGATGGCACCACAATCCAACATCTGGTCGCTGATCCAATTCGCCGAGAGGTTGATGAATCGAATAGATCTAAGAAAACAAAATAGTCTGACATCTTGCGCTGCAGAGCAACGAAACTATCGCCACAAGGAGTTGTCTGATGCGCCAAACCAAACTTATTCCGGTTCTAATAGCAGTTGTCTTCTGTCTCACTACAGCCACAGATTCTGCGGCCCAAGTGATTCTTGACTGGGTAACAACTGACACGCTCTGGTTCAACTCTTACGGATACTCACCGTCATTATCAATCGATACTGCCGGTGATGTGTACGTTAGTGATGGAATGTGGGTACAGAAGTACGATGACGAGGGAGCAGTGCAATGGTTGGTCGCACCCGATCGCGTTCAGGAATCGGTGCTACACAGTCTCATGGACGTAGAGATAGACCGAGAAGGTGACAGTTACTTTCTCTTGCACACTCGGACAACAGGACTAGATGAGTACGGCGTCCGGGTAATCAGTTACGACGCCAACGGGAACCTGAAGTACAACCAGCCGAAGACCCTGTTCAATGAAAGTCAAAGAGCTGATGAAAATTACATCAGTGCCTATGTGTGGCGGATAGCAGCTGACAATTCTGGTAATGCGTACGTAGTTGGATACTATGGATGCAATTGGGATTATCGTGACTGCACTCGTAAGGGAACCATGCTCATCTTTGACAGTTTGGGCAGTGTCACTGAGGAA
>Ga0272441_10012786_pt1 | contig 12188 bp, 6 predicted proteins | sample SSMProp6N_FD_193582 | JGI IMG/M metagenome (GOLD analysis project Ga0272441, IMG submission 193582) | Marine sediment archaeal communities from Little Sippewissett salt marsh, Falmouth, MA, United States - SSM-Prop-6N | ecosystem: Environmental > Aquatic > Marine > Wetlands > Sediment ...
CGCCCAGCAATGATTCCTGGCTGAATCCCGGTTTATTCGGGACTGCACAGCTGATCAATGTGACTGTGTCCATTCCGCCTGAGGTAGATGTTACCTCACCGGAAGACGGTACTGTATTTTTTGAAGGAGACAGCTTTGCTGTGATCGCTGAGGCTACGGACCCGGACGGGCAAGTGGTCCTTGTTGAGTTTTACAATTACGGAAATAAAATCGGTGAAGACGCGGACTATCCCTATTCAATGAATATGGATGATGTGAAACTCGGGCAATATGTGTTTTCTGCTGTTGCTACGGACAATACGGGTGATCAAACCGTATCATCGGATGTTAAGGTCCTCGTTACAGTGGATACAACCCTGGAACAGGTGAAAGATGTCCTGTTCAGTGTGGAAAGGGGTTTTTACGAACAACCATTTGATCTGTCCATTTCCACAGAGACGGACGGAGCGGTCATTTATTACACGGTTGACGGTTCCACACCGCCGTTTTCTTCAACTGTTCAGTCCGGCGCCAGTCCCCTGATCATTCATATTGATCCATCCGATACGGCAATACGCGGCACCATGCCCGGTTATATTGTACGGGCATGCGCCTCCAAAACCGGAATGAGATACAGCAAGGTTCAAACCCATACCTATCTTTTTGTAAATCAGATCGTTGAATTGTCTCCTGATGGAGAAAAACCGGGAGATGCCTGGCCGGAGCCAAACCCCTGGGTAAGTGATTATGTATTTGAACAAATAATCGATTACGGTTTGGATCGGGGTATCACGGAAGACAGCCGGTATAAAAACAAAATTGTTAATGCAATGCTGGATATACCCACTATTTCCATGGTAACGGATCTGGGCAGTCTGTTTGATCCGGATTCCGGTATTTATTTTCATGCGCCGGAAAAGGGACCGGAATGGGAACGAAAAATGTCCATTGAACTGCTCAATCCGGACGGGAGCGAGGGATTTCAAATTGATGCGGGCGTGCGGATACGCGGCGGATGGAGCCGGCACGGAGACAATCCCAAACACGCATTTCGGCTGTTTTTTCGGGGGAGATACGGCGCCGAAAAGCTTGAATACCCGCTTTTCGGAGATGAGGGGACAGACCGTTTTGATAAAATCGATTTGAGAACCAGTCAGAATTATTCGTGGAGCTATTACGGGGATCGGCTCAACACTATGAACCGGGATGTCTTTTCACGTGATCTTCAGCGGGAGATGGGCCGGCCCTATACGCGCAGCCGGTATTATCATTTGTATATCAATGGGGTTTACTGGGGGCTGTTTCAGAGTCAGGAAAGAGCAGAGGCGCGGTATGCCGCCTCTTATTTCGGGGGTCGGGATGAAGACTATGATGCCATCAAAGAAAATTGGCCGGAGTACTGGGGAGGTATTACCATCAAGGCTACGGACGGTAATCTGGATGCGTGGGAGGATGTGTGGGAATATTGTCAACAGGGATTCCGGTCAAACGATGCCTATTTTGAACTTCAGGGACGCAATGGTGACGGCACTCTGAACACCAGCTATCGCAATCTGGTGGATATTGACAATTTGATTGATTACATGCTCGTCATTTTTTACTGCGGTAATTTTGATTCCCCTGTATCCAAGTTTATGAGTAATGATACGCCACATAATTTTTACTGCATATACAACCGCAATGACAATGAAGGATTCAAGTTTTTTGCACACGATGCGGAGCATAGTCTGCTCGTTGATGAGGTGAGTCCGGGTGTCGGCATTGATGAAAATCGTGTCAATATCGGTCATATTACAGGTCCATACCGGATGACGGCATATGGCTTTGATGTTTTTCAGCCTCAATGGCTTCATCATAAACTGACTTCCAATGAAGAGTATCGTATCCGTTTCGCGGATCATATATACAGGCATTTTTACAATGGAGGGGTGTTTACCCCCGATTCGCTGGAGGCGCTGTTTTTGTCGCGTGCTGAAGAGATCGATCAGGCCATTATCGCGGAATCCGCCAGATGGGGGGATGTGAAAACCCATCCGCCCTGCAACAAACATGATGACTGGGAACCGGCCATTGATCAGATTGTGTATGATTATTTCCCCTACAGGGGCGATATCGTTCTGGCACAACTCAAGGATGAGGATTTGTATCCGGATATCGAGCCTCCTCTGTTTTATCTGGATGACATCGAAGTGACGGATGCGCAGGTGCCGCTCTCTGCCGGGAGCCGGATAGTACTAACCAATCCAAACAATCGTGGAGCTATCTATTATACCACAAACGGATCGGATCCCAGGGCCATTGGGGGGAGTGTGACATCAAGCGCACAAAACGGCGGTAATGAGGTTCAGCTAACCATTCAATCAGGAACGGTTGTTCGCACACGTATTCTGGATGGGAGTACATGGAGCGCCATTCATGAACTGATATTGAGTACACCCGATGATTTACAGAACCTTCGTGTTACGGAACTGCATTATCATCCGCTGGATGAGGGGGACATTAATAATACTGAGTTCGAATTTATTGAACTCAAGAACATGGGGCCGGGATCCATAAATCTTTCCTTGGCCGGATTTACAGATGGTGTGGATTATCTGTTTCCGTCGGGAACAGTGCTGGCAAGCGGTCATTTTTATGTCATTGCCTCGAACTCGGCACAATTTAAAAACCGGTACGGATTTTTTCCGAATGGTGTGTATACCGGTCAACTGGACAATGGCGGTGAAACCGTAACCCTGAGCAATGCAGCCGGTGAACCGATTATCTCATTTACATATGATGATAAGGATCCGTGGCCTGTGGAACCGGATGGCGAAGGGTATTCGCTTGTCTGCTCTGTTCGGCAGCCGGATAACAATCCCCGGAATCTCAATTACTGGAGCTGTTCGCAAAATATACATGGATCTCCCGGATCAGTAGATGGCGCCAGTCCCGTTGTTGAGTTCAATACCAGACCGGATAGACATGCTCTGCTGCAAAATTATCCCAATCCGTTCAATGCAAGTACCACCCTTTCCTTTGCGGTGGCAGAACCTTCTCATGTAATCCTCGCGATTTATGATATTCTGGGACGTTGTGTGGAAATACCCATCAACAGGACCATGCAGCCCGGATGGTATGATTTATTCTGGGAACCAGGCGATTACCCGGGAGGCATTTATATTTGCCGATTAAACATCGGTTCTTTCACAAAGAGGAAGAAGCTGGTCTATTTGAAATAGACTGTAAGAAGCGGTATCTATGGAGAAGAAAAAACATATTCTCTGAATAATGATTATTCTCATTTGATCGTATTCATCATTGATCAGGATCTTTTCCTTTAAATCATCCCGGACGTGTATGGCTCAATGCCGAAAATTCAGGATGCAACGGCTTGATTGACAAAGCACCTACAGGGCCGGGAATGAATCAGGGTGGCTGTTTATGAATGAAAAACAGATTATTTTAAATGATCACGAAATATATAAACTGATATTTCAACGGTCCCTGGATGGTATTTTATTGACCGATGCAAAAAGCGGACGTATCCTCATGGTCAATAAGGCCATTTGCAGGATGTTCGGATATTCTGATGATGAACTGATGAAAATGCGTAAAAGAGATTTATATCCCGAGAATGTCCGTGAAAAATTACATGGTCAATTTCAGCAGCATATCACCGGAACAGCCGGTATGATGGAAAATACCCCCATAAAAAGAAAAGACGGACAGCTGCTCTATGCGGATATCACGGTTCAGCAAATTAAAATTAAGAATCAGGTATATAATATGGGATTTTTCCGCGATGTGACAGCCAGGAAAACCACGGAAGATAGACTAAAAATTTTGTCCATGGTGGTGGAACAAAACAGCAGCGATATTGCCATACTGGATGAACAGGGGAAGGTTGAATTTGCCAATAAGACATTACTGCAGCGCAACCAGATAGAAGAGAAAGATTTTATCGGCAAAGATTGGCAGTCCGTGACTTCGGATGATTCGACTTTAAAGAAGGATATAGACAGGATCAGAAAAACGGTGCTCAAAGAGGGTGCTGCCTGGGTCGGAGAGGTGGAGGATAAACGGAAAGACGGCCGGCCTGTCTGGCGGCAGGTTATGATTTTCCCCATCATGGATGAGAGCGGTCAGATCATCCGGTTGGTATACTGCAGTGATGATATTACGGAGAGGAAACAGGCAGGAGAAGCCTTAAAACAAAGTCAAAGACTGAATGACAGCATCATGGTCTCTACACGGTCTCTGGTATATATATTTGATCTTGTTCACAAAAAAATTACCTATGCCAACACTGATGTTGCCAGGGTTCTGGGCTATTCCCAGGATGATATTTTCTCAATGGGGGCTTCCTTCCTGGATAAAATGATACATCCGGATGATTTAACAACGATTTTCGGATATCTTGACCGCTGGCAGACTGTATCCGATTCGGATATATTGTCCTCTGAATGGCGCCTCAGGGATAAAAATGGTCGATATCACTGGTTCTATTCCAGGGATACAGTATATAAACGATCCAACCATGGTGATGTGGTTGAAATCATGGGGGTTGCCCAGGATATAACTGAAAAGAAGCTGGCTGAACAGGCTTTGCGCGCCAGTGAAGCACGCCTTAAAACAACCGTCGAGAGCCTGCCGTTTGAATTTTTTGCTCTCGATGAAAACGGATATTATATTCTTCAGAATGCCATTTGTAAAAAACACGGAGGCGATGTTATTGGTAAACGTCCCGGGGATGTTGCGCCCAATGATAAATTGCGTCATTTATGGAACGAAAATAACCGTAAAGCCTATTCAGGGGAGACAGTGGAAGGTGATGTGAGTTATAAGGTCAAGGGCAAGACCGTGTACATGCATAATATTATTTCACCTGTACTTGACGGCGACCGTGTCTGCGGCATTGTAGGCGTCAATATAGATATTACACAGCGGGTCATGGCCGCGCAGCAGATTCAAAAGGACCTGGCTGAAAAAGAAGCCCTTCTCAAGGAAATTTTTCACCGGGTGAAAAACAACCTGAATGTCATATCAAGCCTCCTCAGCCTTCAGTCCAGAAAAATAAAAACAAAAAAACAGGCACTGGAAGCCTTCGGGGAAACCCGCGACCGAATTTATGCCATGGCTCTTGTGCATGAAAAATTGTATCATTCCAGAGATTTTACCCATATTGATATGAAACCCTATATTGAAAACATGGTACATGATCTCCTTCAGGTTTATGGTGAAAGGGATTCAATTCATCTGAATATGAATATCAGAAACATCTATCTGGATATCAACACGGCCATCCCATGCGGGCTTATACTGAATGAACTGGTTACCAATACATTTAAACATGCCTTCCCCGGAGATAAAAAAGGAAAACTCGGAATACGTTTCATGAAAAGCAGAAATAAAACCTACCAGCTCATCGTAGAGGACAATGGTATTGGCATTCAGGATGATATGAATGTTGAATCATCCGATTCGTTCGGTCTTCAGCTTATATCCATGCTTGTCAAACAAATTGATGGAGATATGGTCATTCAAAAAGCAAAGGGGACCCGATTTGAAATTGTTTTTCCTGAACCATCAAACGGGTAAAAGGTGAACAATTTTGTTTAAATCGGACAGCTCGCTTTATTTATTCCTATCCAATATGGAATCCGGGATTCAATGAAACTATGCATAATAGGCGGAACAGGTTTTATCGGATATCATACAGTTCATGAATGTCTCAGACGGGGGCACCATATAACCGTCCTTGCGCTTCCGTCTTCTTTTTATCATTGTTCTCTTCCTGAAAATGTCCGGACCATCCGGGCGGATCTGCATGCACTCTCAGATGAGCGACTGGGATTGATTTTACAGGAGCATGATGGATTCATTTTTTCGGCAGGCGCTGATGACCGTATCCTGCCCAGGGCCCCTGCTTATCCATTTTTTGAAAGATACAATGTTCTACCGTCTGTCCGACTTGTCAGGCTGGCATCTGAAAAGGGATTAAAAAGAGGCGTGATCCTGGGTTCCTACTTTGCGCATTTTCACAAATACTGGCCGGATAAAGAAATAGCAAAACATCACCCTTATATACGCAGCCGTGTTGAACAGGAGAAACAGGCCCTTGCAGCGGTTTCCGGAAATCTATCCCTGGCTATTATTGAGCTGCCCTATATTTTCGGTGCCATGCCCGGCCGTATACCTTTGTGGGCCCCCCTTATTCGTTATTTACGTGCCCCTGTGCCCCTTTTCTACACAAGAGGCGGCAGCAATATGATTGCTGTTCAACATGCGGCTGAAGCCGTTGCCGGTGCTGTCGAAAACACTCTAAAGAGTGAAATCTATCTGGTCGGTGATGAGAATATTGGATGGGAAGATTTTTTAAAGAGGTTGTGCGGCTTTATTGGAATCAATAAAAAAATAAGAATCATTTCAAACAGGGCTCTGAAACGAATCATGAAAATGATATCCCTGAGTCATAAATGGATGGGTAGAGAAGCTGGTCTAAGTCCGGTTCATTTCGTTGAAATTCAAACTGCTGAAACCTATTTTGATCCCGAGCCCTCAAGGAAAAAGCTGCATTATGGAAGGGGAGGACTGGATGAAGCATTCAGGGATACAGTCCGTGCCTGCCTGGGAAAGTCATAGGACGGAGATGGTTATGTTAGAGATCCGTACAGAAAAAGAAACAGACATAGTATAAATAACATAGAATCCAGAGATAGTGTTGGAAGATGATATCTGCCCTTTTCCTTGCAGGACGAATCCTTTTTACCGGATGTGAGCGTATTGTAGTAAACCGTCTTGGACAGAATACCGGAAGTCTGAGCGGTGCCTTTGTCTATTTTGGCACAGCTACTTTTTTTTTGCTGCCTTGCCTGTTTTTTGTGCCTTCCCCGCGTACATTCCATTTTCTGGGAATTGCGGCAGCCAGCGGTTTTGTATATTCCTTTGCTTTCTGGCTCTTTGTAAAATCGTTGTCAAGTGAAGATGTCTCCCTGGTCGCTCCGTTATACCATTTTAATGTGTTTTTCCTTATGATACTGGCTGCTATCTTTCTGAATGAAACATTCACATTCGGAAAATTTTCCGGTCTGGTACTGCTGGTTTATGGAACCACATTTCTTAAAAAAGCAAGGAATCCTGTTTTGGCAGGTATTCGGATATTCAAGGACCGGGCCTGTCTCATGATGATCGGGTGCTCACTGTTAATGGCGATTGGCCGGACCATTGACGGGTATATGGTGCGGCTGATAAACCCTGTTTATTATGCCTTTTTTATTTATTTTTATATTTCCCTGTTTTTGTTTGTGTTTCATATTCCGGCACGCAGGCTTCGCGTCATTTTTCAGCCCCTGATACAAAAGCCGGGGATTGCCATACTCAGCGGCGCCCTGAATGCATTTTCATATCTGTTTCTGCTATTCGCTGTAAAAGATATTGAGATGAGTGTAGCAGAACCGCTTTCCATGCTGGGCATGGTGGTGACTGTTTTGCTGGCGCGTATTATATTAAATGAATCCATTCAGGGTCGCATTGCGGGTGTATTCATTATGATTGGAGGCGCCTGGCTTCTTCTTTTATTATAACTAAATATTCAATATTTATGAATTTCCCAAGTCAGCTCTTGACATTTCTATTTTTTTTATTATTATAATACTTTATATTTAATTATCTGTTGTCGAAGGTGTTCTTCCCCTTCGACAATGATGCCAGCGAGGTGAAGAATACATCACCGTGCACAATTAAGATAATACCTAATATTTATTCCCAGGGTAAAAGGATTGAACGGGAAACAAATTATGCCGGGAAAAGACCGAAAAAAATATATTGAAAATGCAAGGAAAATTGTCCTGAAGCTGGGGACCAAAGTTCTGCTGGACCATTATCAGGATATTAATAAAAAAAGTGTGGACCGGCTTGTTGAGGATATCGTTTATCTCAGAGAAAAGGGCTACGAATTTTCTATTGTTTCTTCAGGCGCTGTTGGATTTGGGATGAGGATGCTGGAAGTGGATAAACGCCCGACAACTCTGAAGCGGGTTCAGGCCCTGGCTTCAGTGGGTCAGAACGTATTAATGGACAATTGGACGAATCTGTTTCAGGCCAAGGGTATCCATGTCGGACAAATTCTTCTGACCTATGATATTATTGAAAACCGTCAGCGTTTTCTCTATGCCCGTGACTGTCTGAAATCCCTGATAGGTTATGGAGCGATACCGATTGTCAATGAAAATGACAGCGTAGCTGTGGATGAATTAAAATTCGGAGACAATGATTTACTGTCTGCGTTGACGGCCAATTTGATGGACGCGGATCTGCTCATTCTGTTTACTGATACAGATGGTCTTTTTGATAAAAATCCGCATCAGCATCCGGATGCCAGACGGTTGTCCTATCTGGACACTGTCACGGATGATATGTTTGATTGTATAGAAGATAAACAGGATGACCTGTCCATTGGCGGTATGGGATCAAAACTGAAGGCGGCACAATTGTCTACCGGATGCGGTACCGGTGTGGTTATTACCAACGGCTGTGATCCCAGACTTCGTGAAATACTGAGCAGTGAAGATATCGGTACTTTTATCAAGCCGGGAAAAACATATGCGAAAAAACGCAAGAAATGGATATTCTTCAATCAGAAAATTAAAGGCCGTTTGTATATAGACAGCGGTGCGGAAACGGCGCTGCTGCATCATTTGAAAAGTCTGCTGCCGGGCGGCGTTGTCCGAATTGAGAAGGATTTTCCGGCAGGCAGTATTGTCGGTATTTTCAACACAAAGAATGAAATGATAGGCAAAGGTATATCGTATTATTCAAGTAAGGATATAGATAGAATCAAGGGGCATAAATCGGACGAAATTGAAGCAATACTCGGAAAGCCTTTTTATTCTGAAATTATTCATCGCGACAATATGATCATATTATAAGGAAAAAACCATGTCTGAAGTATCGGTTCTGGCTAAAAGTGCCAATCAAGCATTTGTCGAATTTCTTGACAAGGGATCAACAAAGCTGAAGAACGATATTCTGTTGGAAATTGCGGAACAGATTAAAGAGCAACGGGCCTTTTTGTCGGAAGAAAATAAAAAGGACCTGGAGGCGGGAGAAAATGCGGGACTTTCAAAGGCCCTGCTGGACAGACTGGCCTTAAATGACAAACGTATACAGGGTATGATCAATGCCTGTAAAGAAATTGCCGCTTTGAATGATCCGGTTGGTAAAATTACAGATATGGTGGTTCGTCCGGGTGGATTCAAAGTCGGACGGATGCGGGTTCCTATAGGCGTGATTGGTATTATTTACGAGGCCAGACCCAATGTTACCATTGAAGCCGCCGCTTTATGTCTCAAGTCGGGGAATGCCGTCATTCTCCGCGGCGGCAGCAGCGCGTTTCACTCCAATCTTGCACTGGTCAAGATTCTGCAGGGTGCTTTGAAAAAAAATGGCGTGCATGAGAATCTGATTTCCTGCCTGGCCTCAAAGGACCGGAAGGCTGTGGACGAACTGCTTGTTCAGGACGAATGGATACATCTGATTATTCCGCGCGGTGGAGAGAGCCTGATCAGAAGTGTGGTTGAAAAATCCCGTATCCCTGTTCTGAAACATTACAAGGGTGTATGTCATGTCTATGTGCATGAGGAAGCCGATATGGAAATGGCGCTTAAAATCGCTGTGAACGCGAAGGTGCAGAGACCGGCTGTCTGCAATTCAATGGAGACACTGGTTGTTGATCGTAAAATCGCACCTGCGTTTCTTCCCAAAGTGCTTCCCGCCCTTCAAAAAAAAGGGGTGGAGATCAGGGGCTGCAAGGAGACCATCGCAATCTACCCCGATGAAGTAAAGGAAACAACGGAAGAAGATTTTACTGCAGAATTTCTTGATTTGATTCTGGCTGTAAAAGTCGTCGATGGTCTGGACAGGGCTGTTGCTTTTATTAACCGTTATGGATCGGCTCATACGGATGCCATCGTGACCAGGGATATCAGGGCCGCCAACAGCTTTCTGAATAATGTTGACAGTGCGTCTGTTATGGTAAATGCTTCTACACGTCTTTCCGACGGTGGTGTATACGGTCTTGGTGCCGAAATCGGTATTTCAACGGACCGGCTTCATGCGCGTGGGCCCATGGGACTCGAAGAGCTGACCACCTATAAGTGGATTGTCACCGGTGACGGGCATATCAGGGAATAGCCTGTTTTCGTGACCATTATGTAATGACTATGAAAAAAAAGCCAAGTATATCATGTTCCAGAAATTCTCCTCTTAAGGTGTCCAATTTAACAAATTTCAGAATGACAGACGGCACCCCGCTGCCGGTGAAAGAAACCATGTATTTATGCCGCTGCGGTGCTTCGAAACGCAAACCGTTTTGTGATGGAACGCATACAAAAACAGGCTTTTCTGGCGAAAAGAAACCGAATCGCAAGGTGGACAGGGCTGTTCATTACAAAGGCAGGGATATTACTATCGTGGATAATCATGGTGTATGTTCGCATAACGGTGCCTGCTGGCAAAACACGCCTGATGTTTTTCAACCATCCAAATTCAAATGGATCAAACCCAATGCGGCACCGAAAGATGAAATTATTAAAACCATTGAAAAATGTCCGTCCGGTGCCTTAAGTTATATCATTGATGGCAAACGTTATCAGGACCTGGACCGTGAACCGGCCATTATTGTTGATCCGGAGGGGCCCTTTGAAGTGGTCGGGAATATAGAATTTGAAGATGATATGGGCTCTGTTCCGGAAAGCAGGGAGCATTATACTCTATGCCGATGCGGTCTGTCCAGGAATATGCCGTTTTGTGATGGCATGCATCTGCCAGGTGTTTTTGCAAAAGATAAGGAATCTAAAAAATAGCAGATAAATGCGTTCGTTTTTAATATTAGAAAAAACCATCCAGAATCAAACCTATAAGCAATTATGGAATCGGAATAGTCCGAGAAACAGGTTTGATAATTTCATTCTATAAAAGAGTTACCTTTTAAAACAGTTAGCCACGGATTGACATCACACCAGAGGTGGACAGGCAGATGAAACACAGATAAAAAATATTTTAATTTTTTAAATTCGTGTTAATCCGTATTAATATATAAATATAGCATCTGGATGGCGTACCTTTAAGGGTAATTTATACAAGCTGCTGCCTCGGATAGTAGTAATTGACTTTATAATCGCAATCCCACCACATTTTTCCTCATTCAATTTGACATTTTTGAAATTTAAACGGTCATATTCAATTGAATTTATGGTATGCAGCCATGCTTTTACTTTCATCCAATTGTGACAGGAGGCAGCCTGATTCAGGGCTGATTAAAAATAAAAATGTGAATATACTGTAAAAATCAATTTCATTGTTGACATTTGTCATAACTTCTGGTATATTATGCGCATTATCAATTTGATAATTATAATATAAATTTGATAACTTTGATATGGCCCATGAAAAGCAGATCCAGTAAAATCCAGCGCGTTATACGTGGTTCAACCATTTTTATCAGTGCAGCCGTGCTGACCAGTCTGGTCCTTCTTTTTTTTACATTCGGACCGTATACCGGATTTTCCATTAACCAAAATCAGGTTAAACAGGTCTATCTGGCAGATAATATAACTGCTGTTCACCGTAAAGTGATTGACGCTTTTAACAAGCAGTACCGGGGCCGCATCGAAGTGGTGCCCATTAATCTGCCGTTTACACGCTTCAGCACCAATGAACGCAAAGAGATGCTGCTCAGGGCGTTCCGTGATAAATCCAATCGAATTGATATTTTCACCGTTGATATTATCTGGGTGCCGCGATTTGCAAAATGGAGTAAACCGCTGACTGATTATGTTCAGCAGGATGAGCTTGACCGGATATTTGATTATGGACTCACATCCTGTTATTTCAATGATGAGCTGGTGGCGCTGCCTTTTTATATTGATGTGGGACTGCTTTTTTACCGGAAGGATATATTGGAAACATTGCCCGATTATCCGCAAATCAGAACCCGGCTGCGTGAGTCCATGTCGTGGTCTGATTTTATCGCATTAAAAAAACGTCTGCCTGGCTTGAATAATCCTTTTTATATCTTTGCGGCAGATAATTATGAAGGACTTATCTGCAGTTTTATAGAAACCATGATATCTGAAAACCAGCCTCTGTTCAGAGGAAATGATCTGGGACTGGATACACCGGAGGCCAGGGAGGGGCTGCAGCTGCTTGTTGATCTGGTGAACAGATAT
>Ga0272441_10012788_pt1 | contig 12185 bp, 4 predicted proteins | sample SSMProp6N_FD_193582 | JGI IMG/M metagenome (GOLD analysis project Ga0272441, IMG submission 193582) | Marine sediment archaeal communities from Little Sippewissett salt marsh, Falmouth, MA, United States - SSM-Prop-6N | ecosystem: Environmental > Aquatic > Marine > Wetlands > Sediment ...
AAGAGGAAGGGGCTACCGCCGCGGCGGTAGCCCCTTCCTCTTCGACCCCACACCTCCCGTCTACGAAGGCAGCTACTCGTACGCCGAGGGGGATACGGACAACGGGGGCCAGGGCGGGCTGTATCAGGTCGTGACCGTAACCCCCGGCTTCGAGGCGACCCTCAGCGGGCTCTGGGCGGGGGGCAACGACTCGGCGGGCGACTGGCACGAGACCGGAGTCTTCGAGGGGCAGGTCAGCACCGGGACCATCGCCAACGCGTCAGGCAACCTGGGGTACGCCCGCAAGACCGGCGCCACGTGGGGATGGGAGAGCTTCGAGGTCGCGTTCACGCCCTCCTCGACTAAAGTGACCGTCTACACCAAAGTGGGCTCGAGCAACGGGGCCGGCCTGTCCTACGCCAACTGGTTCGATGATCTGAAGATCGAGCAGGACACCGGCATACCGTCGCCGGCGGGATGGCTGGCGGCCGGATGGAACCTCATCGGCGTGCCCGTGAACGGCCAGCCCGCAAGCGCCGGGGCCGTGTTCGAAGACCTCACAGCCGCCGGGAACACGCTCGAGAACTCCCTCTTCCGCTACGGGGGCACCTACGAGGTCTACCCGAGCGACTTCAACCTCATAGACCCGGCCACCGGGTACTGGCTGTACGTGACCAACCCCGAGGACGTGAGCGTGGAGGGCACCGAGACCGAGTCGCCCTACACCGTGCCCCTGCTGGAGGGATGGAGCCTCATCGCCCCTCCCCTGAATATGACCCTTCCCTTTGACCACCTGGCGGTGGCGCAGGGCACCGACTGGATGAGCTGGGACGAGGCCGCCGGCGCGGGCCTCGTCGACGCACTGATGTTCGCCTACGTGCCCGGCACGGGCTACGTGACCGTTGGCTCCGGGGGCGACTGGGAGGACCTCCTGCCCTGGCATGGGTACTGGCTCCGTACAACGGTCGCCGGGCTCGAGATCGCCTTCCACGATCACCCGGCACAGGCCCCGCCCAACTTCGTGACCAGAGAGGGCAGAGAGTTCTACGTCAACGGGCAGCCCCTCCGCTTCGTGGGCTTCAACGTCAGAGGCATGGCACACTACGGCGAGGGCGACGTATTGCCCTACTCGCATGCGTCCAACCGCACATTGGCTCTCTCGGAGATGCAGTCCATAGGGGCCAAGGTGGCACGGATATTCGTCTCCGCGAACACGGCGTCGCCGACCGAGACCGGGAATCGCCTGCAGACCTGCCTCGATCTGGCAGAGCAGTACGACTGCTACCTCATAGTCGCCTTCACCGACCAGTACAGCACGCCCCTGCATCCGCAGGGGGACGACATGTACTACACCTGGACCTCGGGCGGCTACACGATGCTGGGCATCGAGTTCTATTCCCAGGGGTACGAGAACAACTACCTGCCGCAGGTGCAGTACCTCGTGAACCGCTTCAAGGATCATCCGCGGGTGTTCTCGTGGCAGATCGGCAACGAGCTGAAATACCCGGACAACACCCAGGTCTACATCGTGATGAACCAGGAAGTCGCGACCGAGATACGGAGCATAGACCAGTATCACCTCATCTCAACCGGGACGGCCGGCAGGGCCTTCGCGTGGCTGACGTGGAACGAGGCAATACTGATGCACGATGAGTACTTCGACTTCCTCACCGTCCACGTGTACAACGGCAGCGACGCTCATGACGACAGCGGGCTGTCCCTCGCGCTCGACATGCCGTTCATCGTGTCGGAGGCCGGCTACAGCGACGGGTACGGCGACAGGCCCACCAGCACCGACGCCGACATCGCCAAGTGGGTCGGAAGAGGCGCGAGAGGCTACATGAACTGGGGCTTCATGCCCACGACGTACGACAACGGCGACGGCGACTGGGTCTTCGGCATCGACCGCGCGTTGCACGACGACTACGACGACTACATGGACGTGTACGAGTACTGGGCGACGGAGATCATGCCGTAGGCACAGACACCGCGCGGCTCCCCGCCTGCCGGCAAGGTCTGTTCTCGGCTGACCGAAGACTGTCGGTAGATCCCCGCCACCGCCTGAATGCCCTGTCCTTACTCGACCCGCCTTGTCTTGACGACTCGGGAGCGAGGGGCGTCTTCCACCCCCTTCCCTAACGATCAACGGGCCCACAGCACCGTGGGCTACTGATCTTGCCCTGATCCCCCGCGCTTGACACCCCCGGACTCCCGCGGGATATTTCCACCACATACCAGCGCGTCATAACTAGCGGAGATTCCCGGCCATGAGCGGCTTCCGTCAACTCGGCCACAGTGTGGACGTCTGCGTAGTCGGCGGTGGCATGGCCGGCCTGTGCGCCGCCATCGCCGCAGCCCGGCACGGCGCCAAGGTCGCCCTCATGCACGACAGGCCCGTCCTCGGCGGTAACGCATCGAGCGAGTGCCGCGTTCACATCTGCGGCGCCGACCGCCACGGCAGAATCCCGAACATGCGCGAGACGGGCATACTCGAAGAACTGCGGCTTGAGAACCTCTACCGCAACCCCAACCGCAACTTCTCCGTGTGGGACACGGTCCTCTACGAGAAGGCGCGTGCCGAGCCCGATATCACACTGCTGCTGAACTGCTCCTGCCTGGACGCCGCGATGGACGGAGACGCCATCGCATGGGTGCGCGGCTGGCAGCTGACGACACAGACGCACCACACAGTCAGTGCGAAGATCTACGCGGACTGCTCGGGGGACGCCGTCCTCGCGCCACTGTCGGGGGCTGAGTTCCGAATGGGACGCGAGGCGCGGGGCGAGTACGGCGAGTCCATCGCGCCCCAGCACGCAGACGAGAAGACCATGGGTATGACCTGCCTCTTCCAGACCCGGAGGTACGCCAGCCCCCAGTCCTTCCGGCCTCCAACGTGGGCGCGCACATTCGACAGCTGCGACGCACTGCCCTACGGTGCCCGGGGTCACCGCTGGTGGGAGATGGGCTACTGGTGGGTGGAGCTGGGCGGCGAGGGCCACGGGATACACGACACCGAGAGGCTCCGCGACGAGCTGCTGGCAATCGCCTACGGTGTGTGGGACCACATCAAGAACCGCTGCCCGGCCCGTGAAGAGGCGGCCGACTGGGCGCTCGAATGGGTTCAATTCCTCCCCGCCAAGCGCGAAAGCCGCAGGTACATCGGCGAACACGTGCTGACACAGAACGATATAGAGGCCGAGGGGCGCTTCCACGACGTAGTCGCCTACGGCGGGTGGCCGATGGACGATCACCACCCGGCTGGGTTCGACGCCGCCAAGCTCGGTGCCCCGGCTACGGTCTTCCACCCGGCCCCATCGCCTTACGGCATTCCGTACCGGTGCCTCTACTCACGAAACGTCGCCAACCTCATGTTCGCCGGCCGGGACGCAAGCTGCACGCACGCGGCCATGAGCTCGGCGCGCGTGATGGGGACCGGGTGCAGCATGGGACAGGCCGTCGGAACAGCCGCCGCCGTCGCCGTTCGCAAGGGGATACGAGCCTGTGAAGTCGGCCGGCACATAGCAGAGCTGCAGCAGACGCTGCTGCGAGACGACGCTTACCTGCCATGGGTGACCCAGGAGTTCTCGACGCTGACAGCCGGCAGTCGGCTCGAAGCGTCCCAGGGTGACCCTGAGCCCGTCCGGGACGGCGTCAACCGGCCCGTGGGCGACGACGCCCATTCCTGGACGTGCAGGCCCGGGGATAGCCTATGCTGCCTCTTCCCCGCCAAGTCGCACGTAGGCTCCGTCCACCTAGTCCTCGACAGCGCGCTGGACCGACAGGTCGCCCTGAGCTACCACCAGAGGGATGAGCAGCTCACGAGCGTCCCCGATGTGACGCCGCGCCGCTTCCGCATCGAGGGGAGGCTGGGCCAGCGATGGGATGGGATTGCGGAAGTGCAGCACAACCGCCAGAGGCTGGTCGTGATTCCGGTCGACAAGACGCTCGAGGGCATCCGGTTCGTCCTGGAGGAGACATGGGGCAGCGACAGCAGCCGGGTCTACGCGTTCTACGTGTCGTGAGCCAGCCCAGACCCGGGCAGGACATAGTCGCGCCGCACCCCGCCTACCTCGGGGATGGCGCGCCTCCGACACCCACTTGAACCACTGTCCTCTACGCCAAAGCGCAGGAGGGCAACGTCGAGCGCGGGGGATCGCCTACCCCCAACCTGTAATGCGGGCCAGCTCTCCCCTTTGCTCGACCCGTCCCGTGTGAAGACGAGATCAGGGTCAGAGCGGGAGACCGGGGTGGAAGCGGCGGAGGCGGGCGATGAGCCCGTCGGCCTCTGCGACGCGGCCGGTGCGGCGCAACCTCTCCACCATCCGCTCCGGCGTGTAGTACACGAACGGGCCCGTTCCCACCATCGACTCCAGGGGCGCCCGCTCCACGCCGGCACGGGCGCACCGCTCCACGAGCCACGCATCCATCAGACCCGACAGCTCACCGACCACCTCCGCCCGCTCACTCGACAGGTCTTTCGTCTGGTGGGGATCGGCCGGGCGGTCGTACAGGTACTCGTCCTGGTCATAGGGATACAAGCCGGGGTGGAGGTTGCGCACGTACAGCCACCGGTCGCGGCGGAGGGCCCGCTGGAACGTGTAGATGCCATGGCTGCAGCAGAGGTAATCCCTCCCCTTCCACATGCCATCCCCCCTTAGGGCCGACGCAAAGGACTCGCCGTCCCAACGCTCGGGGATCGGGAGGCCAAGCAACTCGCACAGCGTGGGCGCCAGGTCCAGGCTGTACAGCAGGCCGGACCTCTCACCTCGACCCTCCAAGCCGGGCCAGCGGACCATCATCGGCACGCGCTGGACCTGATCGTTCGCCAGGCCGTGATCCATGTACTGACCACACTCACCAAAGCTGTCACCATGATCGCCGCTGACCACGAAGGCCGTGTCCTCCAGCACGCCAAGCTCGGCCAGGACATCGAGCACGTCGCCGATGTGCTTATCCACGTAGGCAATGGCAGCGTCGTAGCAGTCTATGAGCCGCACGAAGTCGGCCCTGGAGCCGACTTGGCCGGGCATGGTGGGCACGGGCGCGCGGTCCTCGTCGGCGTAGCCGGTGTATAGGTCCCGCGCCGTCCGCGGGCCGTAGACGGCCTGGTGGGCGGCGATAGCGGCCTCGTCGGGCCAGTCGGGCGCCGGCTCACCCTCAAACAGCCGCGCCCAGCGTTCGCTGATACGGTAGTGAGAGTGGATATCCCAGTAATGGATATGCACGAAGTAGTCGTCCTCGGCGCCGTGCTCGGCGAGCCAGGGGAGAACCGCCGCGTTGACCTCGTCGGCCGTCTCCTGCCCGCACTTGTTCGTGAAGGTGTGAAGCTCGGACCAGCCCGCGGTGAACCACCAAGCGTTGTGGCGATCGGCAAACGACGAGAAGGACACCGTACGGTAGCCGTGCACCCGCAGATGCCGGGCCAGCATAGGCATGTCGGCGCGGTGGCCGTGCGAGTCACCACCGGGATAGCGGAAGACGCGGCCCGCGCCGCAGTGAGTCTCGATGCCGTTGCCCACACCGAAGCGCCCCGAGAACAGGGCCGCACGTGAGGGCAGGCAGGGCGTGTTGGACGCGAAGCACTCAGTGAAACGAACGCCCTCCGACCCCAAGCGGGCCAAGGTCGGTGAGGTCTCCCGACGATAGCCGTACGCCGAGAGATGGTCAGGACGGCAGCAGTCCAGATCGAATAGGATCACGCGCATGGCACGTCCTCCGCGACGCGATGGAGACCCCGGCCCGAGAGCTTCACCAGACAGCTGTACCTTAGCCGCCCTGGCTCGCCGGAGTCAAGGCGGCGCGGCTCGGGTCCAACGGGAGGGGAGGTCCGGGCGCGTGTGACCGTTGGCGGAGCCGCCATCCTGTCGCCTGCCGGCTCAACAATCGAGCCGGCACGTCCCACATAAGCCATCCTCACGCCGCACAGAATGATGACACGGCGGCCGGTTCGCGGGCATTGCCGGTGGATCCCCCTGCAGTGCCTGCATGCCCTCCCCCTTACTCAACTCGTCGTTCCCCGAACATCGACCCGCCACGCTGCCTACAGTCGGCCACACACTTAGATCGCCAAGCGGCTCCCCCGGGTGTGGTATACTACTGCTGTAGAACAGCTTAGGCAGGACACTACAAACGAGAAGGAACACCCCGGAATGAAGGCAGCGATCCTACTCGCCATGGCTCTCGCCTCGGCCGTTACGGCTAACATGCTCAACAACGGTGATTTCGAACAGGGGCCCTTCGAGGCAGTACCCTACGGCTGGACGAAGTGGGGCGACGTCGAGACACTCACCCGAGCGGCAAGCTCGGCGTTCATATTCCTCCCCACCCCGCAGATCTACGCGGGCGTCTACTCCTACGCCGAGGGGGCCTGGAACAACGCCGGCGAGGGGGGCATATACCAGGTGATCACCGTCACCCCGGGTAGAGAGACGACCTACTCCGGCGTGTGGGCCGGGGGCGACTGGGAGTACGATGACTGGCACGAGACGGGCGTCTTCGCCGGCGCGGTGGGCTCGTCGACCATCGCGGGCGGCAGCGGCAACCTGGGCTACACGCGCAAGGACACCTGCGGGGCATGGAACTGGCAGAGCTTCTCCATGACCTTCACGCCCACCACGTCGCAGGTGACCGTCTACACGAAGATCGGGTCGCAGAACGGCAACTGGGCCCCGTACGCCAACTGGTTCGACAACCTCAGCCTGACACAAGTCGAGGGCGGGGTGCCGTCACCGGACGGGTGGCTCACCGCGGGCTGGAACATGATCTGCGTCCCCGTCCTGGCCGACGACCCGGCCGTGGCCTCCGTGTTCGCCGACCTCGCCGACGCGGGCAATGAGCTGCAGAACTCGCTCTACCGCTACAACGACGGCGCGGGAGTATATGAGCTGTATCCGCACGACTTCGCCGCCGTAGACCCCGAGCTGGGCTACTGGCTGCATGTGACCAACCCGGCCGACATCGACGTGGAAGGGACGCTGCCGACGGGGCCGCAATCCACCCCCTACAACGCAGGCTGGCACCTCCTGGGCAACCCATTCAACAAGGGGATAGGCTGGGAGAACCTGCAACTGCAGAGCGGCGCGCAGACCCTGGACTGGCAGGAGGCGACAAGCGCCGGCTGGGTCGACGGGATGATGTTCCGCTATGAGCCGGGGACCGGATACCTGACCATGGGGCCAGGCAGGGACGAGGAGGAGATGCTCCCGTGGCTCGCCTACTGGCTCCGCACGAACATCGACGGCCTGACGCTGATCATCAACGAGGAGCCGCCCGGGCCGCCGCCCCAGTTCGTCAGTGCCGACGGGCGGGAGTTCTACCTCAACGCTGAGCCCTTCCGCTTCGTGGGCTTCAACGTAAGGGGGCTGGCGCATTACGGGGAGGGCGACCTGCTCCCATATTCGTCATCGTCCGACCGACAGACCAACCTCGGCTTCATGAACAGCATAGGCGCAAGGGTGGCCCGCATATTCGTCTCCGCCAAGACGGCCGGGCTCGTCGAGACGGGCGACAGACTCGCCGCCTGCATCAGCGTAGCCCAGGCAAACAACGTGTACCTCATCGTCGCGTTCACCGACCAGTACATCAATTCGAACATGTACCCGCTGGGCGATGAAATGTACTACACATGGAATTCCGGGGGCTACCAGATGCTGGGCGCGGAGTTCTACTCCTACGGCTACCAGGATAACTACCTGCCGGAGGTGTACTACCTCGCCAACAGGTTCAAAGACGAGCCCCGCATATTCGCCTGGGAGATCGGAAACGAGCTGAAATACCCATACAATCAGACGAACTACGTCAACATGAACCACGCCGTCGCCGACCAGATACGCGCCGTCGATACCAACCACATGATCACCACGGGCACGGGCGGGCTGTACTACGCGCAGCTCTCCTGGTCGCAGGGCGTGAGCCTCTACGACGGGTACTTCGACTTCGTGACCGTTCACGGATACAACGGCGACGACGCCAACGACGACAGCGATCTGGCGGCCGCGCTCGACATACCGTTCATCGTCGAGGAGGCCGGGTTCAACAGCAGCGAGTACTCGAACAGGCCGGACCTGACCAACGCCGACATCGCCAAGTGGGTCGGCCGCGGCGCCCGCGGGTACCTCCAATGGGCCCTGATGGCCACGACCTACGACAACGGCGACGGCGACGGGCTCTTCGGCATGGACCGGCCTATACACTGGTATGACTGGGACGAGTACGTGACGGTGTACTCATACTGGGCCGGGGCCATACAGCCCTAGGACCGGGGTGGGCGTCCACCGACCGCAAGGACGGCAGCCCGGCGAGTGTCACCGGGAAGTGGTGCGCTTGACTGCGACTCGACCGACCTTGGACTCACCTCGAGAGCACCCGGTCGCGGTGAGGCCCCCCCTTACTCGGCTGTCGTCTGAACGCTGGTCGAGGTCGCGCCGCCGGGGTATTCTCCCTTACTCGACCGTCGCAAGAACGCTGGCTGACATCGCACCGCCGTGGGGTATCCCCCCTACTCGACAGTCGTAACAACGCTGGTCGAGGTCGCAGGGCGGTGAGGTGCACCCTTACTCGGCCATCCTGAGAACGCCGGGCAAGGGCACCCGCGCCGCCGCGATACGTCCCCATGAGCCACAAACAAAGCGGCCCGGCTGAAGCCGGGCCGCGCCTGTGTGCATGCTCTGACCGGCAAATGGGCCGGTTACCCCGCCGGCGTTCGCAACATGTCGTGCGCCGACACCTGCTCCTCCTCGTCGGACTCGCCGTGCTCGCAGTCGGGCTCGGAGGAATCCTCCTCGCCCGGGAGCTTCGCGTTGCAGAAGGGGCAGAAGACCCACACCTGCGAGATCTGGCTCTTACAGGAGGGACAGGTGTGCGCCACGCGGAAACCGCAGTACGGACACGCCATGTACTGGGCCGAGAGCGGCTGGTGGCAACTGGGGCAGAGCGTGGCCAACTGGTCACGCACGGCCGCCACCCGAACGACCTCCTCGGGGGTCGTCATGCCGCGCCGGACAAGTTCCAAGGCCTCGCGGCCCAGCGTGTGCATGCCCTCGACCAGAGCCGTCTGGCGGATGCGGTCCTCCGTCGCCCCCGTGGCGATGAGCTCGCGTACGCGGCTGGAGACCGCCATGATCTCGAATATGCCGGTGCGCCCCCGGTAGCCGGAACCGTTGCAGCGCTCGCAACCCGAGCCGCGGTGGTACTCCATCCGCTCACCCGCCAGCCCGAGTCTTTCCAGAACCGCCGGGGAGGGCGTGTACGTCTCCGTGCAGTTGTCGCAGTTCAGGCGGAGGAGCCGCTGCGCCACAACCGCCTCCAGGGCCGAGCTGACCAGGTAAGGCTCCATCCCCAAGTCGATCAGGCGCGTGATCGCCGACGGCGCGTCGTTCGTGTGCAGCGTGCCGAATACCAGGTGGCCCGTCTGAGAGGCTTGCAGGCCGATCTCCGCCGTCTCCTCGTCGCGGATCTCGCCTACCATGATGATGTCCGGGTCCTGGCGCAGGACCGCACGCAGAGTGAACGCAAAGGTCAAGCCGGCCTTGCGATGGACCTGGACCTGGTTGACGCCGGCAAGCTTGTACTCGATGGGGTCTTCGACCGTGACGACGTTTACGCTCTCGCGCGCGGCCCCGCGGAGCATAGCGTAGAGCGTGGTGCTCTTGCCACTGCCGGTGGGGCCGGTTACGAGGACCATACCCGCAGGGCGACTGATGAAGTCCGATAGCTTCTTGATGACGTGGTCCGAGACTCCCAGGTCCTCCAGCGTCTTGCTGCCGGCGCTCTGGTCGAGCACGCGGATGACTATCTTCTCGCCGTGCTGAGTGGGCAGCGAAGAGATGCGCAGGTCGATGTTCCGACGTTGAGTGCGGATCTCGACGCGGCCGTCCTGCGGCACCCTCTTCTCGGCTATGTCCATCCTGCCCATGATCTTGATGCGCGAAACCAGAGAGCCGTGCACCAACTTCGGCAACTGGACGTGCTCCTGGAGCATGCCGTCTATGCGGTAGCGGACAATGAGGTCCTTCTCCTGGGGCTCGATGTGAATGTCGGAGGCGTGGTCGACGATGGCGCCGCGGATGACCTCGTCGACTATGCGGACGACGGGGCTGGCGCCCTGGCGGCGAAGGACGCCGTCGAGGTCCTCGACCTGGCTGTCCTCGGCGCCGCCGGAGACGCTCGCCGACATCGCCAACGTGTCCGCGATCGAACTGAGAGAGGCATCGAGGTTGTACGCGCTGTCGAGAGCCGACTGGACCTGATCCCTGGTCGAGACGCACGGGGCCACCTGACGACCCGAACTGAAACCCACGTCCTCAATCGCCTTGACGTCCAACGGGTCGGCCATGGCGACCGTGATAACCTCACGGTCGACCGCCAAAGGGATGCAGTTGTGCTTGCGGGCGAACTTCTCCGGGAGGCGCTCGAGAGCCTCGGGCTCTATGACAACGGTGTCGAGGTCGACGTAGGGCAGGCCCAGCTGGCTGGCGAGCGTCTCGGCGAGATCCTCGTCCGTTATCGCGCCCATGGCGACGAGGATGTCGCCCAGGCGCCGGCGCTCGATCTTCTGGTGGGCAAGGGCCTTCTGGAGCTGATCCTCCGTGATCAGGCCCGCATCCTGCAGCAATGTCCCAAGCTTCTGTTTCATGTTGTCGTCGTTCTCCGCCTCCAGCTCCACTTCGGCAAGCCCACGACCGCTAGGACTGCAACAGATCGAGGCAAGGGGCCCGGCAGGTTGTACCCACGCGAGGGCACAGCCCACCCGTGGGGACTCCACCTCGCTTCTTTATCGGCAGGTTGGAGGGCGGACAGAAGCAGAAGTTCCGCGGAAGGGCAGTCGGAGGGCGCGGGGCCGGTCACGGGCGCTGACGCCTGAGGCTAGGAGACGTCGCCTCCCCGCAACCAGGCGCCTATCTCGGCCTCCGAGGGCTGGATGGGGTCCGCGGACAAACCCGGGACGAAGCGACAGGCCTCCCGCAAGGCCGCCGAGTACCACCCGTGGACGCCCGAGACATGATGCACATAGGGGCCGCGGATTATCCTCTCCTCCCACAGCGGCCAGTCGGGCACCTTCAGCCATACGTAAGTGCCCCGGGTCGCCGGGCCATCCGTCCCCTCGCCTTGACCGAACATGAGACCGTAGTCGCCGCCATCGCCGTCGAAACGCGCTACGGTGATGGGGCCGCCCTTGATACGGAACTCCCCGCAGCCGTAACCGGCGTGAGCGATGATGTAGTGCCGGCAGAGCGAGGCATGCTGCCCCTCTGCGGCAAGCTCAGGCGGGAAGGGGCCGCAGTGCCAGAGCAGCTCGGCGTTATCATCGGACGGGTGACGGATGGTCAGGTCCGCGAAGAACGTCGGAGTGACCCCCCCCGCGGCCGCCTGCAGAAGCACCGACGTGGCAGCCCCGTGGATGTCCGTCTCGCAGCTTACGGGAATCCCCTCCCCCGTCAGCAGCCCGTTCACGATGCAGGGAGAGATGCCCATGTGCTCCTGCATGGCCGTCCAGCACTGTATCCCGATGCCGCTGAGACGTTCCTCGTCGGCCCATTCGCGCAGGACGACATAGAGGGCGGCCAACTTGGGCAACAGGTCGGCGTCGGAATCGGCCGGTTCGCCGAACACCTCCCGCAGGCGCTCCACCTGGCGCTTGACATCCTTATCGCCCAAGCGCTTCTCCACCCCGGCGGCTATGTCCAGGAGCGTAGTCGGGACGACCTGGATGCCGAAGCGCTCGAGGAGCTCGCCCTCGTTGACGATCATGGTCCAGAAACCACCCGGTCGCGTGGATACGGACCCGATGCGGCATTCGAGAAAGGCCCGCGCCGCCCGTGCCGCCTGGAGGAACACGCGCACGCCACGCTCGAAGACCGCGCTGTCGACCCGGCTGTTCACGATGTAACTGAATGGGATGCCGAAACGCCGCAGGACCTTGCTCGTGGCGAAGAGGCCGCACTGCGTGTCGCGCAGGCGGGAGCCGTCGGTCTCGGGGGCTTCGTCGCGCGGGCCCCAGAGAAGAAGCGGCACGCCCACCGACTTCGCCAGCTTGGCGACCGCATCCTCCGTTCCGAAGTTGCAGTGGGGGCAGAAGAGCGCGCCTACACCCTCGTCGCGGAACAGCCGGGCGGCCTTCGCCGCGTCCTCGGCTCCGTACAGCAGGCCCTCCTCGTTGACCGAATCGATGTTGACGAAATCAACGCCCCACTCGGTGAGCTTGGCCT